>Ga0272444_10000489_pt1 | contig 41851 bp, 54 predicted proteins | sample SSMForm13_FD_201033 | JGI IMG/M metagenome (GOLD analysis project Ga0272444, IMG submission 201033) | Marine sediment archaeal communities from Little Sippewissett salt marsh, Falmouth, MA, United States - SSM-Form-13 | ecosystem: Environmental > Aquatic > Marine > Wetlands > Sediment ... | reverse complement strand
ACTGGCGTCTCGCTTCGGCATAATGTAACTTCTCATATGAGCCTCCTGTGAAAAAGTTTGTAAGAGTGCTTTCCTACAAATTATACCTTTTTACAACGAGGCTCAATTGATAACATAGTGACTTGCGCGAGTCTTCGAGTGTGTGACCTGACAGCATAAACCAGCGGCAGGTCACACTCCCGATAAATCGGGAGTAAGACCCGCCGCAACTCGGGAATATGTTTAGGATCGGATTGGCTAAAATTTTAGCTTGATTTCCCGCATCTTGTCAAGAACATCAAAATTGGAGAAATTAACCTTGAGAGGTGAAATCGAAACATGACCGGTCGAGACCGCCTCGAAATCGGAACCCTCAATATTTTTCCAGATCGCCTCACCGGCGATCCAGTAATAGTTCCGGCCGCGCGGATCGACATTCTCAATCACGATATCGTTGTAAATTCTCTTGCCGAGGAAGGTATATTTATATTTCTGGAACCGGGTCCCGTTCATTTTCGGGAAATTGATATTCAAAAAGGTTTCGACCGGAAGATTAAACTTACCGTTTTGTTTTATAAATTTGGCGATGAATTTCGCCGCCGGTTTGTACGATTTTAAATTTTCGCGATCGGTATTGGAGACAGCTATCGAGGGTATCCCCAGAATCGAACCTTCAATAGCGGCGGCCACGGTGCCGGAGTAAGTGACATCCTCGCCCATATTGGCGCCATGATTGATACCCGATATCAGCAGGTCGGGCAACTTGTGTTTTAATATTCCATGCACCCCAAGCATCACGCAGTCGGTCGGGGTTCCATCGCAGGCATAACGATTATCGCCTCTTTTGTGAATTCTCAGCGGTCGATCGAGAGTGAATGAATGACTCGAGGCCGACTGTTCGCGATCGGGTGCGACTACCATAATATCGGCGATTTTTTCTATCTCATCGGCCAACGCATTGATACCGTCGGCGTAAATACTATCATCGTTTGTTATTAATACCAGCACAATGTTATCCTGTTATTATTTTAAAGGGGTGCCCCACAGCTTGCTGTGGGCTAGTTGGAAAAAGCAGTACAGCCTAATCTTATGATCCCACCCCAAGGGGTGGGGCACCCTTACTTTTATCTTTAATATCTACTTATCTACTAAAAATCCATGGTTGGCGTACGTCCTCGTGCGCCAACTCTTCCTACAACCAAATCCTTCTCCAGATAAGTTTAATAAATCTGAGCGTGTCAAGCAACGGATTAATATACGATAACGAATCAGCATAAACGGTCGAAATCGGGATCTCGGCAATATTTGTATTCAATGCCCCGGCCTGGAAAAGCTGTTCCGACTCAAAATCATACCCGATCGAACCGATATTCATCCCCTTTAATATCTCAACCGAAAGCATCCGATAACCCGACTGCGTATCCCTGATTCGCCGTCCGCTGAAAAGCGAAATAATCAGTGAAGTCAGATAATTCGACAACCGTCTCGCGAGCGGCATATCTTTTGATTTGAGATTCCGGGTCCCCATATATATGTCGGCGCGGTTGTCCGAGTCGGTGAAGAGCGGTAACTCTTCCGGTAAATGCTGCAGGTCGGCATCGATCGTGACTACGTAGTCATAATTATGGCTGATAGCATATTCGAATCCGCGCTGAAGCGTGAACCCCTTCCCCCGGTTGGGTGAATTGGTGAGAATAATAACATCAAGATTTTTCAGGGCGTCGGCAGTATCATCAGTCGAACCATCATTGATAATCAGCACATCACTACCGGGTACCGCTTTTTTTACGCGGCGCACCAGTTCCGGCAGATGTTTCCCCGCATTGTAGGCGGGTATGAGGATGAGGTGGGAGGTATGCATGTTAATCTAAACTTGCTTCAATCCCGAAATTTCTCAGGGAATAAATATTCGATCATTTTGGAATATTCACCAAGGAGCTTATGGTCAATATTATCAATAAACACATTTACAACCTTAAAAATCTCACTGGCAATGTTGACAAAATACCAGTTTTCTTTCCTTTGTCTCGTGAATGTTAGATGTGCAACCTGTTTATCACACCTAATTTTTACTCTTTTTAGACTAGTAGTCAATTCGGGTCTGATTGCTTTCCATTCTTTGGGATCATCGAAATAGTGTTCGGCAATAATCATATCGCTTTTGGCTTTCGATATTGATTTGTAAAGAAAATCAATAAGATTTCGGGCATGAATTGCAAATGAATTGATAAATGCATTCTGAGCCGGGCCAATTCCTACCAATCCATGGGCTAAAGCTCTTCCTATTTGATCAAACATCCATATTTCATAACAAACATGCTCTGAGGCGGATATTATTTCTTGTTTAGAACGTTCATTTTTCATCTTATTACACCAAGATCCGGCGCCCCCAAGGGGTGGGCCACCCAGCCTCCAGCGACGGAAGGAGCATCATCTCATATCCTGATTTTTCTTTTTTTGTCTGCATGTATATATTTAAAATACCGCCCCCCTTTAAACAAGACTTTTTCAACACGCCCCTTGCGGTGGGTGTGCGATTTGGTGTGTACGTTCCAGGATATAGGTACTTTTACTTGATATCTAGTAACCTCCCCAAATTATTTTTCGTCATGTCGTATATTTTGTCCTGTTCATAATTACAATTAGTCTCAATAAAAATCGCAGCAATGTCGTCCATATATTTTTGTATGGCAATCGGGATAATTTCCTGCAAATGTTTTCCAATCATTTCTGTATGGGCTGTGCGGAACTCTTTGGTCCATTGTATTAAATGAGGTTTAATATCACCAATAACTTTATCTGAATATTCATTTGCTTGTTCAACTGTTAAATCTAAGGACCATATCTTTTTTAGCCAATCATGTAATGATTCTTTTGCAATCTCAGAAATTATTCCAAATTCTAAGTCAGTTTTTAGATCAATTTTTATTAAATAACAAAAAGAAAAGAGAGCGTTCGTTTCTAGAAGAACAAAGCCAGTATCTCTGATTCCTATATCGCAGTCTGAATTTATTAGATAGTTTATTATGTCTCTTACATGAATCCCAATTGATTGAGCCAACTTTTGTCCTTTGCGAATTGCCATTACATCTTTAAACATAATTATTTTCTTTTTCCTAAGAACATTCCATTCAAATCGATATATGAGGCATCCAAGGATTCTTATTTACTTTTTTATTTATTGATGGAAAAAGGCTCATTTCTCATTGAAGTAAATATTTGCGACAAATAATACCATTTCCATTTACCCGTTCGAATTCTACGATTTAATTCGCGTTTGATCTTATCGCTTGCAGCCAACTGACTTTTTTGGTCAGTAATATAATATTTATCGCATTTATCACAATAAGGGAAATAAGCCTTACGCATCATTATTTCCCCCGTGGTATTATCCTCCAGTTTTTTATACTTCTCGATTAATTCCATGCCGCAAATTCTACAATAACAATTATACACGCCCGTAATCGAATTGTCTTCATTACAATATTTCCATTTCCAGATAACATCATAAAACAAATCCTGCGTATATAGCCTATACAATGGCCTTTTTTTCTTAATCATTGATAATAATGTAACTATAAGAAAGAGTACCAATGAATATAATAAAAGTCTCGGCGTTGGATAAGTAGATATCAGATATCTCCAAATTGCCTTTAGTATGTCAATATAACCTTTGTTTGAAAATAAACTTACTATGCCTGGTAATATAATTTGGGCCATTACCGCCAAAATAATTCCGCGAACCAAAAAGTTTTTATACCACTTCTTTTTCGAACTAAATTCCATGATAAGGAGAAATATATATATTTAATTTGCTTTTAAACAAGCCTTAAAAAATCGGGGCGAGCAGATTTGAACTGCCGACCTCTCGCACCCCAAGCGAGTGCGCTAAACCAGGCTGCGCTACGCCCCGAATATTTGTTAATCTAAGATAACTACCCCAAAAGGCAAGGGAAAAGTTTGAGAAGATCCTCGATATCCTTGCGAATCTCACCTATCAGACGCTCGGTTTTCGCCGATGAGGCCAACTGTTTTTTCTCCGGGGTCGGCTTGATAGACTTTAATCGATTGCGCGCCCCCTCGATCGTGTAATTTTCTTTGTATAACAGGTGCTTGATTTTGTTAATCATCTCGATATCGGATTTCTGATACATCCGATTACCGCCGCGATTTTTCCGCGGTTTCAACATCGGGAATTCTTTCTCCCAGAATCGCAATACATACGCCTCGAGTTTGGTAATTCGCGCCACCTCGCTTATGGAATAATACAATTTCTCTTCAGTGTTTGTTTTCCGACGCGGCATAAGGCACCTCTTATCTTTTCAACTCCAGATTTCCTCTTTTAATGACCGCCCCATCAAATCGGCAACGGCCTCAATCGGCGGTTTATTTTCAAATAAAACTTTATACACTTCCGACGTAATCGGCATCTCGACGTTGTATTTTTGCGACATGGCATACGCCGAACGGCAGGTATCGACCCCCTCGGCCACCATCGTCATACTTTCGAGAACTTGTTTCAATGTCTCCCCTCGGCCGATATGTTCCCCGACATACCGATTGCGCGAATGTTTCGAACAGCAGGTGGTAATCAAATCACCGACACCGGAAAGACCGGCGAAAGTTAACGGATCGGCCCCGAGTTTGACACCCATACGGCTAATCTCGGCCAAACCTCGTGTCAGTAAGGCTCCGGTAGTATTGTCACCGAGACCCAATCCCTGAGTAATACCGGAGGCAATCGCGATGACATTTTTTAACGAGCCGCCCAGCTCGACGCCAATTATGTCCTGTGTGCTGTACACCCGGAAATATTGTCCGTTAAATAACTCCTGCACATGACGCGCGAAATCGATATCTTGCGACCCGACGACAACACTGGTTGGGATATCACGCGAGACTTCCTCGGCATGACTCGGTCCCGACAAGGTAGCGACCGAGTTCTCATCGGTCGAAGTTATTTTCGACTGGATAAGTTCCGACATACGCAGCAGGGTATCGATTTCAAGCCCCTTGGCCAGATTTATATAGCGGCTGTGCGGTTTGGCAATCGGGTCGAGCAATTGACAGACCTGTCTGATTCGCTGACTCGGCAAAGCGAAAACAATATAATCAGCATCGGCGATAGCTTCTTCAAGATTATTCGTAATAAGAATCTCGTCCTGAATCGTAATACCCGGTAGTTTGGTTTTATGGCTGCGATCTTTCAATAACGTATCGCAATCGGTTTTATCAAACTCCCACATTGAGACTGTATGACCGTTGGAATATAGAAGCCTCGCGGTAGCGATTCCCCAGCTCCCGGCACCCAAAACAGCAACTTTATCAGGCATTTTCATTCACCTCTTTCGGTTTACTATGAAAACTGAACCGGTTTTCGTTACCGGCAAGTAGCCGTTTGATATTACTTCGATGCGCGAATACTATCAACAAAACCAGCAGAAATGGCACTATGATATATACCGGGGGCATCTCTTTAAGTTTAAACAGCCATTCGATAAAAGTCATAAGGAACAGCGTCGATGCGGCCAGCATCGAGCCGAGCGAGATATATCTTGTGATACAAACAACAATTATAAACACCACCAGCGCCACCAGAGACTCGAGCGGTAGTATAGTAATCATCACGCCGAGCGCAGTATTAACTCCCTTCCCGCCCTTGAAACCGAGAAAGATCGTAAAGATATGACCCAGTATCGCGGCCATCCCGGCGGCGAATAACAGATACTCGGGTGGAACAATCGTCCCCGGTACAAACCGGGCCAGCATCACCGCCGCGACACCTTTTCCGATATCACAAATCAGTACCAGAATCCCGGCGATCGGTCCGGCCGACCGGTAGGCGTTAGTCGCGCCGACATTACCGGAACCGACTTTACGCACATCGGAGACACCGAAAAGTTTTGGTATTAAAAAACCAAACGGTATCGCCCCGATCAGGTAGGCTCCCAATATTACCAGAATATCATACATAAACTATTACATTATTTTATTATTACAACAGCCCCACTACCACACACTTACACGAACACAACAACACCTTACAAGTTATATCCAACGGCTGTTGTCGATTATACCAAATTAAATTCCCACCAATCCGGAATAAACGAGAAACAATAAAAACGATTATTCCGTTACCGCTTTTTTCATTACTTCGAGGATCTTTGAACCCTCATCCTGGTCGATTTTTTTATCCTCAAGCGCAGTTTGGATAATGGTCGATATTTTCTGGACTTCGTTCTGATCAATCTTACCGTCTTTAAAAGCCTGTTTGAATTTTTCCACCGCTTCATCAACATCGGCTTCGGTCACACCTTCAGGCAGGTCGGCTTTAATTTCGGTGACAATTGTATCGGTCATTTTAGTCAGCCCCATTTCCACCAGTTCATCCTTGTAAACATAGCACACCACACCGAGGGCGATGATGATAAACAGAATAATCAGCCCGACGATCAGGGCGATCATACATCCCTTTGACATTCCTTTTTTCTCGTCAGCCACGCATGACTCCTTTCAGACAATCCGGGATTATCCGGAAATACAATGTAAATGATTTTAAGATATTATTTTCCAATCGAGTAACAGGCTTATCTAAAATGTTTGTTTAACCTTGTTTGTGAAAAATAGCAAAATGAATATTTGATTGCAAATGATTTTTTATAAAAAAAGCCCCCGAATAATCGGGGGCCCAACAAATCATTTATTTATCTTAGCTGCTAATTTTCACTTTTTTTTCGCAGCTTTTTTGTCTTTTTTGCCCTTGGTCTTTTCAACCTTCGGCTTCTCGGTCAGCAGCTCCACGACCGAAATCATGGCGCTGTCACCGCGGCGAAAACCGACTTTCAGAACACGGGTAAATCCCGACGGACGTTCCTTGAACTGCGGGACGATTTCGGTAAAAAGCTTCTGATGAATCTTCTTATTACGAATCGTTCTGGCTACCTGTCTCCGGGCCGCAACCGTATCGGCCTTGGCGGTACTGATAAGGCGATCGACCAGTTTTTTAAGTTCCTTGGCTTTAGCCTCGGTCGTTTCAATCATCCTGTGTTCGAAAAGTGAAGTTGCCATATTGGCCAGCATCGCTTCGCGGTGCGACTTGGTGCGATTTAGCTTTTTTACCTTTATCTGGTGTCGCATTTTATCCTCTACGTGGTTTTTTCCGGTTCAAGGTATTTAGATATATCCATCCCGAATGACAGATTGAGTTCATCGAGGATAGCGTTCAATTCGTTAAGTGATTTACGTCCGAAATTCCGATACTTCAGCATATCCGACTCGGTTTTGGAGACCAGTTCCGCAAGCGATTGAATATTGGCCGCCCGCAGGCAATTGGAGGACCGTACCGAAAGTTCCAACTCATCGACACGGGTTTTCAAAAGCTGACGAATCCGAACCGTTTCCTCATCCTCAACTTCCTCTTCCTCGATCTCGATTTCCTCATCGATATGAATGAACTGCTGTAGATGATCCTTAAGAATTTTGGCGCCATAAGAAAGAGCATCTTCAGGTGTGATCGAACCGTCGGTAGTAAGTTCCATTATCAGACGATCAAAATCGGTGCGCTGTCCGACACGTGTGTTCTCAACTTCGAAGTTGACTTTCACAACGGGAGTGAACAGTGAATCGACATAGATGGTTCCGACCGGGGCATCGGGCCGTTTGTTCATATCGGCCAGAACATAACTGCGTCCGGAATCAACATCGAGTTCGAGAGTCAACTCACGATCCTCAACTAATTCGGCGATATGCAGATCCGGATTAAGAATTTCGATTTCGGGATCAACGGCAAACATGCCGGCGGTAATTTTGCCCTTCTTATCGACTTTCAACGTGAGGGTTTTCATATGGTCGGCATGCATCCTGACTCTTATTTTCTTGACATTCAAGACAAGATCGGTAACATCCTCATACAGTCCCTCAATCGTCGTAAACTCGTGCAGAGCACCGTCAACCCGCATTGACACCACAGCCGCACCCTGGATAGATGACAGCAGAACACGTCTCAGCGAATTCCCCAGTGTCACACCGAAACCTCTTTCAAGAGGTTCGATAATGAATCTGGAGTAATTTTCAGTTGCCGAGGATTGATCGAGAACGATTTCTTTCGGCATCTGTATCGGTTTCCATTTCATAAAATGAAGCCTCCTGCTAAGGCTAAAAGTTTCTATTTCGAATATAACTCAACAATTAATTGTTCATTAGCCGTGACAGGGATATTTTCCCGACTTGGAATTTCAAGAAGTTCCCCCTCAAGAGCCGCTTTATTTAATCGCAGCCAGGCTAAATCGCTTGTCTGCGAAAATTCTTTCAATGAGGCATGGATAATATCGAGATTTTTCGATTTATCGCGCACCTGAATAATATCATTCGGTTTTACCTGGAACGATGGGATATCGACAATACGTTCATTGACATTAAAATGACGATGCCGGACCAGCTGACGGGCCGCCTTACGCGACGGGGCGAAGCCGAGACGATAAACGATATTATCGAGTCGACGCTCCAGTAGTTGCAACAAGATTTCACCTGTAACACCCTGAGTTTGTGCCGCCTTTTTGAAATAGCCGCGAAACTGGTTCTCCAAAAGACCGTAAATACGACGAACCTTTTGTTTCTCCCGAAGCTGTTTGCCATAGTTGGATACTTTAAAACGCATACGCTGCCCATGTTGTCCGGGGGCGTAGGCTCTTCTTTCAAGAGCACATTTGTCCGTCGTGCAACGGTGCCCCTTTAAAAAGAGCTTTTCGCGTTCACGGCGACATAATTTGCAGTTAGCATCACGATATCGAGCCATTCGTTCTCCTAAAATTCCTTCAAAATAATCGTATCATCCGACTATATTATACTCTACGTCTCTTCGGCGGGCGACAGCCGTTGTGTGGAATGGGCGTGACATCTTTGATGGCGGTAATTTCGAGACCGGCCGCCGACAATGATCGGATAGCCGCCTCGCGTCCACCGCCCGGTCCTTTCACCCAAACCTCGACCTTGCGAACACCGAGTCCCATCGCCTCTTTGGCCGTTGAATTGGCGGCCAGCTGAGCGGCGAAAGGAGTGGATTTCTTAGAGCCTTTAAAACCAACCTTCCCGGCCGACGCCCAACTGATGGCATGGCCCTGAAGATCGGTAATAGTCACTATTGTATTATTAAAAGTTGCTTTTACATGGGCAATCCCGTTGGAATCCACCCGACCCATTTTCTTTTTGGGTTTTGACTTCTTTTTCGGATCAGCCACTTAAATACCTCGTCAAATATTATTTAGCTGTTGGTGCCTTTTTCCGACCGGCGACCGTTTTCTTCGGTCCCTTACGGGTTCGTGCATTGGTTTTGGTACGCTGGCCGCGCAACGGTAATCCGCGACGATGCCGGTATCCGCGATAACTGCCGATATCAATCAGACGCTTGATATTCATCGATATTTCACCGCGCAAAGCACCTTCAACTTTATAGTCGTTTTCGATAACATTACGTAACTTGGCCACATCCTCTTCGGTCAGTTTGTTGACGCGAACATCCGGGCTGATATTGGTTTTTTTCAATATCTCTTTGGAAGACGTATGACCGATTCCAAAAATATAGGTGAGGCCGATTTCGACTCTCTTATCTTTCGGTAAATCAACTCCGGCTATTCTGGCCAAAGCAACCTCCTGCCAAATAAATACTTATTAACCCTGCCGCTGTTTGTGGCTGGGATTCTTACTACAAATTACTCTCAAGACGCCTTTGCGTCGAATGATTTTGCAATGTTCACATCTTTTTTTGATCGACGATTTTACTTTCATAATATCACCCTAAACACCAGCGTCTGTTACTTATATCTATATATGATTCTGCCGCGACTCAAATCATACGGCGACAACTCTAATGTGACCCGGTCACCGGGCAGAATCTTTATAAAATGCATTCTCATTTTTCCCGAAATATGGGCGAGCACAACATGTCCGTTGTCAAGCTCGACCTTAAACATTGCATTCGGCAATGGTTCCAGGACTTTTCCTTCCACCTGGATAGTTTCTTCCTTAGGCATAGGCTCCTTCACGTCGGGTTAATATTTCAGGTCCATTTTCGGTTATGGCTATAGTATGCTCAAAATGCGCCGAGGGTTTACCATCGGTCGTCACCACCGTCCAACCATCCGCCTTCTGATTAACGGTATATTCACCCATATTCACCATCGGCTCGATAGCTATTACCATACCTTTCTCCAAAATCGGTCCGGCATCCTCCGGTCCGAAATGCGGCACCTGCGGGTCTTCATGCAGGTTTTTGCCAACACCATGTCCGACCATATCGCGTACCACCGAAAAACCGGCGGCCTCGACAAACTTCTGTATGGCCGACGAAACTTTACCCAGCCTGTTTCCATTCTGTGCCTGTTCGATACCGATCTCCAGAGAACGTTTGGTGATATCGAGAAGTTTCCTTTTTTCTTCAGAAATTTTCCCGACCGGATAAGTTACCGCCGAATCACCGTAGTATCCATCAACAATAGTTCCCAGATCGATTGACACAATCTGGCCCTCTTTGAGTATCCGGCTACCCGGTATCCCGTGCACTACCTCTTCATCGATAGAGATACAGGCGGTGGCGGGAAATCCGTGATAACCTTTAAATCCCGGTTTGGCCTTCCGAGAGATAATATATTCCTCGGCAATCCGGTCGATTTCAGCGGTGCTGATTCCCGGTTGAACTTTCTCTCGAATCATCGTCAATGTTTCCCCGGCTATTCGTCCGGCCTTCCTCATAATCTCAAGCTGTGCGTCGGTCTTTAAAATAATCACGCTTCCTTCAAACTTGCTTAGCTACCGCAAGCAATTTGTCAAAAATCGAATCGATACTTCCGACTCCTTCGACCGAAGCCAGGATCGACTCGTTCTTATAAAAATCTACAATCGGTTCGGTCTGTTTTTTATAAACATCAAGCCGATTTCGAACCACATCTTCTTCATCATCGGGACGACGCAAAAGTTTCTCGCGGTCATTATCGCAGACACCTTCCACCTTGGGCATCTGGGCCGGGTAATTGTAGCCGGCATTACACTTCGGACAGTAAAACCGCCCGGATAATCTTTTAATCACTTCCTCGTCGGGAACATCAAGCAAAATAGCCTTGTCGATCTGCTTATTGTTTTTCGTAAACATCTCTTTTAAAGCCGATGCCTGCGGGACGGTGCGCGGGAAACCATCAAGAATAAAACCGTTTTCCAATTCACCCGCTTTTAGTTTATCTTCAATCAGTCCGACAATAAGGGCATCGGGAACCAGGTCCCCGGCTTCCATATATTTTTTGGCCTCTTTACCTAAATCAGTACCGTTCTTAACCGCTTCGCGTAGCACGTCGCCGGTCGAGAGGTGCAGGATATTAAGTTCTTTGCAGATACGTTTTGCCTGTGTACCTTTACCGGATCCCGGAGGCCCCAAAAATATATAATTCATTAGTATGATCTCCCTCGGATTTTACCTTTTTTCATGAAGCCATCATAGTGTCGCATCAACAGATGCGACTCGATTTGCTGTAATGTATCCAGCGCCACACCAACCACAATCAGCAGTCCGGTGCCGCCAAAGAAATAATTGACATTAAAGCGCGCCATTAACACCCATGGCAGAACCGCTATAGAGGCAAAGAAGATAGCGCCGGGTAATGTTATACGCGTTAAGATCCGTTCAATATACTCGGCGGTTCGTTTCCCGGGTCGAATCCCCGGAATAAAGCCGCCGTTTTTGCGCATATTATCAGCAATATCAATGGGATTAAAAACAATCGCAGTGTAGAAATACGCAAAGAAGACAATAATCAACCCATATATTATCGAATAGCTTAGTCCACCAGGAGCCAGCCAGTTAACTACGATGTTGGCAACCCACTCGGTATTAGGGAACAACTGCTGGACCGTCGCTGGCAGAAACATAATTGACTGCGCGAAAATAATCGGAATAACACCGGCCGAATTCACCGACAGCGGCAGATGTGTCGTGGCACCGCCATAAACTTTACGTCCGATAATCCGCTTCGGGTATTGAACCGGAAGTCTTCTTTGCGAACGTGTTACCAGAATTACGGCAGCGATAACACCTACCATCAGGGCAACCAACACTATCTCGACAAAGACTGAACGCGTGCCGTACCAGAGATACTGGATTTCCTCGATAACCGCATCCGGGAACCGGGCAACAATACCTATGAAGATGATTAACGAAATACCGTTTCCGATACCGCGCTCCGTTATCTGTTCACCGAGCCACATGATAAATATCGTTCCGCAGGTGAAAGTCAGCATCGTAATCGGAACAAACTGCGCATACGGCATATGGACAATCAAACCACCGGGAACTTCGAGCGATGACAGAAACTGCGCCGTACCAAAAGCCTGCAGGGCCGCAATAAGAACCGTCAAATAACGGGTGTACTGCGTGATTTTACGGCGTCCTTCCTCGCCCTCTTTCTGCAGTCTTTGCAGGTAGGGTACAACTGCACCCAAAAGCTGCAACATAATCGAGGCGGAGATGTACGGCATAATTCCGAGAGCAAAGATAGTTGCTTTCCGGAACGCACCTCCGGCGAACAAATCGAGCAATCCAAAAATTGTATCACCTGAAAGAGCCTGCGATAAAAGCGATCCGTCAACACCGGGTGTCGGGATATGTCCACCGATACGGTAAACAACCAGAATACCCAGGGTAAAGAGGATACGTTTACGAAGCTCTTCTATCTTAAATATCGATTGAAAAGTGCCTAACACTATATCACCTCTGCTTTGCCACCAGCTTTTTCGATTTTTTCAGCCGCTGATTTCGAGAAGGCGTTAGCCTTGATGTTCAGGGCGGCCGCCAACTCGCCAACCCCGAGAATCTTCAACGGCAGACGGGTTGATTTAATAATACCCAAATCCTTGAGGGTATCCGGGGTAACTTCACCCGGCTGGCATTTATTAAGTTTATCCAGATTTACAACCTGGTACTCCTGTCTGAATATATTAGTAAAACCGCGTTTCGGAATACGCCTCTGGATAGGCATCTGTCCACCTTCCATCCAGGCTTTGATTTTTCCACCAGAGCGGGATTTTTGTCCTTTGTGTCCCCGCGTAGCGGTTTTACCTCGGCCGCTTCCCACGCCCCTGCCGACGCGTTTACGATTTTTCTTCGCACCCGGCGGCGGTTTCAGATTAGATAATTCCAGTGTCACTTTTAATCCTCTATCTCTTCAAACTTAATAAGATGTCTAACGGCATTAACCATACCGCGTATCTGCGGCGTATCGTTGTGTATTACCGTCCGATGCATTTTACCCAAACCCAGAGCGGTAATCGTTCGTTTGTGCTTTTCGATTCTATCAATCGTGCTTCGAATCTGAGTAATTTTTAATTTGCCCATTTTAACCTCGTAATCCGCCCGATCAACCCTCGGTTCGGTATTTTTCCTGTTCCTCGCGCGAACGCAGACCGAGGAGTCCGTTCATGGTCGCTTTGACAACATTGTTGGGATTACGGCTACCCAATGCTTTCGTCAGAATATCCTGAATTCCGGCTGATTCCAGTACCGCACGCACAGGACCACCGGCGATAACGCCGGTTCCCGGTGAGGCCGGTTTTAAAACGACGGTGGATGCTCCGAAACGCCCGAGTGTATAATGAGGAATCGTACCTTCGGGAGTAATCGCCACCTGTACCATCGCCTTACGCGCCGCCTCGGTCGCTTTCCGAATCGCTTCCGAAACTTCCGAAGCCTTACCGGTTCCAATACCGACACGCCCGTTTTTCTTTCCGACCGCCACCAGAGCGGTAAAACTGAATCGCCGGCCGCCTTTAACAACTTTGGCGACACGGTTTACATTGATAATTCGCTCTTCAAAATCGAGCTCTTGCATTTCTAAATGTGCCAAACGCTACCTCTTTTATTATCTCAAAATTCCAAACCGGCTTTACGGGCCGCTTCGGCCAAAGCCTTAACACGCCCATGGTAAAGGTTGCCGCCCCGGTCGAAAGCTACTTTTTTAATACCATCCGAAACAGCCTTCTTGGCGAGTTCCTCGCCAATTATCGTAGCCTCTTCGGTTTTGCTTTTACCGGTCAATTTATCTTTTATATCCTTCGACAGCGATGACATCGCCGACAAAGTTACCATCTTTTCATCATCGATAATCTGGGCATAGGTGTTCTTATTTGTCTTTGCCACCGCCAGTCTCGGTCGGTCGGACGTCCCGCTTACACGACCGCGAACCCGGATTTTTCGTTTAGCAAACCTGTAATTTTTGTCCTTCTTAGCCATTTTCGTAACCTTTATTTACCGACGGCCTTGCCGGCTTTCCGGCGAACCTGTTCGTCAATATATCTGATTCCCTTACCCTTATACGGTTCCGGCGGACGGAACTTACGGATTGTCGCCGCCGATTGCCCGACCATCTGTTTGTCAAGCCCCGAAATGGTAATCGTATTTTCTTTCGGATTAACATCGATCCCGACTCCTTCCGGAGGACGGAATAGAATCGGATGCGAGAATCCGAGATGCAGCACCAAAAGTTTACCCTGCTTTTCGGAGCGATATCCGACTCCAACCAGCTGAAGGGTGATGCTGTATCCCTCGGTGACACCGGTAACCATATTCTGAATCAAAACCCGTGTCAGTCCATGCAATGAACGATGCTGCTTGTTATCGGTCGGTCGGGTAACAACAACCGACTCATCTTCAACCTTAACAATCATATCTTTATGCAAATCCTGTTCCAAAGTACCTTTCGGTCCGGTGACGTTGATATGAGAATCTTTCAAATCAACCTTCACCCCTTTGGGGATAGCAACCGGTAATTTTCCAACTTTCGACATATTCAGTACTCCACTACCATACCGCGCACAAAGCTTCACCGCCTACATGCTTTTTAAGAGCCTCTGTCTCGGTCATAATTCCCTGCGACGTGGAGATAATGGTTATACCCACCTGGCTCCTGGCGATTCTTTTAATATCTTCGGTATCATAATATTTTCTCAAACCGGGCCGCGAGGTTCTCTGAATCCCCCGGATAATCGGTTCATCATCTTTGCTGTATTTCAAATACACACGCAAAATACCCTGGCGTCCATCCGGAATATCAAGCGAATCTTTGATAAAATTCTGCTCTTTCAGGATTCTGGCAATATCGCGTTTAATATTCGAAGCGGGAACATCAACCGCTTTCATCCTGGCTTTGGAGCCATTTCTGATTCTCGTCAGCATATCGGCAATCGGATCAGTCATCGACATAACAAACTACTCCTACCATTCCTATTCATTACCAACTGGCCTTTACGACACCGGGGATTTCTCCGGCCAGCGCCATTTCGCGGAAACAGATTCGGCACAATCCAAATCGTCTAATGTATGCTCTCGGTCTTCCACACCGCCGACAACGATTATAACCACGGACTTTGAATTTCGGCGGCCGATTCCGCTTTTCTATCAAACACTTTTTTGCCACAATTGCTCCTACTTCTTAAACGGCATCCCTAATTCGGTCAAAAGTTGACGAGATTCCTCATCGGTTTTAGCCGTTGTGGTTATCGCCACATTCATGCCGCGAATCTTGTCGATACTATCGTAATCTATCTCCGGAAAAATTATCTGCTCGCGAACACCAAGATTAAAATTCCCCCGACCGTCGAATGACTTCGACGATATACCGCGGAAGTCACGAATACGCGGAATCGCTACGTTCATCAAACGGTCAAGAAATTCATACATCCGTTCCCGGCGCAAGGTCACGCTAACCCCGATTTTCGCCCCTTCACGGAGTTTAAAATTCGAAATCGATTTTTTGGCCCGGGTGATAATCGGTTTCTGCCCGGTGATTTTTGTCAAATCATCCGAAGCCGCATCCAGCGCTTTGGCATTTTGAACCGCTTCGCCGACACCAATATTTACCGTAACTTTAGTCAGTTTCGGTACTTCCATAACCGATGAATATTTGTTCTCTTTCATCAGTTTGGGAACTATTTTCTCGTTATATATAGTTTTTAATCTTGCCATATTCAACACCTATCAGATAGCCTCTCCGCATCTGCGGCAATATCTGACTTTCTTTTTACTGCCGTCCGCATCAGTCAAAACCCGCTGACTGATTTTAGTAGCGGCTGAACATGATTTACAAAAGAGGGCAACATTGGACCGGTGAATCGTCCCTTCTTTCCGAACGATTCCGCCTTTCGGGTTTTTCTGGGTCGGCCTGGTATGGCGGCCGATCATGTTGACACCCTCAACAATCAAGCGGTTGGTCGTGGGAAATACCGCCAGAACTTTTCCGGTTTTCGGTTTATCCGGTGTCCCCCGATCCTTTCCGCGCCGAACAACGACTATATCATCTTTTTTAATATTCATAACCGGTCCTCTATAATACCTCGGGAGCGAGCGAAATAATTTTCATAAATTGTTTTTCTCTCAGTTCACGAGCCACCGGCCCGAAGATACGTGTTCCGCGCGGCTCTTTCTGGTCATTAATAATGACAGCGGCATTATCGGAAAAACGAATCGTTGAACCGTCGTGACGCCGTGTATTGGCCCGGGTTCTGACAATAACCGCTTTGCAGATCTCGGATTTTTTCACCGTTCCGCCCGGGATAGCATCCTTCACGGCGACAACGATTACATCCCCTATCCGGGCATATCGCTTTTTCGAACCGCCTAAAATACGGAAACATCTAACTCTTCTGGCGCCGGAGTTATCGGCCACTACCAAATCTGTCTCTTCCTGAATCATCTCTACTACTCCCGATTAATCGGCACCTAATTATTTGGCCCTTTCAACTACCTCGACCAGCCGCCAGCGTTTTAATGACGATAGCGGTCGGCATTCCATAATCCTGACCAAATCCCCCGTATGCGCATCATTAGCTTCATCATGCGCATAAAACTTTGAATATGCCTTGACAATGCGTTCATACATCGGGTGCTTCATCGTCCGTTGAATGCTAACGACAACCGTCTTATCCATTTTATCCGAAATCACCCGACCGAGTCTTACTTTTCGCATGTTTCTTTTCATATCGAACCTGTATTTTATTCACTCACCTCGTTTTTGTTCTCGGTTGTCTCGCTCGTACCTCGGTCAAGAATAGATACTTTAGAATCCACAATTTGCCGAATACCGCGTTTATCCTCAGTCAAAATAGTCTCTATTTTGGCGATATCCCGTTTCAGGGTACGCAGCCGCAACGGATTATCAAGTTCCTTGAGGCTTTTGCGCAATCTGAGATTGAAGAGGTCTTCTTTTAAATCATGTTTTTTCTGAAGAAGCTCTTCTTTGGTCATATCTCTTAAGGTTATCATCTTCATAATTCAGTCACCCTATGTATCCGAACGACTAACGAATTTCGTTTTAACGGGAAGTTTGTTACCGGCCAGTCGAAACGCCTCTCGAGCCATTACCTCGCTGACACCCTCGACCTCAAACATGATACGGCCCGGTTTAACCACCGCCACCCAGTATTCGGGAGCGCCTTTACCTTTACCCATTCTAGTTTCGGCCGGCTTTTTGGTTATCGGTTTGTCGGGAAAAATACGAATCCAGACTTTTCCGCCCCTCTTGATATATCGAGTCAGGGCAATACGCGCGGCTTCTATTTGACGATCGGTAATCCAGGCCGGGTCCATTGCTTTCAGGCCAAATTCCCCAAAAGAAACGGCACTGCCGCGGTAAGCTTTTCCAGTCATTCGGCCCTTTTGCCGCTTACGATATTTGGTTTTCTTTGGCATTAACATAATTTCTTCATCTCCATACTAAGACATCAGTTTGTCTTATCTTTATCTCCACCGGTCGATGTCTTCTTATCAGGTGCATCAGTCTTCTTCTCGGCTGCGGGCGGCCGCTTTTCCGACTTCTCACCAGCCGGTTTTCTGTCCGATTTCGATGGATGTCGTCCACGGTCATCACGTCTTCTCGGCCCGCCGTCATCACGTCTTCTCGGTCCCCCGTCTCTCCTGCCGGCATCTCTCTCCGAGCGCGGTTCGCTTCTATTGGAACCGGCGCGACGAACACGACCACGCGGCCGACGACGTCTCGGTTTATCATCGCGACGTTTACGATCACGCTTGGATGGCATATCCAGATCCGGTCTTTCGGTCAATGATTTATCGATATCATCGCGGGAAACCAACTCACCGGCCCCCATAATCATCCCGCGACATATCCATACTTTCACACCGATTGTACCATAGGTCGTATGTGCCGTCGAGGTAGCATAATCAATATCGGCGCGAAGTGTATGCAGGGGAACGCGTCCCTCCATATATTTCTCACTACGGGCGATTTCGGCACCGCCCAGACGACCCGAACACAATACTTTAATACCCTCGGCACCCATTTTCATCGTGGCACCAATTGCTTTTTTCATAGCACGGCGATAAGAGATACGTCCTTCAAGCTGATGTGCAATCGAATCGGCAACGATGCGCGCATTCAACTCCGGCTTTTTGACTTCAATAATATTAAGAGAAATATCCTTGCTGGTTAAAAGCTGTAATTCCTCACGAAGTTTATCGACCTCGGCACCTTTACGCCCGATGACAATCCCCGGTCGGGAAGTGTGAATATCGACCGTAACCCTTTTGGGAGCCCTGAGGATTTCGACTTTTGCCAAACCGGCATTGTCAAGACGGGCATTTATATATCTTTTGATTCTCAGGTCTTCAAAGATGAAATTGGCGAAGTTTTTACCCGCAAACCATTTGCTGTTCCAGGACTTTATAACTCCCAGACGAAAACCTATCGGATGCGTTTTTTGTCCCAAATCTATCTCCTTGCTCTACTTATCTTCTTTTTCCTCGGCAGCATCCTTTTCGGTGCCGGCTTCTTTGGTTTCATCTTCTATTTTATCTTCAATTTTATTTTCAGCCTGTTCTTCGATTTCTTCAACAACAGGTTCATTCTCAACAACCGCTTCCGCCTTCGTTTTGGTTTCTTTCTTTACATCTTTTTTCTTAGCGGTCGTTTTACTTTTTTTAGTCGCCGTTTTTGATTTACCCTTGGCCTTTGTTTTCTTTTCGGGCTCGGCCTCATCCGCTGCCTTGGTTTTTTTGCGTCGGCGGGTTTTTGCACGAGGCGCTTCCGGTTCCGGCTCGCCCTCGACTTCGACCAGTAGATGGCAGTAACGTTTACGAATCCTGAAAACGCGCCCCATCGACTGGAACCGAACCCGCTTGGCGGTCGGTGCCGAATCGACCATAATTTTCGTGATGGCTAAATCTTCGGCCTTTAGTTTACCGGTCCCGACGGAAGACATAGCATTGGCAGCCGCTGATTTTACCGTCTTAGCCAGATGATGCGCGGCAATCTTCGGGGTGTAGTTCAATATATTCAGCGCTTCCTCGACCGGCTTACCCTTTATAAGCTCCGCAACACGACGCATCTTTTTGGGAGCCACCTTTAAATATTTTACTCTGGCTATCGCCTGCATTTACCAAATCTCCCTATCGCTTTATTGCGCTGGCCCGCTCGGCCAGCTTGCCACCATGACCGCGAAATGTACGGGTCGGTGCAAATTCTCCGAGTTTGTGCCCCACCATATTTTCGGTTATATATATGGGGATAAATTTATTCCCGGTATGAACCGCCAGGGTGTGACCTACGAATTCCGGAACAATAGTCGATCTCCGTGCCCAGGTTTTGATAACCTTTTTCTCACCGGTATCATCACACTGTTTAACTTTATTCATCAGTTTGGCGTCAACATATGGGCCCTTTTTTAAAGACCGTGGCATTCATACCTCCGCATTATTTCTTCTTACTTCGATGCTCAACAATATATTTATTCGATTTACGTTTACTTCTCGTCTTCCAACCCTTGGTAGGTTTGCCCCAGGGTGTACAAGGATGACGGCCGCCGGAACTGCGTCCTTCACCACCACCCATCGGGTGATCAACCGGATTCATCGCGACACCTCTGACTTTCGGTCGCAAACCGCGCCAGCGACGGGCACCCGCCTTACCCCAGGTAATATTCTTGTGATCGGTGTTACCGACCTGACCGATAGTTCCATAGCAGGCCTGTTTTACCAAGCGAACTTCGCCCGACGGCATCTTCAAATGAGCGAACTCACCTTCTTTAGCAACCAATTGAACATACGTTCCGGCACTGCGAGCAATCTGCCCCCCCTTACCGGGGAAAAACTCGATATTATGCAGAAATGTCCCCAGCGGCATGGAGCCGACCGGAAGCGAATTACCGGTTCTGATTTCGGCGTTTTCACCGGCAAGCAACATATCATCAACTTTTAGTCCGTCGGGAGCGAGAATATATCGCTTCTCACCATCGACATAGTGCAACAGGGCAATATACGCTGACCGGTTGGGATCGTACTCGATCGAGGCAACCCGGGCGGGGATATTACGTTTATCGCGCTTGAAATCAATTAAGCGATAGTGCCGCTTGTGACCGCCGCCGCGATGCCGACAGGTAATCCGACCCTTATTGTTCCGACCGCCTTTTTTCTTCAACGGCCGCAGCAAAGACTTTTCGGGGACGATCGAGGTTATTTCCTCGAACGACGGAACCGTTCGAAACCTTAAAGATGGGGTTGTCGGTTTGTATTTTTTAACAGCCATGACTACTTCAATATCCCAAATTAAACATTATCAAAATCTGCGATTTTCTGGTCTTTCTTCAATATTACTACCGCTTTTTTCCAGGCAGGAGTACGACCCTCGTAACGTCCCAGCCGTTTCGGCTTACCCGGCATCCGCATTGTCCGCACCCGATCAACCTTGACATTAAAAGCTTTTTCCACGGCGCCTTTTATTTCCATCTTGTTGGCATCGGTGTGAACGCGAAAGATGTACGCATTTTCACGCTCTTTAAGAATGACCGCTTTCTCGGTCAACAGATGCAACTGGAGGATATCTCTTGGATCTCTCATGAGGTAAACACCTCCTCGACTTTTTCCAAACCGGCCTTGGTAATAACAACAACATCGGCATTAACCAGATCATAAGCATTAGCCATCGGCGCACGAAGGTATTTGGCCCCCTGCATGTTCCTGACCGAAAGACTCAAATGCTTATTAAGGCCTTCATCGAGAATCAAACACTTTTTCTCCTGCAATCCGAGTTTATCCAAAATTCCCGCCACCGTCTTGGTCTTTATTTCAGCCAGCGACAAATCTTCGACAACTCTCAGATTTTCAGCCTGAGCCTTGCTCGAAAAGGCCGAAATAATCGCCGCACGTTTCATCTTTTTCGGGAATTTCCGGTAGTATGAACGCGGCTGCGGTCCAAAGACGATTCCACCACCTTTCCAGAGAGGTGAACGTATCGTCCCCGCACGAGCACGACCGGTTCCCTTCTGGCGCCACGGTTTACTGCCGCCGCCGGCGACATCGGTACGCCCCTTGGTACTGGAAGTTCCCTGCCGTTGGTTGGCGAGATAGTTAACGACATACTGGTGTACCAGATCCGGATTCGGCTTGGCTCCGAACACGGTTTCGTTCAATGACACCGTGCCGACCTCTGACCCTTCCTTATTATATAGCTTCGCTTCCATTTTTATCCACCGTTCTGTCTGCTTCGGTTGCTCTTTCTAATTTTGACGATGGTTCCCTTCTTTCCGGGAATGGCTCCACGAACCAGCATCAGATTCTGATCTTCAATCACCTGAACCACTTCAAGATTAAGAACCGTCACCTTATCCTTACCGGTCTTACCGGCCATCCGCATCCCCTTGAAAACGCGGGAGGGGTACGATGACTGGCCAATCGAGCCGGGCGCTCTTTTACGGTCAGACTGTCCGTGCGTCTCCTGAGAACCCGAGAATCCATGGCGTCGCATTGTGCCCTGGAATCCAAGACCTTTGGATATGCCGGTAATATCGACTCTTTCACCCTTTTTGAAAATATCGACCTTTATTTCGTCACCAACATTAACATCCTCGGTCTGCCCCCTGACCTCTTTGAGGTAACGCATCGGTTCCACCTCGGTCTTTTCGAAATGGCCGAGTTCCGGCTTGTTGAAGAGTTTCTGACGTTTCTCGCCGTAACCCAACTGTAACGCATCGTAGCCGTCTTTTTCGGTTGTCCTTACAGCCACCACACGGCACGGACCGGCCTCGATAACCGATACCGGAAGGACCCTGCCGTCGTCACTGTAAACCTGGGTCATACCTATTTTTTTGCCGATCAATTCTTTCATCGCTGCACCATCATCACGTCTTAATTTCAACATCAACGCCAGCCGGCAAATCCAGTTTCATCAGGGCGTCAACGGTTTGTGGAGTTGATTCATAAATATCAATCAACCGTTTATGGATTCTTGTCTCGAACTGTTCGCGTGATTTCTTGTCAACATGGGGGGAACGAAGTACCGTGTAAACCGTTCGTTTTGTCGGCAGAGGAACAGGACCGGCGATGCGGGCACCGGTTCGCAGGACCGTGCGCGCAATCTCTTTGGTCGATTTATCAAGCGAATAGTGATCGTACGCCTTCAGCTTAATTCTGATCTTTTGAGTGGCCATACTATTTCAAACCTTCATTTCCCGTGTGAACATTTCTCATTACTCTATAATTTCCGAGATGACGCCGGCGCCGACCGTACGGCCACCCTCACGAATCGCGAATCGAAGCTCTTTCTCCATCGCGATCGGTGTGATCAACTCACCTTCAATCGATACATTATCGCCCGGCATTACCATCTCGACATTCTCCGGCAACGTAACCACACCGGTAACATCCGTCGTCCGAAAATAAAACTGTGGACGATAACCGTTAAAAAACGGCGTGTGACGACCACCCTCTTCTTTACTCAAAACGTAAACACCAGCTTTGAATTTCTTATGCGGTTTAATCGAACCCGGTTTCGCAACAACCATTCCGCGCTCCAGATCCTCTTTGTCAACTCCGCGAAGAAGTAAACCGACATTGTCGCCCGCTTCACCATAATCCAATATCTTGCGGAACATCTCAACTCCGGTGCATACCGTCTTGCGAGTGTCACGAATACCAACGATCTCAACTTCCTCACCCATCTTGACCTGCCCGCGCTCGATACGACCCGTTCCCACCGTACCACGACCGGTAATCGAAAAAACATCCTCAACCGGCATCAAAAACGGCTTGTCCTTGTCGCGCTGTGGCTCGGGAATATACGTGTCAAGAGCATCAAGCAGTTCAACGATGGACTCAAACGACGGATCATCTTTCGTATCCGGATTAGCACCCGCCGTCATCGCCTGCAATGCCGATCCGCGAATAACCGGAATCTCGTCGCCCGGAAACTGATACTGCGTCAGCAAATCACGGACTTCCAACTCCACAAGATCAAGAAGTTCCGGATCATCGACCATATCAACCTTGTTCATGTAAACGATGATATAAGGCACTCCTACCTGACGAGCCAGAAGGATATGCTCACGTGTCTGGGGCATCGGACCATCCGCCGCCGAAACAACCAGAATCGAACCGTCCATCTGCGCCGCACCCGTAATCATATTCTTGATATAATCCGCGTGACCAGGACAGTCAACATGCGCATAGTGACGTTTCTCCGTCTCATACTCAACGTGCGCCGTCGCAATCGTTATTCCGCGCTCACGCTCTTCAGGGGCATTGTCGATCGAATCAAATGTACGTACCGACGATGAACCTTTACGCGACAAATACATCGTCATCGCCGCCGTCAACGTCGTCTTACCATGATCTACATGCCCGATCGTGCCGACATTTACATGCGGCTTCGATCTAACAAATTTCTCCTTCGCCATCGGTCAAAAACTCCTCTATTAATTAAATATTGTATTCGCAAACATTTTACTGGACACTTCTTTCGGCAGCGGCGCGTATTTCGAAAACTGCATCGTATAGATCGCACGTCCCTGCGAAAGATTTCTTAACGTGGTGGCGTAACCGAACATCTCCGCGAGCGGTACAATTGCGGAAATAATCTGCACATTGTTGCGCGGCACCATACCATTTATTTTTCCACGACGAAGATTCAAATCGCCGACAACATTACCCATATATTCCTCGGGACAAATAACCTCGACCTCCATAACCGGTTCCAAAACAACCGGTTTAGCCCGGCGAGTCGCTTCCTGAAGCGCCTGCGAGGCGGCAATCTCGAAGGCTAACTCGGTCGAATCGATATTGTGAAACGAGCCGTCGTACAATTCGACCTTAACCCCCGTCAGCGGATAACCGGCAATTGCACCGCTGGTCATCGCCTGCTTGAGGCCTTTTTCAATCGAATGAATAAATTCACGCGGGATTTTGTCATTTCCGACTTTGGTTTCGAATTTGAAAACCGTCCCGTTTTGTGACGGCTCAACATGTATCTTAACATGACCGTACTGACCCTTGCCGCCCGACTGACGAATAAATTTACCTTCGGCATCGGCCGGCGAGGTGATAGTTTCTTTATAAGCCACCGACGGTTTACCGACCGTCGCCTGTAATTTGTGCTCTCGAATCATTCTCGTTACAAGAACCTCTAGATGCAACTCACCCATACCGGAAATAATCGTCTGGCCCGTTTCTTCATTCATAGTAACTTTAAAGGTCGGGTCTTCTTCGGCCAACCGATTAAGAACTTCGTTGAGTTTTTCCTGATCGGCTTTTGATTTCGGCTCGATCGCAACGGAAATTACCGGTTCAGGGAACTGCATCAGTTTCAGTATTATCGGCTGTTTCGGACTGCATAACGTGTCGCCGGTAGTTGTTTTTCGGAATCCAATAATGGCGACAATATCACCGGCTCGCGCTTCCTGTCGATCCTCACGCTTATTGGAGTGCATCATCAGGATACGCCCAATACGCTCTTTAATCCCGGAATTCGGATTAAGCAGATTAGCACCCTGTTTAATCGTCCCCGAATATACGCGGACATAACATAGTTTTCCGGCATGAGGATCGGAGGCAATCTTAAACGCCAACGCGGTTACCGGTTCATCAGGATCGGCTTTCCGCTTCATCTCCTTTTTGCCATCGGGCGAAATACCTTCAATCGGAGGCATATCCGACGGAGCCGGGAGAAAATCGACAATATAGTCGAGTAATTTTTGAATGCCTTTGTTCTTTAATGAAGAACCACACAAAACCGGAACGATGGAGCAATCGATAACCGCTTTTCGAAGCGCCCGAATTATATCGGCCCGCTCGACCTCTTTATCATTTAAAAGACAATCCATAAGATTGTCATCATAATCGGAGATAGCGTCCAGAAATTCTTCGCGCGCCTTATTCGCCTCTTCCATCATACTATCCGGAATCGAACGATCCTTAAATGAGGCGCCCAGGGTTTCTTCTTCATAAACCCGATAATTCATATCGATGAGATCAACGATGCCTTCGAATTCTTTCGCCTCGCCATTAGGGAGTTGAATGGGAACACAGCGAACCGTGAATTTCTCATTCATCTCCTCAACGGCGCGAGTAAAATCGGCACCCATACGATCCATCTTATTTATATAGGCAATTCGTGGGACGCGATATTTATCGGCCTGAAACCAGACTGTTTCGGTCTGCGGTTCTACCCCGCCGACGGCACAGAAAAGTGCCACGGCGCCGTCAAGAACGCGCAACGCCCGTTCGACTTCAATAGTGAAGTCAACATGGCCGGGTGTATCGATAATATTAATCTGATGTTTTTTCCAGAAGCAGGTAGTCGCGGCAGAGGTTATAGTAATCCCTCTCTCCTTTTCCTGATCCATCCAATCCATGGTGGCGGCACCGTCATCAACCTCACCGATACGGTGGGTTTTACCGGTGTAATAAAGGATACGCTCGGTAGTTGTCGTCTTACCGGCATCAATATGGGCCATAATGCCGATATTACGAATATTTTTAAGGTCTTTTTGTCCAGACATAAAAAAACCCTAACTGAATATAGCTTCTACAGGCTGTGTGATAAGAAAATACTGGCTCCGGAACCGGGCCAATTCAGAGGGGGACCAACGGTTACAGCAAAAACAGCGGTTTCTTATCGTATCTTAAATCGTGCCCGCAACTAGCTTTCTACCCTGCCTTTCGTTAAAGAGTTACTACCTTTATCTTCTTTACCATCTAAAATGAGCGAAGGCTTTGTTGGCTTCGGCCATCTTATGGGTATCTTCTTTTTTCTTTATCGAAGCCCCTTCACTATTGGAAGCGGCAATAAATTCGGCGGCCAGTTTCTCCGCCATCGTATGTTCACCACGCGCCCGGGAATAGTTAATCAACCATCTGATAGCCAGTGCGGTACGGCGATCCTGCCGAACCTCAACCGGAACCTGGTAAGTGGCGCCACCCACCCGTCGCGATTTCACCTCCAAAACCGGCTTAACATTATTAAGGGCCTTGTGGAACACATCAATTCCGGGCTGACCGGTTTTCTTCTCGCAAATATCCAGCGCCGAATACAGTATTTTTTCCGCTACCGGTCGCTTGCCCGATTTAAGAAGGCATCCGGTAAACTGCGTTATCATCTTGTCACCGTATTTTGTATCCGGGACAACCTCATCACCACGTGACAGTTTTTTGTTCTTTCTCGACATTATTCAATCAGCCCGTATTTATTTTTTCGGTTTTTTCGTTCCGTATTTTGATCGACTCTGGGTTCGATCGGCCACACCCGATGCATCCATCGTCCCACGAATAATATGGTACCGGACACCCGGAAGATCTTTAACACGGCCTCCTCTGATGAGAACAATCGAGTGTTCCTGAAGATTGTGGCCTTCGCCGGGAATGTAGGCCGTTACCTCCATTTGATTAGTCAAACGGACACGTGCTACTTTACGAAGTGCCGAATTCGGCTTCTTCGGTGTTGAAGTATAAACCCTCGTACATACACCCCGTCTTTGCGGACATCCCTTTAGAGCCGGCGTGGTTGTTTTTACTTTAACAACCTTGCGACCCTTCCTAATCAGTTGACTAATCCTCGGCAAACCTTGCAATCCTCCAAAAATTTCGTTTCCTTCTCAAAAGAGACAGTTGCTTAATTTATCAAATAGCTTTTTCTTGTCAAGCGTTTTCTTGGAAAATATTAGCAATCGATTCGTCATTGTCGATGCCGACATTTTCCTCGTCCTCGGGTATTAATTCGACCGAATGATATTTCTCAATACCGGTTCCGGCCGGGATCAAGTGCCCGATAATCACGTTCTCCTTCAAACCGCGCAAACTGTCGATTTTCCCGTTAATGGCCGCCTCGGTTAACACCTTGGTCGTCTCCTGGAAAGAAGCCGCCGAGATAAAGCTCTCGGTCGATAACGACGCCTTGGTAATTCCCAGAAGCAGAGGTTCAAAGGTGGCCGGCTCGCCGCCCTCGGCGATAACGCGGTCGTTTTCCGCCGCGAAGCGGATACGATCGACCTGCTCACCTTCGAGGAAATTGGTATCGCCGCCATGCTCGACACGAACCTTCTGGAGCATCTGGCGCACAATAACCTCGATATGTTTATCGTTTATCTTAACACCCTGCAGGCGGTAAACCTCCTGGATTTCATTCACCAGATATTCCTGCACCGCGTTCACACCGGATACTTTCAGAATATCGTGGGGATCGACCGAACCTTCACATAAAGATTCACCGGCAACCACCCGGTCGCCGCCGTGAACATGTAAGTGACGTCCGTGCGGAATCAAATATTCCTTGGTTTCACCTTCGTCACCCTCGACAAAGACCTGCTGCTGACCGCGGACGATTTTACCGAACTCAACAATACCATCAACCTCGGAAATAACCGCCGGATCGTGCGGCTTACGAGCCTCAAAAAGCTCTGCAACTCGCGGCAGACCACCGGTAATATCACGGGTTTTGGATATCTGACGCGGAATTTTTACCAGGAATTCACCCGGTTCAATCGTCTGCCCTTCCTGAACCAGCAGATGCGCCCCGGTCGGAATCCGGTAACTGTCAAGAATCTTACCTTTAGCGCCCTTGACAATCATTGTCGGGAACAATGTCTTGTCACGCTCCTCGACAATAATCGGCTGAATAAGCCCCGTAGTTTCGTCGAGTTCCTCGCGAAGCGATACGTCGGGAACGATGTCTTTATAATCGATTTTACCGCCGAATTCACTAACAATCGTGTTGGAGTAAGGATCCCACTCAAAAATTGTTCCGCCCTTTTCGATTTCGACGCCATCGACAGCACGAAGCACTGAACCGTAAGGTACTTTCATTCGCGATCGAATACGTTTTTTCTCGTCAATAATCCGAATTTCGCCCTCACGGCCGGTAACAATCATCGTCCCGTCAGGTTTGGATATATGATTAACCTTTTTGTATTCAATAATACCGGAATATTTCGCTTCGACTTTAGACTGCTCGGCAATACGAGCCGCGGCACCACCAATATGGAATGTACGCAGGGTTAACTGTGTTCCCGGCTCACCGATTGACTGGGCGGCAATAACACCAACCGCCTCACCGATATCAACCGGGTTCATTTTGGCCAGGTTACGTCCGTAACATTTGGCACACACACCCCGACGTGACTCGCAGGTCAACACCGAACGAATGCGAATCGAATCGACACCGGCCTCTTCAATATGATGGGCCGATTCTTCATCGATTTCATCACCCGCCTCGACAATGATTTCATCCGTAATCGGATTATAAACATCTTCAAGAGCGTTACGACCGAGAATACGATCAGCGAGTGATTCGATGACTTCCTCACCCTCTTTCAAAGCGGTGATATCGATACCCAAAATGGTGCTGCAATCTTCCTCTGTGATAATCACATCCTGAGCGACATCAACCAGACGACGCGTCAGGTAACCGGCGTCGGCTGTTTTCAACGCGGTATCGGCCAATCCTTTTCGGGCACCATGAGTCGAAATAAAGTACTCCATCACCGAGAGACCTTCACGGAAATTGGAGATAATCGGTGACTCGATAATTTCGCCTACACCACCGGTAATTTTCTTCTGCGGTTTGGCCATCAAACCGCGCATACCGGCTAACTGACGAATCTGGTCCTTGGAACCACGAGCACCGGAGTCGGCCATCATAAAAATCGGATTAAAACCGTCGCGGTCGGAAGCCAGATTATCGAACATAACCTCGGCCACCTCGGTTGTCGTCTTGGTCCAGATATCGATAACCTGGTTATAACGTTCACCGTTGGTAATAACACCGCGTTCGTACCGTTTCTGGATTTTGGCTACCTGCTTCTGCGCGTTTTCGATTAGCTTTATTTTTTCCTCGGGAATAAGCATATCGTCGATTGAAATTGTCACACCTGCCAACGTTGCATATTCAAATCCGAGTTTCTTCAACCGGTCAAGAAACTCTACGGTCCGTTCCGGTCCGACTTTCCGGTAACAATCAAGAATTAACTGCTCCAGTTTACCACGCGAAGCGACTTCGTTATAGTAAGGGAGATCTTTGGGTATTATCTGATTAAAGATAATCCGTCCGACCGAAGTCTCGACCAGATTGTCATCGATTTTTACCTTGATTCGTGCATCGAGATGAATCTGTTTGGCCGCATGAGCCGCCAGCGCTTCATCCTGCGAATAGAAAATCGAACCTTCACCAGCTACATTCGGGCGTAACTTGGTCAGATAATAACAACCAATAACCATATCCTGACTGGGAACTACCACCGGGCGTCCCGACGACGGATACAACAGGTTGTTGGTTGACAGCATCAGCAAACGCGCTTCAAGCTGCGCCTCAAACGACAGCGGAACATGAACCGCCATCTGGTCACCATCGAAGTCGGCATTAAAAGCGGCACAAACCAGAGGATGCAGACGAATCGCTTTACCTTCGACCAGCACCGGGAAGAAAGCCTGAATACCAAGACGGTGCAAAGTTGGGGCGCGGTTGAGCATAATCGGATGATCCTTGATAATCTCCTCGAGAATATCCCAGACTTCCGGACGTTCACGTTCAACCAGTTTTTTCGCCGACTTAACCGTCTGAACGTACCCCTTCTCCTCCAGTTTCATAATAATGAACGGCTTGAAAAGCTCCAAGGCCATATTTTTGGGTAAACCACACTGGAATATCTTAAGTTCGGGACCAACCACAATAACCGAACGACCGGAATAGTCAACTCGTTTACCAAGAAGATTTTGACGGAAACGGCCCTGTTTACCTTTTAACAGATCAGACAGCGATTTCAGCGGGCGCTTGGAATCGCCACGCACCGAATGCGTCCGACGGCCGTTATCGAACAGAGCATCGACCGCTTCCTGAAGCATTCGTTTTTCATTGCGCAGAATGACTTCCGGGGCCTGTATCTCAATAAGTTTTTTCAGACGATTGTTCCGGTTAATAACCCGACGATACAAATCGTTCAAATCCGATGTCGCAAAACGCCCGCCCTCAAGCGGCACCAACGGTCGCAGATCGGGCGGAATAACCGGGACAACATCCATCACCATCCAGTCGGGATGATTGGTCGATTGACGGAACGCCTCGACAATACGCAGTCTTTTAAGGGCATCCTTCTGCCGCTGAACCGATGTCTCGACCTTCACCTGAGCTCGCAGATTAACGGCCAGCTCCTCAACATCGATTTTGGCCAGTAACTGCTGAACCGCCGCAGCACCCATTCCGGCCTTGAAGTCCTTGCCGCTGTCAATCAGTTCGTTATAATCTTCTTCCGTAATGATATCTCGTTCTTCATAGGAGGTATTGCCCGGATCGATAATAATATAAGCTTCATAATAAAGAATTTTTTCCAGTTCACGAACCGACAGATCAAGCAGATAACCGATTCGTGACGGAAGCGACTTGACAAACCAGATATGCGTCACCGGGACGGCCAGCTCAATATGACCCATCCGTTCCCGGCGGACTTTCGACTGGGTTACCTCAACGCCGCAGCGATCACAAACAATACCGCGGAACCGAATCCTTTTGTACTTACCGCAGTTGCATTCCCAGTCTTTTACCGGTCCGAAAATCCTTTCACAGAAAAGACCTTCACGCTCCGGTTTAAACGACCTGTAATTAATTGTTTCCGGTTTCAAGACTTCACCATACGACCATGACAAAATGGTTTCCGGTGATGCAATCTGAACCTGGACAGCAGTAAAATCCGACGGCTTTTTCTGCTGTACTTTAGGAACGTTTGAAGGTATGTTTACCATCGCACATCTCCTTTTATATAATTGCCGCGTTTCGGCATATTTTTTCAACTTTGTTGTACTTACCGGTCATTATATAAATCTACTTCTCTATAAGTTTAAAATCGAGTCCCAGACCCTGCAGCTCCTTGACCAGAACGTTAAACGATTCCGGTATGCCCGGCTCCGGAGGATCTTCACCCTTGACAATGGCCTCGTAAATCTTACTGCGGCCGCTGACATCGTCCGACTTAACCGTCAGCAACTCCTGCAGGGTGTAGGCTGCACCGTACGCTTCCATCGCCCAGACTTCCATTTCTCCGAATCGCTGACCACCGAACTGCGCCTTACCACCCAGCGGCTGCTGAGTGACCAGACTGTATGGGCCAATTGAACGGGCGTGAATTTTATCATCAACAAGGTGTAGAAGTTTCATCATATAGATAATACCAACCATAACATCATTCTCGAACGTGTCCCCGGTATATCCGTCGTGCAGAGCAATCTTACCACTTTCCGGCAATCCGGCTTCTATCAACTTCTCCCTTATCTGCGGATATTTGGCCCCATCAAAAACCGGAGTGGCGATTCGATAATTCAACTTATTAGCCGCCCAGCCAAGATGCGTCTCCAGCACCTGTCCGACATTCATACGGGAAGGAACACCGAGCGGATTAAGCAGAATATCAATCGGGGTGCCGTCATCGAGGAAAGGCATATCTTCGATCGGAACGATTTTCGAAACAACACCTTTATTACCATGACGTCCCGCCATCTTGTCACCGACCGACAATTTCCGCCGAATAGCCACCTTCACCTTAACCAGCTGACGAACACCCGGAGGAAGCTCGGCACCACGGACAATCTTATCGACCTCAACCGACATTTCTTCTTCCTTCGAAGCGATAAGCTCGGCCGCTTCAGCCAGAATATTTTCGACCTTTTTATCAACAACGCTCTCACCGGTATATCCGTCGGTAGCATAGGCCGATTCGAATTCGAACGTCTGCAAAAATTCGGCACTAAATTTATGCCCGGCCCGAACCATTATCGAATTGTCGATTTTCGAACGAATCGATTTACTGGTTTTACCGTCGAGCAATCCGGCCAGACGTTCATTTCTATGCTCAACAATACCTTGTTTAACTTTATTATAACGACGCTTTATCGTAGCAACTTCGTTTTTCTCCGCCTTTTTAGCTTCCTCGGTCCGCTCTTTTCGGGAGAATACCTTAGTATCGATAACGATACCTTTCATACCCGGTGTCGCCTTTAAGGAAGCATCTTTCACGTCTCCTGCTTTCTCACCGAAAATCGCCCGCAAAAGTCGCTCTTCAGGAGATAACTCGGTTTCGCCTTTCGGCGTCACCTTACCGACCAGAATATCTCCGGCTTCAACTTCAGCACCAACCCGAACGATACCTCGCTCATCAAGATTGAGCAATGCTTCTTCGGAAACATTGGGAATCTCGCGAGTTATCTCTTCAGCGCCCCGTTTGGTATCACGAACCTGAAGTTCAAACTGTTCGACATGTATCGATGAAAAAACATCTTCGCGAATCAAACGCTCCGAGACAATAATTGCATCCTCGTAGTTAAATCCGCGCCAGGGCATAAACGCGACTAAGATATTGTCGCCCAGTGCCAGCTCGCCGCCCTCCGTTGCCGGACCGTCGGCGATGACTTCTCCCGCCGTGATGGTATCACCTTCTTTAACCAGCGGTTTATAATCGATACAGGTATCCTGATTAGAACGACGGAACTTGGTCAGTTTATATTCATCATCTTCATAGTAGCCAAGTTCGCTCGCCTTCGGTTTGGCATCGGGAGTAATAATAATCTTTTCGGCCGAAACATACTTGACCGTTCCCCCGCGAGTGGCTACCAAAGCCGCCCCGGAGTCAACCGCCACACGACCTTCCATCCCGGTTCCCACGACCGGCGCTTCGCACTTTATCAAAGGAACCGCCTGCCTCTGCATGTTCGAACCCATCAAGGCACGGTTAGCATCGTCATGTTCAAGGAACGGAATCAATGATGCCGCGACCGACACCATCTGTTTCGGAGACACTTCGATAAAGTCGATAGCGTCGCGTTCGACAACCGGATAATCGGTTCGGCTTCGCGCCTTAACTTTTTCATTCGTCAAACGGCCGTCGTTATCGAGCGGTTCATCGGCCTGAGCGATTACGTAGCGGTCTTCCTCATCAGCCGTCAAATAGATTATCTCATCGGTCAGTTTACCGTTTTTAACTTTCTTGTACGGCGTTTCCAGAAATCCATATTTATTGATTCGGGCATAGGTCGCCATCGATGCAATCAATCCGATATTGGGACCTTCCGGCGTCTCAATCGGACAGACACGACCGTAGTGTGTATGGTGCACATCGCGCACCTCAAAACCGGCCCGCTCACGTGTCAAACCACCCGGACCCAATGCCGATAAACGACGTTTATGCGTCATCTCGGCCAGCGGATTGGTTTGATCCATAAACTGTGACAACTGCGATGAGCCGAAAAATGTCTCGACCACCGCCGATACCGTTCGGGCATTAACCAGCAGATGCGGCGTAATCGAGTCGGAATCTTTCAGCGAAAGTCTCTCGCGAACCGACTTGGCGACACGCGAAAGTCCCACCGAAAACAGGTTGGACAATAACTCGCCAACCGTACGCGCCCGACGATTACCCAGATGATCGATGTCGTCAACGAATCCGCGTCCATTGCGAAGTCCGATCAGGTAATGGATGATGGTTGTAAAATCTTTTATATCAAGGATGGTAGTCGTCAAATCGATTTCAAGACCGAGTCGCTGATTAATCATATACCGACCGACTTCACCCAGGTCATACCGTTTCTCATTGAAAAACAGTTTTTCGAGTAACGCCTCGGCCATCTCGATGGTCGGCGGCTCGCCCGGTCTTAACAACGAATAAATCTTGGAAAGAGCTTCCTCGCGATTCTTAGACGGATCCTTCTTAATTGTATTGGTAATAACCAGCGCGTCGCGCTGATTTTCCTTTTCGACAACCTTTATTTTTTTAACTTTGGCTTCCTTGAGTTTGTCCACCAGTTCCGGGGTGATAATATCGCCGACACCGGCAACGATTTCGCCGGTCTCCTTGTCGACAATATTTTCCGCCGCCGCTTTTTCGTAAGCGGTTTCGGCCGCCTTACCGGACAGAGAAACCGACAATACTTTGTTAAAGGTTTTAACCAGTTCTTCATCGGTCGCATAACCCAGCGCGCGAAGAAGGGTCGTCACGGGTATCTTCCGCCGTGAGTCGATATGCACGTGCATGACATCATTGACATCGATTATAAACTCAAGCCAGCTTCCGCGATACGGTATAATTCTGGCAGAATAAAGCAATTTGCCGTTGGGGTGGGTGTTCTCATCGAAAAATACGCCCGGTGAACGATGCAACTGGCTGACTATTACCCGCTCGGCTCCATTGATTATAAATGTGCCCCATTGAGTTACCAGAGGTAATTCGCCCAGGTAAACTTCCTGTTCAATAATATCCTTAATTTCCTTTTCCTCTTCTTCATTCTCACCCTGTTTGGCAACCAATCTCAACGTGGCTCGTAACGGAACCGCGAATGTCATATTCCTTTCCCGACATTCATCGACAGTATAACGCGGTGCCCCCAACGTGTAATGAACAAACTCAATCGAGTAATTGTCATTAATGTCGGAGACCGGAAAAATATCGTTGAAAATCTGCTGAAGTCCGGTATCGATTCGTTTATCCGGGGGAGTGTCCTGCTGTAAAAAATCATTAAATGATTTCAACTGGACTTCCAACAGGTTCGGCATTTCGGCCGCTTCCTTAATCTTTTGGTAGCTTACCCTTTCGGGCTTTTTAGTGCGTGCCAAAATCTCCTCCTCCAAAAGTATAAATTGGATTTGCCCTGAGGGCAAAAATAGCCAAATACATATATATGTAAAAACGGATTAAAATATACATCCCCCTTACAGGCGATGCTGCAATCATCATTACTCCTTCTCCCAACTTTTTTTAAAAGTTCGGGAGCCTTTAAATACAGAACCTTCGCCTATCCCGGCCGATTTCGAATGTCTCCGAAACCCTCCCGGTATAACAGAATTTTAGGTTCAAAGTTTCAAGTCGGCCCGGTTTTTATTTAACCTCTACCTGGGCACCGACTTCTTGTAGTTTTTCCATGGCTGCCTTGGCCTCATCCTCAGGAATACTTTCTTTCACCTTGGAGGGAGCACTGTCAACCAACTCTTTGGCCTCTTTCAGACCAAGACTTGTCAATTCGCGGACAACCTTAATAACCTGGATTTTCTTGTCACCGGCAGCATTAAGAACCACATCGAATTCCGTCTTCTCTTCCGCAGCAGCGGGAGCAGCGCCACCAGCCGGAGCGGCGGCGGCAACAGCGGCCATCGGGGTAACACCAAATTTATCCTGTATTGCTTTGGACAGGTCCGCCAGATCCATAGCCGATAGAGTAGCTATTTTCTCTACGATTTCATCAATTACTGCGTTCTCAGCCATTTTAGTAACCCTTTCAACTTATTATATATTGTTGTTTTCTTTATTAAATAAAACCTTTTACTTCTTCGAAACCGCCAGCGCATCAATGGTCGAAACCAATTCTTTGCCAACCGCTTCCACCGAACCGATTATCGATGTTAACGGAGATTCTATCGCGGCAATTAACTGCGACAATAATATCTCACGCGACGGCAGACTGGCCAATTTCTTAACATCTTCCCCGCCAAAAAGTTGTTTGTCCATGACAAACGCCTTTATGACCGGTTTCTCTTTATCTTTATAAGAATCATACAAAATCTTGGCGGCTACCGCCGGATCGTCGACACCAAAAGCCAGCGCCGTCGGCCCCTCAAGATATTCAACAATATCTTTCAAGCCGGCATCTTCCGCCGCGATTTTCATCAATGTATTCTTGGCCACCAGATATTTTACTGAATTTTCACGCAGGTTTTTACGCAGAACCGTAATATCGGCGACATTCAACCCTGAATAATCGGTAATAAAAACAGATTTGGCCTGCTCAAGATGATTCTTGATATCTTTTACTGCATTTATTTTTTCCGGTTTTGGCATTTCGTCACCTCATTACTTTTTCAGATCCGCCAGAAGCGCCTGGTGGTCAAGTTTTAGTCCAACACCCATCGTAGAACTGATCGCTAGACCTTTCATATAGGTGCCCTTTGCCGCAGCCGGTTTGGCTTTAACCAAAGCATCAACAAAAGATTTGACGTTATCCATCAACTGCTCGGCGGTGAACGAAACCTTGCCGACCGGAACCGCTACGTTAGACTGACGATCGACTCGATATTCGATACGTCCCGCCTTCAACTCTTTAACCGCCCGACTAATATCCATCGTCACCGTTCCCGATTTCGGATTCGGCATCAATCCCCGCGTTCCGAGAATTTTACCCAGCCGACCGATAACCCGCATCATGTCAGGTGTTGCCACCGCAACATCAAAATCGAGCCAGCCGCCCTGGATTTTTTCGACTAAATCCTGGGAACCGACAAAATCGGCGCCGGCTTCATTCGCCTCTGCCTCTTTTTCGCCCTGGGCAAAGACAAGGACTCGGACTTTCTTTCCGGTCCCGTTCGGAAGAGCAACCGTTCCACGAACCATCTGGTCGGCATGTTTGGGATCAACCCCCAGACGTGCAACCATTTCAACCGTTTCGTCGAACTTGCAGTTGCTGTTCTCCTTAATAAAATTCAGGGCTTCATCAAGAGGGTAAGCCTTTTTACGGTCAACCTTCTCCCGATTAGCCCGATACCTTTTAGAATGTTTCATAACCTTCCACTCTCCCTGTCCCGATTACCCGGGGCAGGTACAATCGAATTAATATGTTAATCTTCTACTTCAATTCCCATCGAATTGGCCGTCCCGACAACCATCGACATCGCTGTCTCGATTGTCGCGGCATTTAAATCGACCATTTTTAATTCGGCGATTTCACGAACCTGTTTTGAGGTCACGGTCCCGACCTTATCGCGATTCGGCTCACTTGAGGCCTTAGGCAAATTAGCCGCCTTTTTCAAAAGGACCGATGCCGGCGGAGTTTTGGTAATAAAGATAAATGACTTATCGACAAATACCGTAATAATCACCGGCGTAATTATTCCGCCCAGGTTCTGGGTCTTGGCATTAAATGCCTTGCAGAATTCCATAATATTGACACCATGCTGACCGAGCGCCGGACCAACCGGCGGAGCCGGATTGGCACCTCCGGCAGGAATCTGCAATTTAATCGTTGTTTCAATCTTCTTAGCCAATTTATTTCTCCAATAGCTGATTTCCGATATCAGACTTTTTGTTTTACCGGTTCAATTTGCAGAAAATCGAGTTCGACCGGAGTCGGCCGGCCGAAAATGGATACCATGACTTTTATCTTTTTACGTTCCATATTCACTTCGCTCACAAATCCCGAAAAATCGGCAAACGGGCCATCGATAACCTTTACCGGATCACCCGCCTTGTATGGAACATCCGTTGGCTCGGCGGTACGTGAACGATCCACCTGCCCCAGAATCCTGTCCACCTCTTTTTCCTTAAGCGGCTGGGGCTTTCCTCCGGCACCGACAAAATTGGTGATACTCGGCGCGGAGACAACCAGATTCTGTGTCACCTGACTGAGCGTCATCTCAACCAGAATGTAACTGGGCAGAAATTTTTTGGTCGATGTTGACCGCTTACCCTGTTTCATCTCGGTGACCTGCTCGGTCGGGATCAAAATCTGTCCGAATTCCTTTTCCAATCCGGCGGTGGCAATGGCCGATTCCAAATATCTTTTGGCCTTCTGCTCATGACCGGAATAGGTATGGACTGCATACCAGTGCATTACCATTAGTCAAGCAACCTCATCCAAAAATATATCTTGTGGCCAGCGCCAGCAGCCGATCCACGGCCCCGATAAACACCGACACGATTAACGTCACCACAATAGTAACGATGGTCGAGCCGATTAGTTCCCGCTTTGTCGGCCAGGTGACTTTTTTTAACTCGGCTTTTACTTCTTTTAAGAATTTTACGACCTTACCCATTACCAACTTTATCCTTATTTATAATTTATGCAGGCCAGGAGGGACTCGAACCCCCAGCATCCGGTTTTGGAGACCGGCGCTCTAGCCATTAGAGCTACTGGCCTGTCAGTCTTTCGCCTTATCTCGTTTCCTTATGTTTCGTATGCTTATTACAGAAGGGGCAGTACTTTCTGTATTCAACCCGTTCCGGATGCAACCTTTTATTCTTCGTCAAATTGTAATTACGGTTCTTGCATTTACCGCAGGCCAGTATGATTTTATCTCTTGGCATTGTACTACACTACTTCCTTAAGCGATTTATTACTCTATAATTTCCGAGATGACGCCGGCGCCGACCGTACGGCCACCCTCACGAATCGCGAATCGAAGCTCTTTCTCCATCGCGATCGGTGTGATCAACTCACCTTCAATCGATACATTATCGCCCGGCATTACCATCTCGACATTCTCCGGCAACGTAACCACACCGGTAACATCCGTCGTCCGAAAATAAAACTGTGGACGATAACCGTTAAAAAACGGCGTGTGACGACCACCCTCTTCTTTACTCAAAACGTAAACACCAGCTTTGAATTTCTTATGCGGTTTAATCGAACCCGGTTTCGCAACAACCATTCCGCGCTCCAGATCCTCTTTGTCAACTCCGCGAAGAAGTAAACCGACATTGTCGCCCGCTTCACCATAATCCAATATCTTGCGGAACATCTCAACTCCGGTGCATACCGTCTTGCGAGTGTCACGAATACCAACGATCTCAACTTCCTCACCCATCTTGACCTGCCCGCGCTCGATACGACCCGTTCCCACCGTACCACGACCGGTAATCGAAAAAACATCCTCAACCGGCATCAAAAACGGCTTGTCCTTGTCGCGCTGTGGCTCGGGAATATACGTGTCAAGAGCATCAAGCAGTTCAACGATGGACTCAAACGACGGATCATCTTTCGTATCCGGATTAGCACCCGCCGTCATCGCCTGCAATGCCGATCCGCGAATAACCGGAATCTCGTCGCCCGGAAACTGATACTGCGTCAGCAAATCACGGACTTCCAACTCCACAAGATCAAGAAGTTCCGGATCATCGACCATATCAACCTTGTTCATGTAAACGATGATATAAGGCACTCCTACCTGACGAGCCAGAAGGATATGCTCACGTGTCTGGGGCATCGGACCATCCGCCGCCGAAACAACCAGAATCGAACCGTCCATCTGCGCCGCACCCGTAATCATATTCTTGATATAATCCGCGTGACCAGGACAGTCAACATGCGCATAGTGACGTTTCTCCGTCTCATACTCAACGTGCGCCGTCGCAATCGTTATTCCGCGCTCACGCTCTTCAGGGGCATTGTCGATCGAATCAAATGTACGTACCGACGATGAACCTTTACGCGACAAATACATCGTCATCGCCGCCGTCAACGTCGTCTTACCATGATCTACATGCCCGATCGTGCCGACATTTACATGCGGCTTCGATCTAACAAATTTCTCCTTCGCCATCGGCACTAACCTCCGCAATAATTTTTAACAGCCCAAGACCGGGATTGAACCGGTGACCTCATCCTTACCAAGGATGTGCTCTACCGACTGAGCTACTTGGGCCAATACATTTTTTCAGTCCCATAAATGGGCATACCTCACCAAATTTTGGCAAGCCCCTAATATATACCGCCCTTTTGGGCTGTCAAGAAATATTTTTACAAAATTTATGGATTTTTTATGTTTATGCAGAAAAAATATGGCGCCCTCCGTTGTCCCTTATCCTCCGGCTTAACCTTATATAACTCGGATGGTTTACGAAAAACTTTAATCGAATGTTTAAAAATTATACAAAATCGGCGAAAATAAATTTTACCGGGATTTAAATCAGGTCAAACCGACCCTTTTGGCACATGAAAAAATCACCCTTTTTCCGGCATTTTGATAAACCACTCGGCCGTGACCAGCTAATGACCGGAATACAACCGCTATTTTACCAGCACCATTTTTCGGGTTTCGACAAAATCGTCGGCCCGTAATCGATATAGATAAATACCGGTCGAAACAGTATTACCGGACTTATCGCGACCATCCCATTCCACAGAATGTGTTCCGGCCGGCAACGATTGACTTACTAAATTATAGACCTGCTGTCCGAGAACATTATAGACGGTAATCTCGACATTCGCGCGGTGCGGTAGTGTGAATTCGATAGTTGTCGTCGGATTAAACGGGTTGGGATAGTTTTGTTCCAGTTCGTATCGGGCAGGTGCTACAATATTCTCCTCATCCCCGACCGCAGTCGGTGAACCGGCCGAGATATCAAACATATCAAATGCAAAAGGAATGAAATCGACTTTCGGTACGGTCGAAGTGTCGGCATGGTGAAATATCAACTGCTCAATCGAAACCGAATCGGTCACGCCCCAATAATTATCGATAGCATCGATGACACTCAGGGAGTCATTCGTAGAAATAGTTTTCATAGCCGCACCGCCATTATTCAGAATATTGGAACCTCGCACCGAACCCTTCGGCGCCCCGATTGTTCCTCACGTGCAGGTATGGACATAAATCCCATAAAGCAGATTATCTCGAATATCGCAATGGGTTATAGTAAAACGCGGGTAGGCGGTACCATTGGCGCTTAAATCGATTCCTGTCAGGCAGTCATAAAAGCGGCATTGGGCAATCGAAATTTCGGCCGCTTGATAAACAATCAACCCGGTTCCTTCCCCTTTCAGATCGATATTTTCCTGACGCGCCGTACATCGTTCGAAAACCACCGGCCGGGGTAAATCGGAACCGCCATTGATATGAAACCCGCTATTCGAGAAATTTTCGGATAAACAGTCATAAAATTCAACCGAAGCGCCAACCGCCAAAACACCATTGGTTGCATAACGAAAAACACAATGCTCCATAATACCGGAACTATTCGTGTAAAAATTAACTCCGAGCCAGCTTCCGGCTGACGGTGTCCCGCCGAATGCCTCAACAACCGAAGTAAATAAGATATCGTTCGATGCGTCACCTTCTGCGTACAGCTGCCCCCAAACCCATAAACTGCTGTTATATCCGAATAGTATCACCGTGCCGGGCTGGATAGTAAGCCGCGCGGTAGAATCGACAACCACCAGATCAGTAACCAGAATTGTATCGGCATCGGTCCAGGTAGTATCGTTATGAATAAAACCATCAACCTCAACCATCGCCGATAGCGATAACGGTATCGCCAGTAAAACTACCAATAATAATGTAAAAACGCCATATCGTCTGGTTTTCATATTCTCTACCCATTTATCTATTATATTATATACGCAACAATCCGGACATATTTTGTATTATTTTGGAAATACTGGACGGCCGATTATTGCCGTAACCATTTGTATTAATAAAAAAAGCGGGAGACGAGGTTCGAACTCGCGACCAACAGCTTGGAAGGCTGTGACTCTACCAGCTGAGTTACTCCCGCTATCACAGGCGTATCAATCAAATCGTAGGTCAGGAATCGTGTCAAAGATCCCGATTTATCGGGACGCTCCTGACATTTATGTGGGCGGCAGACCTCCCGGTCTGCCCCTTAATTCAAGTGCCCGGCAGATATCCACATCTGCCGGCTCAAACGCCACCCCGAATTTACGCCTTATGATAAAATTCCGCAAGCAGAAAAAAAGTAGTTACTATGTTATAAAAGCGTCTATGAGACAAAAAAGAGGCTACCTTAGTTAAAAACTTTACAGAATGCGTGGTCGCTAAGCGCCACATTTTAAAGGAGGTAGCCTCATGCGGAAGATGCAGGA
>Ga0272444_10000488_pt1 | contig 41855 bp, 29 predicted proteins | sample SSMForm13_FD_201033 | JGI IMG/M metagenome (GOLD analysis project Ga0272444, IMG submission 201033) | Marine sediment archaeal communities from Little Sippewissett salt marsh, Falmouth, MA, United States - SSM-Form-13 | ecosystem: Environmental > Aquatic > Marine > Wetlands > Sediment ... | reverse complement strand
GCGAGTCGATCAGTTCGCCGCCGCTGGGCAGGTCGTACAAGGTGGTGGCCGAGGTGGTGTGGCGGCCCAGTCCGGTGGCCAGGGACAGCCGGCCCACCTGGGCGTCCTGGTCGGGGATCAGGGCGTTTACCAGGGAGGATTTACCGACCCCGGACTGGCCCACCAGGATGCTGGTCTGGTCGCGCAACCGTTCGATCAGCGGGTCCAGGCCGTGCTCGCGCTTGGCGCTGACGCCGATCAGCGGGTAGCCGATGGTTTCATAGTGCGCAAAGCGCGCACGGAAGGCCTGCCAGTCCTCTGCATCGAGCAGGTCGGCCTTGTTCAGGCAGATGACGGCGTCCACCCCCAGCTGTTCGCTGGCCACCAGGTACTGGTCGATCAGAAAACCGGCCGGCTCCGGCTCCGGCGCCAGCACCACCACCAGCTGGGTGACATTGGCGGCCAGGGCCTTTTCGCGACCGCTGTAGTCCGGGCGGGTGAGGGCGGAGCGCCGCTCCAGCCGGGCGCTGACCACGCCTTCGCCGGGGTTGGTGGCCTGCCACACCACGTGGTCGCCGCAGACGATCTCGTCCAGGTTCTGGCGGAACAGGCACAGGTACAGCTCGCCGCCGTCGTCACGCACCACCAGGTTGCGGCCGTGGCGGGTGACCACGCGACCGCGCTGGGGCTCGCCCAGTTCGCCCTGGCCCGCGTCGGCCAGCGCCGCCTCGGCCTGATCGGTCATGCGCTGGCGGCGCTGCTCCTGGATACGCGCGATGCGCGCCTTCTGCTGTTCGGTGAGGCGGCGCTTCGCCATAAATCAAAAATGGTAGTAGCGGGTGTTCAGGTGGTCGACCAGCAGGTTGATGTCCTCATCGAACAGCTTGGTGCCGATCATGCTGTCGCAGCGGCGTACCTGGTTGTCCAGGGCCGTCAATGATTGCACCTTGTGATCGGGGCGGGTGTAGACGCTGCTGTCATGGCATTGGCTGCACTTCTCGGCGAGGAATTTCTCGGCGTCGAAGTCGGCAGCCTGAGCGGCGGTGGCCAGCGGCAGCAACAGGATAACGGTCAGCAGGCGAACGGACATGGTCAGCTTCCTTGGGCAGCGGGGCCGCCTAGTTTAGAGGACAGGTGGGCAACCCGCACCGGGGCCGGTGGGTGGCTGTGATGAAAGGCCGAGTACAGCGGGTCCGGCGTCAGGGTGCTGGCGCTGTCGCGGTACATCTTGACCAGGCCGCCGATCAGGTCGTTCGCGCTGGCCTGCTCGGCGGCGTAGGCGTCGGCCTCGAACTCATGCTTGCGCGAGAAGGCCGACAGCAGCGGCTGGAAGAACACGCCGAACACCGGCAGCACCAGCATGAACAGCGCCAGCGCCAGCGCCGGGCTCTGCCGGTCCACGCCCAGGCCGGTGTAGAACCAGGCCTGCTGCGACAGCCAGCCCAGCGCCGCCAGGCCGGCCAGCGACAGAATGGCTGTGACCAGCAGCATCTTGACGATATGGCGGCGCTTGAAGTGGCCCAGTTCGTGGGCCAGCACCGCCTCCACCTCGGGCGGCTCCAGGCCGTTGAGCAGGGTGTCGTAGAACACGATGCGCTTGTTGCGGCCAAAGCCGGTGAAGTAGGCGTTGCCGTGGGCCGAGCGCTTGGAGCCGTCCATCACGAACATGCCGTCGCTGTGGAAGCCGCAACGGGTCAGCAGGTTCTCCAGGCGGCTGCGCAGCTCGCCCTGCTCCAGCGGTTCGAACTTGTTGAACATCGGTGCGATCAGGGTGGGGTAGGCCCAGGTCATCAGCAGCATGAAGCCCATCCACACGCCCCAGGCCCACAGCCACCACAGGCCGCCGGCCTCCATCATCAGCCACAGCATCACCGCGATCAGCGGCGTGCCGATGAGCAGGCCCACCAGGGTCTCCAGCAGCAGGTCGGTGACGAAGCGGCCGGGGGTGGTGCGGTTGAAGCCGAAGCGGGTCTCCACCCCGAAGGTGGCCGCGACGCGCAGCGGCAGGTCCAGCAGGCCGCTGATCAGGCTCAGCGAGGTCAGCAAGGCCACGCCGTGCCACAACGGCGACCAGTCCGCCGCCAGCCAGCTGCGGTCCAGCAGTGCCAGCCCGCCGCCCAGGGTCCAGGCCAGCAGCACCAGCGGGCCGATCAGCAGTTCCCAGCGGGCCAGGCCCAGCTTGGCGAGGGTATAACTGGCGGCCTTCTGGTGATCGGCCAGGCTGATGCCTTCGGCAAAGGCTGTCGGCACCGTATCGGCGTGGGCAGCGACATGGTTGGCCTGGCGGCGCAGCAGCCACCACTGCAGGGCGGTGCCGGCGGCCAGGGCGATCAGGAACAGCAGGGTCAGGGTGGGCATGGGAATCAGGATTATGTAGCGTCGATGGCCCGCATCTTAACGGACCCGGTGCTAGAATGCCGCCGTTCCTGTCCCGCCCTTTTGCAAGGATTTGTCATGCCCGCTTCGGACACCAACCTGATCTGGATAGACCTTGAGATGACCGGTCTGGATACCCAGAAAGACCTCATCATCGAGATCGCCACCATCGTCACCGACAGCGAGCTGAACGTATTGGCGGAAGGCCCGATGATCGCCATCCACCAGCCGGACGCGGTGATGCACAGCATGGATGAGTGGAACACCAACCAGCACGGCAAGTCCGGCCTGACAGCCCGGGTGCGCGAAAGCCAGTACAGCGAGACCCAGGCCGAACAGGCCACGCTGGATTTCCTGGCCGAGTGGGTGCCCGCGGGCGCCTCGCCGATGTGCGGCAACAGCATCTGCCAGGATCGCCGCTTCCTGGCCCGCTGCATGCCGCGCCTGGAGGATTATTTCCACTACCGCAACCTGGACGTCAGCACCCTCAAGGAGCTGGCCAAGCGCTGGTCGCCGGCGGTGTACAGCGGCTTCAACAAGAACTCCAGTCACCTGGCCATGGACGACATCCGCGATTCCATCGCCGAGCTGCGTCACTACCGCGCGCACTTCCTGCGCGGGCCGGAAACGCCGGCCGGCTGACCTGCCTGCGCGCTGGCCTTAGGAGCCGGCGCCGCCCTCATACACATGCCAGCGATTGCGGCCATGCTGCTTGGAGCGGTACATGGCGGTGTCGCCGTGGCTGAGCAGTTCGTCCCGGGTGCGGCCATGTCGCGGGTAGAGGGCAATGCCGACGCTGACGCTGATGGGGATTTCCAGTGCGCCGACCATCACCGGCAGCGCGCAGCTGTCGACGATGCGCTGTGCGGTGAGTTCCACCGACTCGGTGGTCGGCAGCTCTTCCAGCAGGGCGACGAATTCGTCGCCGCTGAGCCGCGCCAGGGTATCGCTCTTGCGTAACTGCTGAGAGACCCGCTCGCTCACGGTGAGCAGCACCTGGTCGCCGGCGGCGTGGCCGTAGCTGTCGTTGATGACCTTGAATCGGTCCAGGTCGATGAACAGCAGCCCCGCCAGGCTCTGCTGGCGTTCGGCACGGTTGATGGCGTGGTGCAGTCGGTCCATCAGCAGGGTGCGGTTGGGCAGGCCGGTGAGTGGATCGTGGGTGGCCAGGTAGGCATCATGGGCACCGCGCTCACGCACCGTGCGCGTCACCATCACCGCGATGGCCAGGCCGATCACCAGCGCACTGCCGCCCAGCAGCAGAATCAGGGTGCGTGCATGATCCAGTTGTACCGAGGCCTGGAAGCGTGCCTGGTCGGCAGCCTGTCGTTGCAATTGATCGAATGCATCCACCTTGGCGATCACTGCTTGCTGCGACGGGATGGCTGCCTGGGAGAGCAGCCGGGAGGCCGGTTCGATTTGTCCGGCGTTGATCAAATCGATCACCTGGAGCTGAACCATGATGGCCTTCCCGGTGAGGGCGCCCTGCTCCTCGAGCAACGAGCGCTCGGCGTCCGACAGCGGGCTTGCCAGCAGGCTGAGGCGCGCTTGGGCGAATTCGGCGCCGTAGCCGTTGAAGGCCATCCACTCCTCATCGCGATCGAAAGGGTCGTCCAGCAACAGCAGGCGTAGCAGGCTCAGGGTCCGTTCCCTGGACGCCTTGCGCATGGTCAGGGCCAACGACACCTTGGTCATGCGCTCGCCGACGACCTTGTCGAGTTGGGCCTGGTGACGCTGCAGGGTGAAGATGCTGATGCCGGCCAGCGCGACCATCAGCACCAGCAGGGCGCCGAAGCCGGCGGTCAGCAGCCGGAAACTGCCCTTGCGGGGAACATGGCGGTCAGCGACTGTGGCCAAGATGCGTCAGGCCTTGTTCTGGAGGAACGCATGGGTGGTGGTAAGAGGGTGGGACGCGCCGGTCCTTGGAACTCGGCCGCGATACACGCCACGACGGCAGCAGACCTCCGGTCATTCTGGCACGCTCGACATTCGGGAGGCATGTTGTGCGCTGTCAGCTTGGCAGATGCGATTGCGACCGGCGGCTTTGGCTTGATACAGGGCGTGGTCGGCGGCCTGGATAATGGCCCTGGCGCGAATCGGTTCGCTACCTTCGGGCGCGTAAGTGGTCACGCCTAGGCTGGCGCTGACCCAGTCGGACACCTTGGACTGACGATGTGGGATGTGCAGTGCTTGGACCCCGGCGCGGATGCGCTCGGCCATTTCCATGGCCAGGTTGGCGTCGCTGTGAGGCAGGATCACCGCGAATTCCTCACCGCCGTAACGGGCGGGCAGTTCGCCGCTGCGCTGGCAGGTCTCCATGAGCAATCGCGCTACCGACTTGAGGCAATTGTCGCCATCGTAATGACCATAGTGATCGTTGAACTGCTTGAAGTAGTCCAGGTCGAGCAGCAGCAGCGATAACGGCTGGCCTTGTCGTACCGCGCGGCGGATTTCGGCGTCCAGCACGTCATCGAAGTGGCGCCGGTTTGCCAGCCCGGTCAGGCCATCGGTCTTGGCACTCTTCCACAATGCCTGGTTGGTGCTGATCAACTCGGCATTGACCTGTTCCATGGCCTGGCGCAGCTGCACTCGCTCGGACACATCGCGGATCACGCCGGTGAACATGCGCTCGCCGCCGATGCTCATTTCCGATACCGACAGTTCGGCGGCAAAGCTGTCGCCGCTCTTGGTAACCGCCTCCACCTCGCGCCCGATGCCGATCACCTTGCGTTCGCCGGTCTCCAGGTAATTGTTCAGGTACTGGTCGTGCTCCTTGCGTATCGGCATGGGGGTCAGCACGCTGACGTTCTGGCCGATCAGTTCGCCCCGTTCGTAGCCGAACAGTCGTTCGGTGGCCGGGTTCACCGACTGGATGATGCCGCGGCTGTTGATGGTGATGATGGCATCCACCACGGTGTCGAACACCGCCCGTAGCCGCTCGCGCTGATCGACGATATCGCGCTCGTTGTGCTGCACCTCGTCCAGCATCTGGTTCACCGTGGTGCCGATCAAGGTGATTTCGTCATTCAGGTCGAGCTTGATGCGGGCATCGCGTGTCCCGCTTACGAAGGCCTGCAGCGCCGCGATGATGCGGCCGGCGCGTCGCTTGACCAGCAGGTTCAACAGGATCATCAGGATCACGAACACCGCCAGGATGCCTATCACGAAGTAGCCGGTCTGTTGTCTCAGTGCCTGGTCGGTGAGTTTGAAGTGGTATTGCAGATTCGCCCGGTAGGCGATGAAACCGCAGGCCGAGGGGCGCAGCACAGAATGGTCTGCGTGTCCGCACAGTCCGGCATAGCCATCGATATAGCGTTCCTGTGGGTCTTCCTCGGTGCGCACCGCGTTGGCGCTCTGTACCGCGTTAATCTGGGCAGTGTTCAGGTCTTTTGCGGCCTCATGCCATGGCCGGTCCATCAGCGCATAGCGGTTCGAGGTGATGATGCGACCACTGGCGTCGACGATCAGGATGCGTATCAGGTCCGGCTCGGATGCGATGCTGGCGACCAGTTGTTGCAGGTGATCGCGCAGGCCAAGTTGTAGAAACAACTCGGAACTGAGCTGCAGCTGGTTGAGGCGTTCACGCAGCTGGGTGTGCACGGTTTTTTTGGTCTGGGCGTGTGCAGCCTGCAGGGTGGCGTAAGAGGTCAGGCCGATGGCCACCGCAAGCAGTGCCAGGGAGGCCGCGGGAATCAGGATGTGCAGATGCGCAAGGCGTTTCATGACCAGCGACTACCGTAATGCAGTGTCGCTGAGCAACTCGTCGCCGGATACCGGGCGACGCAGCAGTGCGCTGTCCAGCAATACCTGGCCGAGCCTGCGCACCGTGGTCCGCAGGGCTGGCTGTTCGCCACCGAGCAGGCGGAGATTCTCGGTCCGATCCGGCAGGGTCAAGCCATCGTAACTGGCGGTGACCTCCTGTGGGCTGATCTTCAGACGGCGGGCAATGACTTGTGCCGCGGGTCCCGGTTGCTCGCGCAGGTAATCGACGGTCTTGAACCAGGTGTCGGCGAGTTTGCGGAATACCTCCGGGCGGTCACGGTAGACGTCCTCGTGTGCCACCAGCACGTCGACGATCTCCCCCGGCAGCTGGCGGCTGCTGAACAGTTCAACGGCGCCGGCGTTGCGCAGCCTGGTGCGTACCGGCTCGAAAGTCACCACGGCATCCACATCACCCTTCAGATAAGCCTGTTCCTGGGTGTTCACACCCATGTGTTTGACGATTACATCGCCGATGGTCATGCCGCTGGTCTGCAGGGAACGGGTCAGCATGTAGGCGCCCAGGGCGTTGCTTTCCACGCCGATGCGTTTGCCGCGTAGTTCCTGCATGGAGGCAATGCCGGGGCGGGCCATGATCACATCGCCGCCATCGGACACGTCCATCACCAGCAGCACCTTCAGCGGGACGCGGTCGGCGAGTACCACCAGTACCTCGTCCAGGGTGAGGGCGGCGGCCTCCAGCGATTTGTTGCGCAGCGCGCGTATCACTTCCGTGGCAGAGGGGTACTCCACCAGCCGTATCTCGTCGGCAGGCAGGTCGCCGAGTTCTCGCGCCAGGTACAGCGGCTCGTAACCCGGCCAGACGACGGTGCCGATCCGCACCGGTTCCGGGTTCGTCTGGCTACAACCTGATGCGATCAGGCCGGCCAGCAACAGCGCGAGTAACAGCGAACCAAGGCGCAGTCGTGACATGAGATCCATCCATTCGCCCCTGTTCGGGGCGTTCCTTTTAGTTTCTGCAGCGTAACTTTTAATCGTGTCTTCACGAGTTTAGCGGCGCAAGCTGCATAATTCTTGAGCGGGAAACGTTTTCCTTGCGGAGACCCCGGTCGGGGCTTTTGCCGCATGGCAGCTGCGCCTAGACTGCGAGGGAAGCGAATTCGGGATGGATGCCATGGTAAGACCCGTAAGCCGGACTGCGACGGTGATCACGGAACAGGATCTGAAGGGCCTGCCGCCGCGGGCGATGGTGGCCTTGGCGGTGCGGGCGGCCTGGCGGGTGTTGCCGGCGACCAGTGACCTATCTCCCGATTCCTTGAGGGCCGCTGCAGCGGCCTTGTCCGCGTCCACTCTGTATAGCCTTGGTGGCGTAGACGAGCATCTGGCGAGTGCCGCCAATGCTGCAATGGATGATCCAAAAATCCATGCCATGGCTGCCGTCTTCGCGGCAAGCAATGCCGCAAAGTCCGTTGCAGAGGTAAATCGTGCAGCAAGCTATGCCGCGGACGCGACAAAAGCGGCCGGTGAGATGGTGGCTGCAGAACTGGCCGATGTTTGCCAGGCAGCAGCAGGGACGGATCTGGAGTGGTTGAGAGCGTGGGCTACCGAGCAGCGTGCTGCGGACGGCATTGTGGGGCCGGACTTCTACCGGCGGCCGTTATGGCTGCGCCCGGATGAAGAATCGCCACCGGAGGACTGGCGGCGCACCCTCGAATCCTGGAATCGGGCGGTTCACGCTGCCGGTCTGAGGGGGCTGGTCGAGCAGCACGAACGCCTGCTCAAGGGCGGCGGTATGGATACCGAACAATTGCATGGGTTTCTCGACGACCGGGTCCGGGAACAGCAGCGCAGCGGAGGGGCGATCAGCGAGGATGGTAATGAACCGTCGTCCGCAGCAAGGACAAGGCCGGCAAAGAAGCCGCGCAAGTCGGTCGATGAGCCGAGCGCGATGGAGCAGGACGCCGAGCCTGAGGAAGCAGCAGAGACCAGCAAAACCATCCCCGAAGACGACACCGTTGCCACTGACGATACGACGACAGCCGAGGATGCGCAGAACCTCCCCGGCGGTATCCCCGTCACCGCCGCCGACATGCCGGCGCTTGAGGACCATTTGGGCCGCAAGCCGCTGGTGCAGACCCTGGCGGACATGCTGGCCTCGCCGGAACAGGCGCTGCCCATGACCATCGCCCTGCTGGGCGACTGGGGAGCGGGCAAGACCTCGGTGATCGAGCAGCTCAAGGTGCGGCTGACCGAACTGACGGCACAGGACCGCGACCAGTTCGGCGCCAGCGGTCGGCACCGGCGCAACCATTACCTGTTCGCCACCTTCAACGCCTGGGAATACGAGCAGACCGACAACCTGCGTGCCGGTCTGGCGCAGGAGGTGGTCAATGGTCTGACCGCCGACCTGGGTCGCTGGGACAAGCTGGTGCTGGCGGTGACCAAGGCGGCCAAGGGCAACGTCTGGGAGTTCTGGTCTACCGTCGCGGGCCTGGCGCTGGCGCTGCTGGGCATCAGCCTCGGTTACCAGCTGGCCACGCCCGACCAGGCCACCGAGGTGCTGAAGACCGCCGACCTGCTGGGCGGCGGCGGCTTGGCCGCCTTCGGTGCCTACCTGCTGGTCAACGCCTGGCGCACCGGCCGGCGGCTGCTGGAACACCCGCTGGCCACCCAGATGGCCACCTACCTGAAGCTGCCCAGCTACGGCGAGCACCTGGGTGAGGTGCCGGTGATCAAGAAGGAGATCCGCGAGCTGTGCGAGGAGCGGCTCAACAGCATCCCCAACGGCCGCCTGCTGGTGGTGGTGGACGACCTGGATCGCTGCCACCCGGGCGCCGTGACCGAGACCCTGGACGCCATCCGGTTGGTGATGAACCTGCCGCGGGTGGCGGTGATCATCGCGGTGGACGACCGCATCGCCTTCCGCGCGGTGGCCGATCACTACAAGGACCTGGAGGAGGGGCGGCGCACCCGCTGGGAGATCGCCCGCGACTACCTGGGCAAGATCATCCAGCTGCCGGTGAACCTGTATGACCCCTGGCCGTCGGAGGTGGCGGAGTTCGTCAGGCACCACCTGTTCCAGGTCAGCGATGCAGCCGAGGCGCAGGCCGACATGGAGGCGACCACTGCTCCCGAGCCCTCAGCGGTGACGCCTGTGCCAGCCGCGCCCAGGCTCACCGCCGCCGCCGCCAGGCTGGTCGGCGCCCAGGGACTGGATGCCGCTGCCATCCCCGCCAGCGGCAAGGATGGCCAGATCACCGAGCCGGACGTGCGACGTTTCCTGAAGCACCAGCAGGCCAGGCCGGAGCCGGCGCAGGCGCAGCCGGTGGACAATCCGGCGCTGATGGAAAGCCAGACCCAGCTGGCCGAAGAGGACCTGCAAGCCACGCCGCTGCGCAGTGATGCAGAGCGTGCCGAGGAGCGTTCCGCGGTGATGGAGGACTCGGTGCGCGAGCGCGAGCTGTTCGCCGAGTTGACCGCGGCGATGGGCTTCAACAACCCCCGTCAGCTGATCCGGCTGCGCAATTCCTACCGCCTGCTCAAGGGCTATCGTCACAGCCGCGGCAGCGCCATGCGCTGGCCGTTGCTGTCGAGCCTGATGCACGGCCTGTTCTGGTATGAGCACCTGTACCAGATGCGACTGGACCAGCGGCAGCATGCCGAGCTGGTGGCCTGGCTGTGGGGTGATAACCCGGAGTGGGAGGCGAAGGCGGCCAAGCTCGGTCGCAACCCGCCGGCGGTGGCCATGGCGCGACGGCTGCGCGCGCTGTTGCCCGCTGACCAGTGGGGTGCCGAATACGGCCGGCTGATGCGTACCGTGGACCTGGTGGTGCTGCCCAATGCCCAGGTGGGGCTGATCCTGGATCGGCCCCGCGCCAATGCGGTGTGGACCGAGCGCGCCGAGGGCAGGCCGTTGGTGCCGGACCCCTGGGGCAGCGGCTACGTCAGCCCCTGACTTTGGCTGTCGCCCAGCCGCGCCAGTGCCCAGTCGATGTGCTCACGCACCAGCGCATCCGGATGGTTCAGCCGCGCCTGCAGCGCCGGGATCGCGGCCGCCGTGCCGCTGTTGCCCAGCGCCACGGCGATGTTGCGCTGCCAGCGCAGCCAGCCGATGCGACGGATGGGCGAGCCCTCGGTGCGTTTGAGAAAGTCCGCCTCGTCCCAGCCGAACAGCTCGATCAGCGTCGCCGTGTCCAGGCCGTGGCGCGGCAGAAAGTCGGTCTCCGGTGTTGGCGTGGCGAAGCGGTTCCAGGGGCAGACCTGCTGGCAGTCGTCGCAGCCGTAGATACGATTGCCCAGCCCCGGGCGCAGCGCTTCCGGGATGGCGCCGTGCAGTTCGATGGTCAGGTAGGAGATGCAGCGGCGTGCATCGACCTTATAGGGCGCGACGATGGCGCGGGTGGGGCACACGTCGATGCAGGCGCTGCACGTGCCGCAGTGGGGTTCGGCGGGCACGTCCAGCGGCAGCGGCAGGTCGGTGTACAGCTCACCGAGGAAGAACCACGAGCCGGCGTCCCGGTTGATCAGGTTGGAATGCTTGCCGATCCAGCCCAGTCCGGCCTTCTCGGCCAGCGGCTTTTCCAGCACCGGGGCGGAATCCACGAAGGCGCGGTAGCCGAAGGGACCGACCTCGGCCTGGATGCGCTCTGCCAGTTTTTGCAGCCGGTTGCGCAGCACCTTGTGATAGTCGCGCCCCAGGGCGTAGCGGGAGATGAAGGCGGCGGCCGGGTCGGTCAGCTGTCGGGCCGGGTCGTCGTCCGGCGGCAGGTAGTCCAATCGCACCGAGATCACCCGCAGGGTGCCGGGCACCAGCTCGGCTGGGCGGCTGCGCTTGTGGCCGTGGCGCGCCATGTAGTCCATCTCTCCGTGCAGGCCCGCGGCCAGCCAGGCCTGCAGTCGGGTCTCGGCGACGGCGAGATCGGTATCGGCGATGCCGATCTGCTGAAAACCCAGCTGCTGCCCCCAGGCCTTGATGCGCTCAGCCAGGGCGGCGAGGTCTTGCGGCTTGTGCGGGGTGTTGGTCATCAGGCAGGCTTTGGGTTGAAAAGGCCACTTTAGCATTCGCGCCCCATGTCCCAGTCCTATCGCGTCATGCCCACCACCGCGCAACTGCCCCATGCCCTGTACCGGGCCGGGCAGGTGCGGGCGCTCGACCGGGCCGCCATCGACGACTTCGGCATACCGGGTACGGAATTGATGGCCCGTGCCGGGGCGGCGGCCTTTGCCCTGCTGCGCGAGCGCTGGCCGGCGGCCACGGACATCACGGTGCTGACCGGTACCGGCAACAACGGCGGCGACGGCTTCGTGGTGGCCGAACTGGCGCGTCAGGCAGGCCTGACGGTGCGGGTGCTGCAGCTGGGCGACCCCGAGCGCATCGGCGGCGACGCCCGAACGCAGGCGCGCCGCTATGCGGAGGCCGGCGGTCAGTGGGGTCCCTTCGACGGCCTGCCGCGGCACACCGAGCTGATCGTGGACGCCATCTTCGGCACCGGTCTGGAACGCCCGGTGGAGGGCCGCTGGGCCGAGGCGGTGGCCGCCATCAATCGCGCCCGGGTGCCGGTGCTGGCGCTGGACATCCCCAGCGGCCTGCACGCCGACACCGGCGCGGTGCTGGGCACGGCGGTGCGCGCCGACGCCACCATCAGCTTTATCGGTCTGAAGGTCGGCCTGTGCACCGGCGAGGGCCCGGCCTGCTGCGGCGAACTGTTCTTCGACGCCCTGGCGATACCTGCCCAGGTCTATGCCCGTGAGATCCATGCCGCCCGTCGCCTGGACTGGGCCAAGCAGTCCGAACTGCTCACGCCGCGCAGTCGCAGCGCACACAAGGGTGCCTTCGGTCATGTGCTGGTGGTGGGCGGCGACCTCGGTATGGGTGGCGCGGCACGCCTGGCGGCGGAGGCGGCCGGTCGCAGTGGTGCCGGGCTGGTCAGCCTGGCCACCCGCCCCGAGCATGTTTGCGCGGTCATCGCAGCCCGGCCGGAGGTGATGGCGCACGGGCTGCTGGATGCGGCCGAGCTGGAGCCGCTGCTCAGGCGCGCCAGCGTGGTGGCGGCCGGCCCGGGGCTGGGCCGGTCCGACTGGGGGCGGGACCTGTGGGCCCATGTGCTCGACAGCGGCAAACCGCTGGTGGTGGATGCCGACGCCCTGAACCTGCTGGCGGCCGATCCGCAGCGTCGCGACGACTGGATACTGACCCCGCACCCGGGCGAGGCGGCGCGGCTGCTCGGTTGCAGCGCCGCCGAGGTGCAGGCCGATCGCCTGGCGGCCGCCGCTACGCTGACGCGGCGCTATGGCGGGGTGGTGGTGCTCAAGGGTGCCGGCAGCGTCGTCGCGACGGCGGGCAATCGGCCGCCGGCCATCTGCAGCGACGGCAATCCCGGTATGGCCAGCGGCGGCATGGGCGATGTGCTGACCGGCATCATCGCCGGGCTGCTGGCGCAGGGCTTTGCGCCTGACGATGCGGCCGAGCTGGGTGTGTGCCTGCACGGTGCAGCCGGCGATCGCGCGGCCGCAGGCGGCGAGCGCGGCCTGCTGGCCGGCGACCTGCTGGTTCAGATCCGTGGTCTGATCAATCCATGAGCGTGACCATTCGGCATCACTGCCCGGACGCCGAGGCGCAGCAGGCCTTCGGTGCCTCGCTGGCCGGCCTGTGCCCGGCCGGCTGCACCATCCACCTGGTCGGCGACCTGGGTGCCGGCAAGACCACCCTGGTGCGCGGCTTCCTGCGCGGCCGCGGCCACGACGGTCCGGTGCGCAGCCCGACCTATACCCTGGTGGAGCCCTATGAGCTGGCCGATGGCACCGTCTATCACCTGGACCTATACCGGCTGGGTGATCCCGAGGAGCTGGAATACCTGGGGCTGCGCGACCTGCTGGGCGGCGAGGTGACCCTGCTGATCGAATGGCCGGAGCGTGGCGCCGGCTGGCTGCCGGTGCCCGACCTGACTCTCCACATCAGTCACCTGCCCGCGGGGCGGGATATCCAGCTGACGGCATCAACGCCTGAGGGCGAGGAGATCTGTCAGGCCCTGTTACGGGTGCTTCCTTGACTTGTGTTTAGGAATATCCGGTATCCAACTGGATTTGTTTGGTTTTTTCTGTTCTTGTGCTATCGTCGGAGAAGGTGCGCTAACCACGAATTGCCCAGAGAGAACCGAGCCGCCATGAAAAAACTCGTATTTCTGGTACTGATCCTCACCGCCTGGGGCGTCCAGGCAGGCCCCCGTATCGACGGCGTGCGCGTCTGGAGCGCTCCTGATCACACCCGCCTGGTGTTCGACATCGACGGCCCGGTGGATCATCGACTGTTCAGCCTGCAGGGCCCCGACCGTCTGGTGGTGGACTTCAAGGGCGCCACCATGGATAAGCCCGTCGCGGTGGACGGCGACAATCACTATCTGTCCGGCGTACGCCAGGCCAAGCGCAAGGATGGCACCTTGCGCGTGGTGCTGGACCTGAAACAGGCGGTGCGCCCCAAGAGTTTCCTGCTCAAGCCCAATGAGCGTTACGGCCATCGCCTGGTCATCGATCTGTTCAGCAAGGAGCAGGCGGCCAGCGCACCCCAGCCGGTCAAGCGGGCGGATGACGTCACGCAACTGCGTGACGTTGTGGTGGCGGTGGATGCCGGCCACGGCGGCGACGATTCGGGCGCGCTTGGCCGCAGCCGTCGTACCTATGAGAAGGACGTGGTGCTGCAGATCGCCAGGCGTCTGGCCGACATCATCAACGCCGAGCCCGGCATGCGCGCCGTGCTGACCCGCACCGGTGACTACTTCATCCCGTTGCGCAAGCGCATGGAGATCGCTCGCGAGCACCGCGCCGACCTGTTCGTGTCCGTGCACGCCGACGCCTTCCGCGATCCCCGCGCCAAGGGCACCTCGGTGTACGTGTTGTCCAACCGCGGAGCCTCCAGCGAGGCCGCCCGCTGGCTGGCCGAGAGCGAGAACGCCTCCGACCTGGTAGGTGGCGTGAGCCTGGATGACAAGGACGAGGTGCTGGCCTCGGTGCTGCTGGATCTGTCCCAGTCAGCCACCCGCCAGACCAGCCTGGAGGCTGCGGACAATGTCTACAACGAACTGAGCAAGCACACCACGGTGCACGGTCGTCGGGTGCAGCATGCTGGTTTCATGGTGCTCAAGTCGCCGGATATCCCCTCCATGCTGGTGGAGACCGGCTTCATCTCCAATCCCACCGAAGAGCGCAAGCTGCGCGACCCGAAGCACCAGCAGCGATTGGCCGGTGCGGTGTTCAAGGGGGTGCGGGACTACTTCCACAAGGCACCGCCGCCGGGCACCCGGCTGGCTGATCTGAAGCATCGCCAACGTGCCGCCACCGCCGTGGCTGACGCCCGCAATCACGTCATCCGTTCCGGCGACACCCTGTCACGTATCGCTCAGCAGTACGAAGTGGGCGTGAGCGAGCTGCGCGCAGCCAATCGGCTGCGTAGCGACATGATCCGCGTCGGTCAGGTGCTGCTCATCCCCAGTTCCTGAATACTGTCCCGACGCCCGGGATGCCGGGCTGGACAAGGTCGCCATGGCCGGCTTGTGGCAAAATGCGCTCATGCCACGCCGTATCAATGAACTACCCTCCCAACTGATCAATCAGATCGCCGCCGGCGAGGTGGTTGAGCGCCCCGCCTCGGTCATCAAGGAGCTGGTTGAAAACAGCCTGGATGCCGAGGCCAGCCGCATCGAGGTGGATGTTGCCCAGGGCGGCATCAAGCAGATCCGGGTGCGTGACAACGGTTTCGGCATCCACCCCGAGGAGCTGGCGCTGGCGCTGTCACGCCATGCCACCAGCAAGGTGCGGCAACTGGCCGACCTGGAACGGATCGGCAGCCTGGGCTTCCGCGGCGAGGCGCTGCCCAGCATGGCCTCGGTGTCGCGGCTGAGCATCACCTCCCGCGAGCGTGACGCCGAGCAGGCCTGGACCCTGGCTGGCGATGACCACCAGCCTGCGCCGGCGGCACACCCCGAGGGCACCACCATCGAGGTGCGTGACCTGTTCTACAACACCCCGGCGCGGCGCAAGTTCCTGCGCACCGACAAGACCGAGTTCGGCCATATCGAGCAGGTGTTGCGCCGCCTGGCGCTGGCGCGGTTCGACGTCGGCTTCGCGTTGCGCCACAACGGCCGCGAGGTATTCAGCACGCCGGCGGCGGACAGTCTGGCGGCTCGTGAGCGGCGCATCGCCGACCTGGTGGGCAGCGCCTTTCTGGAGCATGCACTGACCTTCGAGCACGCCGCCGCCGGCCTCAAGCTGTCCGGCTGGGTGGCCGAGCCGACCTTCTCGCGCAGCCAGGCGGACATGCAGTACTTCTTCGTCAACGGCCGCATCGTGCGTGACAAGCTGGTCACCCACGGGGTGCGACAGGCCTTCCAGGATGTGCTGTTTCACGGCCGCCACCCGGCCTACGTGCTGTACCTGACGCTGGACCCGGCGCTGGTGGACGTCAACGTCCACCCGACCAAGCACGAGGTGCGCTTCCGCGAGGGGCGGCTGGTGCACGACTTCCTGTTCCGTACCCTGCACCAGGTGCTCGCCGAGGTGCGTCCGTCTGCCCCGGCCGAGGCCCTGGCAGCCGGTGAGCAGCCGGCCATGCCGATGTCCGGCCCCGGCGGGGCCCCCTATCAGCGTCCGATGGGGCTGGGGGTGGCCGAATCCGGCGCGGGGTATCGCGCCAGCATGGACTGGCAGGCGCCGGCCTCCAGCGCCCCGCTGGGCGGCGGCCAGCAGGGTGCGACGGCCTATGCGCCGCAACCCTTGCCCCAGCCTGCAGCGGAGGGTGACATCCCGCCGCTGGGCTTCGCCGTCGCCCAGCTGCACGGCGTCTACGTGCTGGCCCAGAACGCCGCCGGCATGGTGGTGGTGGACATGCACGCCGCCCACGAGCGCATCACCTACGAGGGTTTCAAGCGGGCCCGCGAGGGGGAGGGCATCAAGAGCCAGCCGTTGCTGGTGCCGGTGTCTGTGAAGGTCAGCCCGCGCGAGGCGGACCTGGCCGAGGCCGAGCAGGCCACCTTCACCGAACTGGGCCTGGAGGTGAACCGGCTGGGCGCCGACACCCTGGTGGTGCGCGCCCTGCCGGCGCTGCTGCGGGGTGCCGATGCCGAGCGCCTGCTGCGCGACGTGCTGGCCGACCTGGTGGTGCATGGCGCCAGCAGCCGCATCGGCGAGGCCATCAACGAGGTGCTGTCCACCATGGCCTGCCACGGCTCGGTGCGCGCCAACCGCCGCCTCACCCTGGACGAGATGAACGGACTGCTGCGCGACATCGAGCGCACCGAGCGCAGCGGCCAGTGCAACCACGGCCGGCCCACCTGGACCCAGCTGTCGATGACTGAACTGGACAAGCTGTTCCTGCGCGGACGCTGAGCCGGTGACCGATCCCCGCGAACTGCCCCCCGCCATCCTGCTGATGGGCCCCACCGCGTCGGGCAAGACCGAGCTGGCGGTGGAGCTGGTGAAGCGGCTGCCCTGCGACATCATCAGCGTCGATTCGGCGCTGGTGTACCGTGGCATGGATATCGGCACCGCCAAGCCCGATGCCGCGACCCTGGAACAGGCCCCGCACCGGCTGATCGACATCTGCGACCCGGCCGAGGCCTACTCGGCGGCCCGCTTTCGCACTGATGCATTACGTGAGATGGCCGCGATCAGCGCCGCCGGCCGCGTCCCGCTGCTGGTGGGTGGCACCATGCTGTACTTCCGCGCGCTACAAAACGGATTGGCCGACATGCCCGAGGCCGATCCCGAGGTCCGCGCCCGGCTGGAGGCCGAGCTGCAGCGCCACGGCCTGGCGGCGCTGCATGCCCGCCTGGCCGCGGTCGATCCACTGGCGGCGCAACGCATCCACCCCAACGACCCGCAACGCACCCTGCGCGCCCTGGAGGTCTGGGAACTGACCGGCCGGCCGCTGTCGCGCCTGCAGGCCGAGGCCGCCCGCGCCGCCCTGCCGTACCGGCTGCTCAAACTGGTCCGCGCACCCCGCGACCGTGCAGTGCTGCGCGAACGTATCGCCCGACGTTTCGGCCAGATGCTCGATGCCGGTTTCGAGGCCGAGGTGCGGGCCCTGCTGGACAGGGGTGATCTGTCGCCGGACCTGCCGAGCATGCGCTCGGTGGGCTACCGGCAGATGCTCGAATATCTGCGTGGCGACTATGCTCAGGGGGTGATGATGGAAAAGGCGATCAACGCCACCCGGCAACTGGCCAAGCGGCAGATGACCTGGCTGCGTTCGGAGCCCGAACTGCACTGGTTGTACGACGATGCCGAGCCGTTGGTTGAGGCACTGCGTCGGATGAACGACCTGCTCGATTGAGGTGCATGGCGAACTTGTACGGTTGGTGTCGCCGGGGCCTATGCTATATTCGCCCGCATTGGTAGGGCTGGGTGCCTGGGGCGCCCCTTGGCTGGCGCATGGTCCAGCCGCATAACGACAACAAGGAGTAACAACAATGTCCAAAGGGCAGAGTCTGCAAGACCCTTTCCTGAACACGCTACGCAAGGAGCGCGTCCCTGTTTCAATCTTTCTCGTCAATGGCATCAAGTTGCAGGGCACCGTCGAGTCATTCGACCAGTTCGTCGTGCTGCTGAAGAACAGTGTCAGCCAGATGGTCTACAAGCACGCCATCTCCACCGTGGTGCCGTCCCGCAACGTCCGTGTTCAGACCGGCGACGAAGACGAAAGCGCGCCCGGCAACGCCTGATTTCCCGTTACCCGGCCCGTCCGGTGGCCGGCTAAGGACTCACTTGCATTTCCTCATGGGGGCAGCCATGCTGCCGCCCATGTTCGTTCGCCTCGCGTTTTCCGCAAATTTATATGTTTGAGCGCCCCAAGAGCGGCGAACGTGCCGTTCTGGTCCACGTCGCCCCGCAAGCCCCCGATCCCGACGCCCTGCAGGAATTTTCAGACCTGGCCACCTCCGCCGGTGGCGAGGTGCTGGAACTGCTGACCGTGGTGCGGGCCAAGGCCGATTCCAAGACCTTCGTCGGCAAGGGCAAGGCCGAGGAGATCCAGGCACTGGTTGCCGCCCACGAGGCGGAACTGGTGATCTTCGACAATGCCCTGTCGCCGAGCCAGGAACGCAACCTGGAAAAGCTGTTCGAGTGCCGGGTGCTCGACCGCACCGGCCTGATCCTGGACATCTTTGCCCAGCGCGCCCGATCCTTCGAGGGCAAGCTGCAGGTGGAGCTGGCTCAGCTGCGCCACCTGTCCACCCGCCTGGTGCGGGGCTGGACTCACCTGGAGCGGCAGAAGGGCGGTATCGGTCTGCGCGGCCCGGGTGAGACCCAGCTGGAGACGGACCGTCGGCTGCTGAACAACCGCATCGACCAGATCAAGCGCCGCCTGGAACGGGTCGAGGGGCAGCGTGAGCAGGGCCGCCGCGCCCGGCGTCGTGCCGAGGTGGCCACGGTGTCGCTGGTGGGCTACACCAATGCGGGCAAGTCCTCGCTGTTCAACCGTCTCACCGAGGCGGGCGTCTACGCCGAGGACCAGCTGTTCGCCACCCTGGACCCGACCCTGCGTCGCCTGGAACTGCCGGACAACACCCACGTGGTGCTGGCCGATACGGTGGGCTTCGTTTCGAACCTGCCCCACGAGCTGGTGGCGGCCTTCAAGTCGACCCTGCAGGAGACCACCGAGGCCACCCTGCTGCTGCACGTGGTGGACGCCGCCAGCCACCAGCGCGAGCTGCAGATCCGCGAGGTGGAGTCGGTGCTGGAACAGATCGGTGCCGATCAGGTGCCCTGCATCCAGGTGTTCAACAAGATCGACCTGCTCGACGGTGCCACGCCGCGGGTGGAGCAGGACGAGGAGGGCCGGGTCACCCGGGTGTGGCTGTCGGCCATGAGTGGTGCCGGCATGGACGAGTTGCTGGCGGCGCTGGTGAGTCATTTCCATACCGCCTCGGTGCGTCACCTGCTGCGGCTGACCCCGCGGGACGGACGGCTGCGGGCGCTGCTGTTCCAGCGGGCGCAGATCCATGCCGAGTCCTTTACCGAGGACGGTGGCTGGGAGCTGGACGTGGAACTCCCGCGGCGTGACTTTGACCAATTGCTGAGCCACGAACCCAGCCTTAAGGATACCGTGGTCAATTGAGGGCGCCGTTGCGTCCCGCATGCTGTTAAAATCAGTTTTCTATATTTCGTCGTCGGGTGTTGAACCGGGCGGCGGCCCATTCAGACAAGTAAACAAGTAAATCGGAGTGGCACATGGCCTGGAACGAGCCGGGTGGCGGAAAACGCGACCCCTGGAACGGCAAGGGCGGCGATCAAGGCCCGCCAGATCTGGACGAAGTGGTAAAGAAGCTGCAGGACCGCATGGGCGGTCTGTTCGGTGGTCGTCGCGGCGGTAGCGGCGGCGATTCCGGTACGGGTGGCAGCGGTGGCGGTATGGCCGGCATCGGCCTGATCGTACTGCTGGTCGTCGTTGCGGTGCTCGGTTACCAGAGCTTCTACATCATCCAGCCGGCCGAGCGCGGCGTGATCAAGCGCTTCGGTGCCTATGTCGAGACCACCGGGCCTGGGCCGCACTTCCTGATCCCGTTCGTGGACCAGGTTGATGTGCTGAACGTGGACCAGCCGACCAACTTCTTGCACCGCGCGCAGATGTTGACCAAGGACGAGAACATCGTCGACCTGGCGCTGACGGTGCAGTATCGGATCCAGGATCCGGCCGATTACCTGTTCCAGGACGCCAACCCCAGGGAAACCATCCAGGGTGCCATGGAGTCGACCCTGCGTGAGGTGGTCGGCAAGAGCCGCCTGGACGACATCATCACCGAGAACCGCAGCAGCATCGCCGCGGCGGTGGAGACGGGTACCCAGGAGCTGCTAGACCTGTATCGCACCGGTCTGATCCTGACCAACATCAACTTCCAGGACGTCAGCCCGCCGGAGGCGGTGAAGGCGGCCTTTGACGACGCCATCAAGGCCCGTGAGGACCGCGAGCGTCTGCAGAACCAGGCAGAGACCTATGCCAACGACGTGGTGCCGCGTTCCCGCGGTGCGGCGGCTCGTCAGATCGAGGACGCCAAGGCTCACAAGGCCAAGGTGGTTGCCGAGGCCGAGGGTGAATCCGCCCGCTTCCTGGCGCTGCTGTCCGAGTATCAGAAGGCGCCCAGGGTGACCCGCGAGCGTCTGTACCTGGACACCATGCAGGACGTGCTGCAGCGCACCGGCAAGGTGATGATGGAGACCGGCAAGGGCAGCAACAATCTGACCTATATCCCGCTGGATCGCCTGATGAACAGCATGCCGGCTGCACAGCCGCAGCCGGAGTTGCCCCGTTTTACCGACCCCGAGCCGACCCAGGGCAGCAGCAGCGACAGCCGCGCCCGAGACGACCGTAGCCGGAGGACCCGCTGATGAGTTCCGCCAAGACCTTCGTGACCATGGTGGTTGGCCTGGGCCTGCTGCTGCTGGCCTCCGCATCCTTCTTCGTGGTGCAGGAGAGCCAGGTAGCCCTGCTGCTGCGCCTGGGTAAGATCGACGACGCCAACAGCCAGCCAGGCCTGCACTTCAAGCTGCCTATCGTGCAGAACGTGATCCACTTCGACAAGCGTATCCAGGTCCTGGATACCCAGCCGCAGCGTTTCCTCACCAGTGAGAAAAAGTTCGTCGAGGTGGATTCCTACGTGAAGTGGCGCATCAGCGACGTGGCCCAATACTACCGCTCCACCCGTGGCAGCCTGCCCGAGACCTCAAGATTGCTGGGACAGCGGATCAACGCCGCGCTGCGTGACGAGTTCGCCAAGCGCACCATCCAGGAGGTGATCTCCGGTGAGCGTGCCGAGATCATGCAGACCCTGGCCCGCGAGGCCAATGAAAAGTCGGCTGACCTGGGAGTCGAGGTCGTCGATGTGCGGGTCAAGCAGATCGACTTCCCCGACGATATCAGCGAGCGTATCTACGAGCGTATGCGCACCGAGCGTCAGCGGGTGGCTTCCGAACTGCGCGCCCAGGGTGCGGAGGCGGCGGAAAAGATCCGTGCCGACGCCGATCGTCAGCGCACCGAGATCCTGGCCAACGCCTACCGTGACGCGGAGCAGATCCGTGGTGACGGCGACGCCAAGGCCGCCGAGATATATGCCCAGGCCTTCCAGAAAGATGCCGAGTTCTACAGCTTCTGGCGCAGCCTGAAGGCCTACCGCGAGGTGTTCGTGACCGGCGGCAGCCTGATGTTGCTGGACCCGAACTCCGAATTCTTCCGTTATTTCAAGGATCGCGAAGGCAACCGCTGACGGTTGCCGGCCGATGGACAAGCCCCGGGCGGAGTGACAAAATCCACATCGTTTCCGGGGCTGGGAGCCTGTCGGACTTAGGACTGATCCATGTACTGCGATCGCTTAAGTCCGACAGACTCCCGGTCCGCGGAAGGCTGAACAGCCGGGTTACCGCCCGGCTTTTTTGTGGGAAACGCCATGTGGCATGAGTTATGGATTGCCATGGCGCTGGTGCTGGTGATCGAGGGCGTGTTGCCGTTCCTCAATCCGCGTGGCTACAAGGCCATGATGGCCGCGGTCAGCGCAATGAGCGAAAAGTCGGTCCGCATTGCCGGGCTGGTGAGCATGATCGTGGGCGTGGCCCTGCTTTACCTGGTCAACTGAGATATCGATGCGACAACAACGCTGGCTGCTGCCCGAGGGCATAGACGAAATGCTGCCCGACCAGGCGCGGGTCCTGGAGACCCTGCGTCGGCGGTTGCTCGACCTGTATGCGGGCTGGGGCTACGAGCTGGTCATCACTCCCTTCATCGAATACCTGGAGTCGCTGCTCACCGGGACCGGCAAGGACCTGGAACTGCAGACCTTCAAGCTGACGGACCAGATCAGCGGCCGTCAGCTGGGCGTGCGTGCCGATATCACCCCGCAGGCGGCGCGCATCGACGCCCACCACCTGCGCCGCGACGAGCCCACCCGGCTGTGCTACATCGGCTCGGTGCTGCGCACCACCCGTGACGGCTTCGGCGGCTCGCGCAGCCCCTTGCAGATCGGTGCCGAGCTGTACGGCCACGCCGGTCCCGACAGCGACGTCGAGATCGTCTGCCTGATGCTGGCGACGCTGCAGGCGGCGGGCGTCAATGATCTGTACCTGGACCTGGGTCACGTCGGCATCTTCCGTGGCCTGGCCCGTCAGGCCGGCCTGGACCAGGCCACCGAATCCAAGCTGTTCGAGGCACTGCAGCGCAAGGCCCAGCCCGAGATCGCCGCACTGGTGGCGGGCGCCGGTGTCAGCGGCGCGCCGGCGGAGATGCTGTGCGCCCTGGCCGAGCTGAACGGTGACGAGGAGGTCATCGCCGAGGCCCGCACCCGCCTGGCGGGGGCCAGTGCCGAGGTGCATGCCGCCATCGATTATGTCGAGGCCGTCGCCGCCCGGTTGCGCAACTGCCTGCCCCAGGTGCCGCTGCACTTCGACCTGGCCGAGCTGCGCGCCTACCACTACCAGACCGGCGTGGTGTTCGCCGCCTTCGTGCCCGGCATGGGGCAGGAGATCGCCCGCGGTGGTCGTTACGACCACATCGGTGAGGTGTTCGGCCGCGCCCGTCCGGCCACCGGCTTTTCCGCCGACCTCAAGGACCTGTTGTCCGCTGGGCAGGTGACATTGGCGGCGCAAGCCAGCAAGGTGTTTGCGCCGGCCACAGCGGATGCGGAGCTGACCGCCCGCATCGATGCATTACGCGCAGCGGGCCGTGTGGTGATCCGCGAACTCCCGGGGCAGATCGGCGACGCCGCTGCCATGGGCTGTGGTGAACGTCTGGTGCAGGCCGCAGACGGCAACTGGGAGCTGGCCTCGGTCTGAGGCGGCGAACCTTTTCGAGAGAGAGAAACGATGGGTAAGAACGTTGTTGTCATCGGCAGCCAGTGGGGCGACGAAGGTAAGGGCAAGGTCGTCGACCTGCTCACCGACAAGGCCGATGCGGTGGTCCGTTTTCAGGGCGGCCACAATGCCGGCCACACGCTGGTCATCGATGGCAAACAGACGGTGCTGCACCTGATCCCCTCCGGCATCCTGCGCGAAAACGTGCGCTGCCTGATCGGCAACGGCGTGGTGCTGTCGCCCGAGGCGTTGATGGAAGAGCTGGAGATGCTGGAGCACAACGGCGTCAACGCCCATGACCGTATCGGCATCAGCGAGTCCTGCCCGGTGATCCTGCCTTACCACGTCGCCCTGGACCATGCCCGCGAGGTGGCGCGTGGCGCCAAGGCCATCGGCACCACCGGCCGCGGCATCGGCCCGTGCTACGAGGACAAGATCTCCCGTCGCGGCATCCGCCTGGGCGAGATGTTCGATCCCGCCCACCTGGCCGAGCGTCTGAACGAGGTGATGGATTACCACAACTTCGCGCTGAAGAACCTCTTCAAGCAGGACGAGGTGGACGTGCAGATGGTGCTGGACCAGGCCCTGGCCCACGCCGAGATCCTCAAGCCGATGGTGGAAGACATCCCCGGCACCCTGCACAAGCTGCGCAAGGCCGGCAAGAACATCATGTTCGAGGGCGCCCAGGGCGCGCTGCTGGACATCGACCACGGCACCTATCCGTACGTGACCTCGTCCAACACCACCGCCGGCGGTGCCTGCACCGGTACCGGCGTGGGCCCGCGCGAGATCGACTACGTGCTGGGTATCGTCAAGGCCTACACCACCCGTGTTGGCGCCGGTCCTTTCCCGACCGAGTTGTTCGACGACGACGGTGATCACTTGGGCACCAAGGGCCACGAGTTCGGCGCCACCACCGGCCGCAAGCGCCGTTGTGGCTGGCTGGACGCTGTTGCCCTGCGCCGTTCGCTGCAGATCAACAGCGTCACTGGCATGTGCATCACCAAGCTGGACGTGATGGACGGCATGGAGACCATCAAGATCTGCATCGGCTACAACCTGGATGGTCGTGAGATCGACACCCCGCCGGTGGGCGCGGACCGCTTCGAGGAATGCCAGCCGATCTTCATCGAGATGCCGGGCTGGAAGGAGTCCACGGTGGGCACCAAGTCCTACGACGCCCTGCCCAAGGCCGCCCAGGACTACCTGCGCAAGATCGAGGAACTGTGCGAGTGCCCGGTGGACATCATCTCCACCGGCCCGGACCGCGCCGAGACACTGGTGTTGCGTCACCCCTTCGAAGCCTGATCGGTTTCAGACCAGGTCAGTAAAAAGGCCGGCCCGCGTAAGCGGGCCGGCCTTTTCTATTGCCCGGCAACATGCCGGGCGGGACTTACATGCAACGTCTTAGTTGCCCATGTCGTCGAAGGTCAGGTCGGCGTGCGGGGTGTCGGCGACGCTCTCGTCGATCATGTCGTAGATCTCCGGGTCGACGATGTCGGCTGCCGGGTGATGGGCGAAGGCAGCAGCGCTGGCGAGCAGGGAGGTGAATGCGGCGGCTTGAATGGCTTTTTTCATGATGCTGTTCCTATCGAAGGTTGGAAGGGCTGAAGCATTTGCCAGGGTTCGATGGCTAACCGTGGCAGGGGCCTCGCCCCGAAGACGTGAGAGAGGTTAGGGGATGGATGTTTTGCAGCGATTTCCCGCGCGTAACGAGATGTAACCGGATATTTCCGGGATCTTCAGCGGCCGCAGCTCAGTGCACCAGCCCGAGGAGTTGCTGCGCCCGTGTGGCGTACTTGGATGGCTGTTGCGCCAGCTCGTGCAGCAGGATGTCGCCCCGGCTACGGTCACCGCTGTCGCGCAATCCCAGCGCCAGGTAGAAGCGGGTGCGCTCATCCTCGGGGTGGCTTTCATACAGGGATTCGAGCAATGGGCAGGCCTCGGTCGCCTGCCCTGCAGACAGCAGCAATACCGCCAGGTCGAGGCGCGCGTCGCTGGCCTGTGGGTGGTGCTGGAGCAGGCGCTGCAGGCTGGCGATGGCCGCCGGCTTGTCGCCTGTGGCGGTTTGTACCAGGGCGAGATGGCGCAGGGCGATGTAGTGGTTCGGGTCTGCGGCCAGGGCCTTGCCCAGTGCCTTGCGCGCACTGCCCAGGTCCTGGCGCAGGAACAGGCTGACGCCGAGCTGCCCCCAGGCATCGGCGTCGCCGGGCGCCAGCTCGGTGGCCTGCTGGTGCGCGACGACCGCCTCGTCGTGACGGCCCTGGGCACTCAGCGCAGTGCCCAGTCGGGTGAACAGGCGGGCTTCCCGGGGGGCTAAGTCGCAGGCTTCTCGGCAGGCGGTCTCCGCGCTTTGGGCATCGCCCAGTTGCAGCGTCATCCGGGACAGGTTTTCCCAGGCCTGCAGGTTCTGCGGTTCCAACTCGGTGGCGCATTGTAGGTGTTGCAGTCCCTGCGTTGTCTCGCCGCAGGCCACCAGCACCTGTCCCAGGTTACTGTGCGCCATGGCCATGTCCGGCTTGAGCCGTAGCGCCTGCTGCAGGTGCTCGCGGGCGGCCTGCCATTGCCGGGCCTGACCAAGCACGAAGCCGAGGTTGTTGTGCGCGGTGGCGCTGCCCGGATCGGACTGCAGCGCCGCCCGGTAGGCGGCCGCCGCCTGGTCCAGGTTCCCGGCCAGGTGGTGCTGCACGCCCGCGGCGATGTGTTGTCTGGTGGTTTCGTTCATGTCACCCGGTCTATCAGGCCTTGCAGGATCTGGTCGGTGTCGATGTCGGGCACCTCGAATTCCACATCGTCCAGCGAGACATCGAATGGCTCGCCCTCACGATAATGCACCGGCAGGCTGATGCCGAAGCGGTAGTCCGAGCCGAACGAGAAGGAGGCCAGCTCCCAGGTCTGATCGTAGACGCTGAACCCCAGCGCCCGCACGCTGACATAGCCGTTGATGTCAAAGGTGAAGCTGGGCTGGGCGTGCACCGACACGTCGGCATTGATCTCCAGCCCGGTGGACGGCATCCAGTCGATGTGTACCCCGGCCTCCGCCGCGCCGGTTATCCCCAGGGTGCCGCCGATCTCCAGGCCGCCGGTGGCGCTGGCGCCGGTGATGCCTAAGCCGATGCCGGCGCGCACCGACAGCCGCAGGCCGGCGTCGGCGGGTACGCTCAGGTGGGCGTCGCCGGTGATGTGGGTGTTCTCCTCGTGGGCCGGGTTGTACTCGATGCCCAGGCGCAGCTGGTCGATCACCCCGGGGCCGATGCCCGCCACCGCACCCAGGCCGCCGCCGATCTCGGCAACGATGCCGGGCACGATGGGCGCCTGCACGGCGATGCTGAAGATCGACTTGTCGATCTCGGCGCGGGGGAAGATCTCCAACTGGTCGGGCAGGCCGATCTCGCCGGTGACGGTGATCTCGCCGTTGGGCGCGAACTGCACCCCGGCGGTGCCCTGCAACCAGGGGGCGATCTGAATAGTGAGAGAGCCGCCGCCGTACACCACGATGTCTTCACCCGGCTCGCCGGTAGGGTTGCCCTCGGCATCCAGGGTGCGGTTGGTGGCGCCGACGTTGATGCTGCCGTCGAGCATGCCGCGCTGGTACTGGGCCTCGGCCTCCATGGTGATGGCGCCGTCCTCGTAGCTGACGCGCAGCGTCGAGTTGATGCCGGGGATGTCAGGTTGCGCCTCGCCGCTGGCGCTGATGGCGTAACCCTGGCCGTCGGGTCGTTCGCGCAGTTCGGCGCTGATGGTGCCGCCGCGGATGCCGGGCACGTCGGGTGACAGGTTGAAGCTGCCGCCGATCGCGAAGCCGGATTCCTCGCTGTAGCTGACAGAAAGCGTGCCTTGCTCCACCCCGGGGATATCGAGCATGGCGTCGCCACGGGCCGAGAATTCGCCGCCTTCCTCGTATTGGACCGTGATGGTGGCGCTGCGGATGCCCGGCACCTTGCCCTCGGGGATCCCGATCTCGCCGCCCACCGAGAAGCGATCATCGTGGTAGCCAACGGTGACGCGCGCGGGGTCGAAGGCTGCCGTGTCGAAGTTGAATTCGCCATCCAGTTCGAAGCCGCCCTCGCTGGATGCCGCCGCGCCGAGGAAGCCTTCGCCGATACCCTCGATGGCGAACCGAGCTTGTCCCTCGATGCCGATGCCGCGTTCGCTGCTATAGAAGACGGTGAGCGAAGTGTCGTTCAGCTGGAACGGCGGCGGGACCGCCAGTTCACCGATCTCGAAGGTCTTGTAGAGCTGGACCTCGTCGCCGGATATGGAGATGCGGATATCCGCATCGCCGATCAGCGGCACGGTCGGCAATACGCGGCCTTCAGCGTGGATGCCGCCATCGTCGAGGTCGACGCTGTCCATCTCGATCGGGCTCATGCCCGGCAGGCGCAGGCTTTGGAAGGCCCCCCTTGATACCGAGGCCCTGTCGATCACGCCGCCATAGATGCCCTCGACTTGCCTCACTTCCCAGGGCTCGCCGGCGCCACCCGCCCCCGCGTAGTCCGGGGATACGCTGACACCTCTTGCGCGGCGCCTGGCGGTAGCAGCCTTGTACGCCTGGACCATCAGGGTGCCGGCCGGGGAATTCGGCCCGCCGGGAGTTGCCACAGGGTTCCAACTCACCAAGTCAATCCGTGGCAACCAGTTGTCCTGCGGCAGCTGCCCCGGGACCCTGAGCGGACGACCGCCGGCGGCCGAGGTAAAGATCAGCAAGTTGCCTTCCTGCCCCAGTTGTTCGAGTTCGCGGGCACGCATGCCACGCAGCAGGGCGCCTTGACGGCCCTGGTGGATCTCGCCCACCTGCCACGCCTGGTCTGGCTCACCGGTGAAGCCGGTGAGGTTGAAGTCGAAGTTCTGGAACACCACCTGCTGGTAGTCGTTTTTCACCGTCAGCCAGTCGCCGGCCCCGGGTATGCTGGCGACACCTGGATGCGCTGCTTGCAGGGCTCGCAGTGCCGCCTGGATGCGCTGCCGGATCTGGTGCGCGATCTTGGAGCCCGCACTCATGTTGGCGGAGGCGTCCAGCAGTTCATAGTTGCCGACGTTGTCCGGCCCCCCCAGCTGATCCTCCACGATGTGATCAACTTGGAAGGAGCGGGTGTTCTTGTCCTTGTCCCAGAATGGGATTTCGAAATAGGGGACCAGTTGTGTCCGGGTGCCGAACACGATCAGTTCAGCGCGGTCAGTCCCCTGGAGAAACGCAACGCCATTGGGGGTGACGCCACCACGTTGATTGGCGTCGGCGTACAGGCGCTCAACCTCCTGGGCAGCGTGGCTGTGCACGGCGGCTCGCCAGTTGGGGCCCTGGTCGGTTTGCCCTCGTCCGCCACGGCGCAGCGTGATGGGGGCGCTGAACTTGGAGGCATGGCGCCTGCCCTTGAAATCCGGAAGACTGACCAGGGGCATGTGCAAGGTGCGGGCGACCGGGTCAACCGCGGTCCCGGCGTCGGTCCCGCTGGTGATCTCGTAGGGCGGGCCGCTGGCGGCCGGCGCAGCTGGTGGCCCGCCTCCCGTGCCGCCGGTGCCGCTGCCATTCGTGCGTTGCAACTTTGGGCTCGCTGCACCGGAGTTCTGCACCACGTGTGTCAGCTCGTGCGCCAGCAGCTTGCGCCCCGCCTCGGTGTCCGGCGCGAACTCGCCCGGCGCAAAGAACAGGTCGTCACCCACCGCGAAGGCGCGGGCGTTGATGCGTGCGCACAGCGATGCCGCCTGGGCATCGGTATGCACCCGCACGGTGGAGAAGTCGTGGCCGAACTTCTCGCTCATCTCTTGCTGGATCGCGTCGGGTAGCGGCTCGCCCTGGCCGCGCAGGCTGTCGATCTGCTGCTCGGTCTGGTCGTCGACGCTGGGCGTGTCCGCCGTTTCGCCCGCGTCGCCGGCGGTCTCCGGGGTGGTTCCGTCGTCCATGGCGGCGATCTCGCTGTCCGCAACGGCGGCACGGTTTAGCTTGGCCTGGACAGCGTCGGGCGTGGTCTCGGGTGCACGCAGCAGCTGCGCCTGGATTGCCTCGTCATCCTCGTTGACCTCGCGGTACAGCGCGGTTTGCACGCTGTCATCGGCGGCTGTCGGGTTGCGCTGCAGCCTGGTCTGCACCGTGTTATCGCCGCTGTCCGCGCTGCGTCGCAGCTTGGCCTGGGCGGGGGCATCATCCTGGGCGGTTGTGCGCCGCAGTTGGGACTGCACGCCATCCTCGGCGGCTGCGCTGCTGCGCTGCAGTTTAGTCTGCGCCGTTTCCTCTTCGGCCTCGCGCTGCAACGTCGCGGCCTGGGGTTCGTCGGCCATGGCCTGGACGTCGGCCTGTTCGGTTGAGTCGGCCTGACGTTGCAGCTCTTCCGTCGCGTCGGCGCTGCGCCGCAGTGTGGCCAGTTCGTCGTCGGCCTGGCGATGCAGCTTGGGTGCCAGGCTCTGTTCCTCCGCCGGGATGGCCGCGCGGCTGATACGCCGACGCAGTTTGGGGGCGAGTTCCTGGTCCGGTTCGGTGACGCCGCGGCCGGGGTCGACACTGGCGGTCTGGATCTGTTCGTCGTCCTGGCGCGACACGCCGCGGGGCATGCGGCTGATCTCGTCGGCGACCTGGTCGGCCTCGGTCTCGGACGGATCGCTGGGGTGACTGACCGCCATCTTGGCCTGCACGTAGGCGGGCCGTGCCACCGCCGGCTTGCGCGCGACACGGCGTGCCTTGGCCGCAGCCTTGTCGGTCTGCTCGCTGGCCAGGCGCTTGGCGGCTGTGGTGTCGCTCATGGTGCCACCCTAGGCTTGGCGATTGCCGTCCGGGTTATCGGGCAGGTTCCAGTCGCCCGGCGGTGACGGCTCGCCGCATTCCATGCCCACCTCCCACTTGGGTTTGTGCAGCCCCAGCGACCACGGTGACCTGGCGGTGACCGTCTGCAGCGCGTGATGGAAGGTGGCGTAGTAACGCGGGCGGATGTCGTTGCCCGAGGCCATGATGCCGCCGGTGCGTTCGATGGTGGCGCCGGGCAGATGGCTGCCGTCGGGCAGAGTCATGGCTGCGGCAAGATCGTGGTGTCCGGCATCGTCGCCGACGTTGCGGCTGCCACCCGGGTATTCATCCATCAGCCCGAAGGCGTGGCCCCATTCATGCAGCGCGGCTATCTGGCGCTCGCCACCGTCCACCAGGATGTCGACGCGCCGGTCGCCGGGATTGTCCGGGTTGCCGGTGTCGGCCTCGCGTTCGCCGCGCGGGTCTGGATGGATGCGGCTGTCGACATTGGGGAAGCCCTTGCTGCGCAGGTAGGCGGTGACCGCAGCCACCCGGCGTCGCGACAGGCCGAGGTTGTAGACCTCGTCGCCCACCGCGCTGGCGTGGCCGACCAGGTCGACGCGGATCTCCTGGTGGGCGGCGTGGGCGTCGGCGGAGCGGAAGCGTTGCATGAACCGGTCGAGCGTACTCTGGGCGTCACCGTCGAGGATGTCGGCGTTGTTGGCGAACAGCACGCTGATCTTGAGGATGTCGTAGGGGTTGGCCTCAAGGTTGGTGCTGGACAGGGTCATGCGCTGGTCGCGTGGGTCATCGTCGGCACCGCGGTCTACCTCGTGGTTGGCGCCGACGTCACCCATGTACTCGCCGCTGGGCATCTTGTAGTTCTCAAGGTACATGTGGTCGGTGGCGGCCTGGGCGCGCTCGCCCACATCCAGGTCCACATCGACACTGGCACCCAGCCAGTCCCAGCGCGGGACATTGAGGAAAAAATCATGCTGGTGGCCCCAGCTGTCCTCGATCAGGGGTTCCAGCCTGGCGATCCACGGGGCGTGCTCGGCGGGTGCCCATTGGTACTGCGCCAGGGTGGCGGTGCGCAGCGCCGGGTCGGCGATGGCGTCAATGCCGGCGGCCTTGGCGGTTGCCGTGGGGTCGGCAGGCAGGTCCGGGTGCGGGGTGATGGTGCCGCCGGATTCGATGAAGGTGTCCTTGAATTCGACCGCCACGCCCTGGGTGATGGCCAACTGGCCGTCGCCGTCCACCGGGTCGGGCTGATACTGGGCGTCGAAGCCGCCGCGCCCACCGGCGCCGATGATGCTCTGCGGTGCGGCCGGATAGGGGCCGTTGCGCGCCCAGCGCTCCGACTCGTGGAAGGCGGTCAGGCAGGGGTCGCCGACCAGCCAGTCGTTGACGCGCCCGCCCAGATCGCCCCACCAGTCACGCTGCACCTGCCTTGCCGGCCCCGGCAGATCAGCCGACTGGCCCTGCACCACGTGGGTCAGTTCGTGAGCCAGCAGGCGGCGGCCTTCGTTGGTTTCGGGGGCGTACTGACCGGCGGCGAAGAAGATGTCCTGGCCGACGGTGAAGGCATGGGCCTGCAGCCGGGTCGCCAGGCGGTCGGCCTGCTCGTCGTCGTGGATGCGCACCCCGGCCAGGTCGGCGCCGAGCTCGGCCTCCATCTCCTGGCGCAGCGTATCGGGCAGGGGCGAGCCCAGCCCCTGTTGCGCGGTAATCTGCTGTTCCAGATCGGCGTCGATCTCGACCGCGTCGGCGGGTGGGGCCGTGGATGCTTGTTCTGTTGCGCCACCGAGCTTGCTGCGGGTCTGCGTCGGCTGTTCGGGTGCCATGGCGCGGGCCATCTCGTCCTCGGCCGGTTTGGCCTGCAGGTAGGCCGGTCGCACCGCATCCTTGCGCGGCGTGCGGCGCACCTTGCGCGCCAGACCGTGTCTGGCGATGCGCGCGGCGCGGCGCTTTTGCAGCGAGGTGGCCACGGCTCAGCTCTCCACCTGTGCCAGGTTGGCGGGCATGGCACGGCCCAGCTTGCGGTATTCCTCGCGCAGCGCAATCACCAGGCCGGCGGCGCTGAGCGGGCGATCCACACCGCCGGGCTCGCGTGCCGCGGCATTGAGCACCGCGTTGCGTACGAAGCCGCCGGGCAGTTCGCAGTAGCTGGCCAGCAGGCCGGCCAGTTCGTCACCGGGGGTTCGGCTGCCCAGGTGGGTGCGCCAGATGGCCAGGCGTTCGTCGAAGCCGGGCAGGGGGAATTCCAGTACCGCGTCCAGGCGGCGGGTGAAGGCCGGGTCGATGCGATTGCGGCTGTTGCTGGTGAGCAGCACGATGCCGGGGTGGGCCTCGATGCGGGTGAGCAGGAAGTTGGTGAGCATGTTGGCGAAGCGCTCGCCGTTGCCGTCGCCATCGCTGCGCTGGCCGAACAGCGCATCGGCCTCGTCCATCAGCAGGATAACGTCGTTGGCGGCGGCCTCGTCCAGCAGCAGGCCGAGGTTCTTCTCGGTCTCGCCGATGTACTTGTTCATCACCGCCGCCAGGTCCAGCCGGTACAGCGGCGCACCCAGTTCGGTGGCCAGGTGGGCGGCGGCCAGGGTCTTGCCGGTGCCGCTGTCGCCGCTGAACAGGGCGCGCACGCCGGGACTTGGCGCACCCACCAGGGTGGTACCCAGCCCCTCCCACAAGGCCTCGCGACGGCGGCAACGGGCAATCAGCTGGTCGAACTGACGGGTCAGTGCCGCGGACAGCACCAGCGCTTCGCGGTCCACCTGGTGCGGCACCGGCTGGGCCAGCAGGCGCAGCCGGTCGCAGCCGCGCTGGCTGCGGGCGCGGATCAGGTGCTGCAGGCCGATGGCCTCGTCGCGCCGCGCGGCATCCACCTTGGCCTGGCTCGCCAGCTCACCGATCACGGCGCCGTCGAGCAGCGCGCACTCGGCCAGCACGCGGCTGTCCAGCGCATCCCCCAGGTAGTCCCGCCACAGTTGTTGGCGTTCCGCCCGGGTCGGACCGGGCAGGTCGATCTCGACCATGCCTTCGGCGTCGATCGCGCCGTCCTGCCCACAACACACCACCAGCGGTGTCAGCCATTCATGCTGCGCCAGGTCGAGACGTTCGCCGGCACCCAGGGTCACCGACAGCACTGGCAGCCAGCCGGCGTAGCGGCAGGCCAGTGCCAGGGCGCGGTCCTGCTGCCAGGTCGCACGTGGTGCGGCCAGCGGGCGCAGCCCCAGTGCCTCGGCGAGCGCCACGGCGGCCAGCCGCGTGGCGGCCTGGCCGCCGCGCAGCACGATGCCTCGCGCCACGCCGTCGCGCACCAGCCGGGCCAGCTGCGGCAGCTGTTCGCGCAGCTGGCTGGAGACCTGGGCGGGGTGTGGATTGCTGAGAAACATGCTGCCTTGCCAGGCCTGGGGATGCCCGGTGAATACCGCCCACAGCTCGGCGGACATGCGCAGCTGGCGCAGCGGCAGGGGCCCTTCGCCTTCGACACGCAGGGCGCCGAGGCGCAGCAGGGGGTGCTGGATGAGCCGGGTGGGCGTGACGTCCTCGTCGAACAAATCCGCCATCAGGGCGCACACCAGGTGGATGCCGGGACGGGCGCCTTCGCTGGGCGACTGCAGGGTGGCGATGGCCAGGTTCAGCAGGTGGCTGTCCTCGATCTCGCCGCACAGGGTCAGCACGAACAGCTCGGGCAGGGTTAGCTTGAAGTCCTGGGTCAGGCGCCCCAGCGGGCCGCCCATGGTCAGCGGGTGCGCCGCCAGTTCGGCCAGCCAGCCTTGCCAATCGTCACTTGGCAGACCGAGCAGAGCGCCCGGTCGGTAGTCGCGCTTGAGGGTCTCGAACAAGGGGTCGGGCGGCGCCATGCGTCGGCTGCCGAACAGGCCGACACCGTGGTGCACCAAGGTGCGCAGTGTCTCTGCATCCAGCCGTATGGGGGTCGGGTTGGGCTGGCTGCTCATGGCATGTCCCCTGTAGGCGCAAGCGTATCGCGGTAGTGGAAATGCACTACCTGGCCCAGCCAGGGCAGCCAGCCGGGATCGATGTCCAGGCCGGCACGCCGGACGTCCAGCCGCACGGCGTTCAGCGGGTAGTACAGGTCCAGGTGACTGTGGCCGCAGCTGGCCTGTGCCGGCACCGCGAGCAATGCGGGCCCCCAGGCAGCCAGGTGCGCGTAGTGGCGATCCGCCAGCTGGCACAGTCGGGCCTCGTCACGCAGTGGTGCCAGTTCGCTGAGTCGTGCGGGGTCGGACAGCTCGAGCTTGTCGGCCAGGAAGCGCGCCAGCGGGGCGTCGCAGTCCAGTCCCAGGTGCAGGCCCAGCCGGTACAGGCGCTGCCAGCCGGATTCGGGCGCATCCTGCAGACAGGGCGCGACGGCCGGGTGGGCGAGCACGTTGAGCAGGTAGAACAGGCCGCCCTGGGTGGTGTTGAACAGGGCGCTGCGGTCAGCTTGCGTGGTGCCGGCTTCCGAGGGTGCCGGCTCTGCAGGTGTCACGGCGGCGTCGCCCGGTGAGCGGGCTGTGGTGCTGGTTGCGAGCCGTTCCACCTCGGGCTTGTTGTCGGCTGTAGCCGGTGCGGGCGGGGAAGGTTGTGAGACGTCCTGCACGGTCGACTGTCCTGGTGCAGGCAGATGTGCCTGCGGCTGGTCCCTGGTCTGCGGCGATGCGTTGGATCGCTCGGGGTCCGTGGCGAGCGTTACGGCGGATGTGGCGGGGTGCGGCCCGGACGCGACGGCCATGTCGGGTTCGGGTATCGATGTAGCAGTCACCGCGACGGCATTGCTGTCGGTGCGATGCGCGTCGATGGCTGGCAGCGCCGGGTCAGTTGCCGGGCCGTGATGCGAGGCGTCGGCCGCGGGCCATCGCTCATCCGGCTGCTGCGGTTTCCGGGCAGGTGGTGTTGGTATGGTAGCGGGCAGTTGCCGACCAATCTCCCGGTACCAGTTCAGCCAGTGGCCATCGTCGTGCAGCAGCTGGGGCAGCTGAATCCAGCCGCTGGTCAGTGCCAGCAGCGGCAGCAGCTGATGCAGGCGGGCCGGTGGCAGGGTCTGCAGCACCGGCTGCCAGTCGTGCAGTCGCGGCCGGGGCAGGACGGGGCGATCAGTGGCTAGTCCGGGCCGCGGGTCACCGCTCTGCAGCGGCAGTGGCCAGCCGGTGGCATGGCGGACACCGTCCAGGATACGGGCCAGTCCCGTTTCATCCAGGCAGGCGCAGACGGCCGGCAGCGCCCGGTGAGTGGCCAGCGCGGCGACCAGGTCGGGCAGCCGTGTAGGCTGCTCGCACCAAAGCCGGGCGATGGCGGTGGCCGGGGAGCTGTCCATGAAATGCCGCCAGTTGCGCCAGTACCATAGCCCTGTGGCGCGGCCGTGCGCCAGGTCATGGCTGAGGCAGGCCAGCAGGTCTGCCATATCGGCAAAGCGTACCGCCAAGGCTTCGCTGGCCAGGCTGTCCCAGCCGGACACGGCGCCGGCGGCCAGCGTATGGGCATCCTGTGTGACCTGTTCCGCGGCCTGCCACCAGGGAGCCTGCACGCGCACCTGTCGCAGGATCAGGTATTCGCGGCTGTCGGCGGCCGGCCAGCGGGCGTCGTCCAGGCTCGCCAGCAGGGCGTCCCGGTGCACGCCGTCGCCACGCAGGCGCAGGCTGTGCACGGATACCGGGGTACTGGCCGGCATGCTGGTCAATCCACGCCGGTGGTGTCGAGCCGGTAACCGGTGACCCGGAAACCGGTGGCCAGCAGCGCGGCACCGTCGAACACCTGGGTGATGCTGGCCACGGTGCCCTGGTCGTCCTCGTCGTCCACGCGCAGCGTGCCGATCAACCGGTCACTGGCGTCGAGCAGCCGCAGCCGGGTGCCCGGTACGGCCTCGCGGTTGAGGGTCAGGCGCATCGCCTCGCCGATGCGGAAGCGGCCGGGCACGGTCTTGAGTTGGCCGTGCATGATCTCTTCGGGGTCGTCTGAGGCGGCCAGCATCAGGCAGGCGCGCACCAGGTTGCGCATGGCGCTGCGGCTGTTGCCGCTGGCCTGGTCGTGCAGCTGGCGGAACCACCAGTTGACCACCTCGACCAGGGTGCGCACGGCGTTGAAGTCCTTCGCCTCGGCCTGGTCGAGCCGAGGCCAACGCTCCGGTTGCTCCACCACAAAGTTGCGATCCTCTTCCGCCCCTTCGGACCAGGCCAAGCGGATGCTGGGCGGCAGCACCCTCAACCGCTCCAGCAGGCAGAGACAGGCCTGGTTTAGCTGGTCGCGCAGCTCGGCAGCCTGGCCGCGCAGCCGGTGGCTGGGTCCGGTCAGCAGGTCTTCCAGCGACAGCTGGTCGCGGCTGCGCAACTGGTAGTCGCGTAGCGACACGGTGGGGACCAGGGTGCGTCGCGTCAGGTCCTTGAGCAGGCTGAGGTTCTGCTGGCGCAGCCCGGTCAGCTTGCTGCCGCGGCCGCTGCTGTTGCCCTGGCTGCCACGGCCAAGTCGCCAGTCCAGGCGCAGCTTGCGCTGACCGTACAGCGCATCCAGGCGCTTGCGACCGGGCAGCAGGTGGTATTGGTCGCGCAGCCCGGCCCAGTCACCCATGGGGATGTCGAGGACGGCGTCGATGAAGGGTTCCAGTTCTTCCGGCAGATCCTTGTCCTGCACCCCGCAGCCGGGCAGCAGGTCACCGGCTTGTGAATAGCGCAATGCCAGGGGATCGGGCAGGGTCAGCGACATGGGGGTCTCGCGCACCCGGGCGTAGTACAGGCCCTGGTGTGCGTCGAGTACGGTCTTGCGCTCGGCGAAGCGGATCTCGACCGCGGCCCAGTCCTCGCTCACCAGTTGCTGGGCCAGGTGGTAGTCGCTCTGGGCTTCCAGGCGGCTGCGGTTTTCAGCTGCCAGCCTGGCGCGGGTCGCCGCGATCTGTTCACGTAGCGTGACCAGTTCCTGCTGCCGGCGACGCAGGTCCACCAGCCGGGCGCGGCGGATGCGGGCGATGCTGTGGCGCAGCCGCTGCACCACCAGGGTGTCGTCCACCAGGTACTGGCCGGCGGCGAACAGGGCGGTATGCAGCGGCGCATTGCTGGTGACGGTCGCCCCCTGATCGTCCTCGTATTCGCGTTGCGCCATGTTGGACAGCTTGCTGACGGGGCGGTCAGCGAATGTCGGTCTGCTGAAGCTGCCGTTCTTGCCCTCGATGGGAAAGAAGGCCTGCAGCTCAGCTGACCTGCCTGGGAACGCCGCGTTGACGGATTCGCCGGTCAGGTACTCGCTGATGTATTCCTCCAGCTGGTGGAACAGCGACTCCTGTTCGCCTTCCTCCGTGCCCTTCAGCCGGTCGCGCAACAGCCCGATGCCGTCCAGGGCGTCGGCGAAGAAGCTGTTGACCGGGGCGATGTGGTTGATCACCGCGTGCTGGACGATGGTTTGGGCGGTGAAGACCTCATCGGTGACCGGATCCGCCTGGGCCTCGGCGTTGGCCCTGAGCAGGGCGTCGAGGGCCTCCTTGGAGAGGGCCGTTTGGTCGGGCTGCTTGAGCAGTTCGGCGACGTTGAGGGGTTCGCGGGCCTTGGTCGCGTTGTCCAGCAGTACCAGCTTGTCGAATTCATCCCGGGTCATGACTTGTCACTCCTTCGGCGTGAGCGCCACGGAGAAGCGCGTGTGCGGTGACCACTTGGCCAACTTCAGACCGCTGCCGTCGCCGGGTACACCGCCCGCCAGGTTGGCGAAGGACACGGTGACCGAATCCACCTGCTGGCGTTGCAGTGCGAGGAAGCTGTCGAACTCGCCGAGCAGGCGGTCGTTGGCGTCCAGCTCCTTGTCCAGCCAGTCGATCTGCGCCTGCAGCCGGGCATCCTGCAGGTACAGCGACTCGTCGCTGAACACCTGTTCCTCGCTCGGCGCGGGGAAGGCGTCGGCCAGTTCCGGCTGCTGCCAGTAGTAGGGCGGTGGTGGTCGTTTCTCGCCGGCAGGCAGGCTGTCCTTGCGCGCCTGCACCAGCGCCTGGATCAGTTGCAGCGGCGCCAGCGGCGCAGGGTCGGGCGGCGCGGCGCCGAGGTCCTTCAGTTCATCGGCGGCCACCCCCTGGTAGAGGCTGTCGTACAGGTAGCGCCAGGACAGGTAGGCCTGGTAGGCGCTGTCGCCGCGCTGCTGCAGTTCGGTGATCAGGTCGTGATCGATGTCGGGCAGGTCGAGCAGGTCGGGGCGGAAGTCCGCATCGGGTATGGCGGCCATGATCCGCAGTCGCTCACCCAGGCCATGGACCAGATCCAGCGGACCCCGGTTCATCTCGCGGCGCAGCGTGGGCAGGATGTCGCTGAGCGGTGTGGCGACCAGTTCGACCTGCAGGTCTTCGGGCTTGAAGCCGAGTTTCGGCGTCAGCCAGTCCTCGCGTTTTTTCGCGCCGGGTTTGGGCGCACCGGCGATATCGGTAACCAGCTCATCGGGCAGTGGCCCGGCGGATGGCAGGTAGTCGACACCCAGTGTGTCTGCCATGGGTTGCAGCTTGACCGTGGACGAGGCGGTGGTCGCGGCCAGGACCTGCTGGTAGTGGGCCAGCAAGGTGCGATACGCGGCATCGGGATGGGCCTCGTAGCGGCCGGCCACCGGGTCCAGCCAGACCAGCTTGTCCTTGTTGACCTGCAGCAGTGCCAGCGGCAGGGCGTTGTCGCCGCTGTGGAACGGTGAGCGGCGCAGGTGATCGACGCAGATCAGATTGGCCGCGCGTGCCTGGGTGGTGACGCCCGCCGGGATGATGGTTGCCACCCGCTGCAGGTCGAGGTAGGCGGCTGTCTCGACGGTACGGTCGCGCAGCGGATCGAGTTCGTCGCGGGTGCAGGCCTCCTGCGGCGTGGCGTCCTCTTCCAGGTACACCACCCGGCGCAGGGTGAGGAAGAAATAACCGTGCAGCGGGATACCGGGCTTGAGGTCGTTACCGGCCTTGTGGGTGGTGAGGATGTCGGGCCACTCGGTATCCAGCGGGAAGAACAGCCGGATGGCCTCGCCGTCGGCGCCGATGCCGGTGCCCGGGTGCACCCGGATGGCCTCGCTGCTGGCCTCGTGGCGAACCTCCAGCCCGTCCACCACGCCGGGGCGGCGATCGGCCAGCAGTCCTGCCAGGCGCTGGTCCGCATAGGCCTGGCGCAGATCGAATTCCCGCTCGCCCAGGTGACGGCCGGCGAACAGGTTGAGCCGCTGCGGGCCTGCCGCCGCTGCATCCGCTTCGTGCAGGTGTATGACCTTGTCCATGGTTCAGCTCCTCAGGCCTCGAGTGCCCGCCAGTCCGCAGTCAGTTCTGGGTCGAGACCGAACTTGTCACCCGCCTTGGCGACGGCGGTGCCCAGCGGCTTGGCCGGATCCTGCTTGGCGAGGAAGGTGGCGAAGGCCTCGGCCTCGCCGGCCTTGGCAGCAGCGGCAAGGGTGCGGACCAGCACGTCGTTGTAACGCCGGTCCACCAGCACCAGGGCATCGTTGACGGCGGCGGCTGTCTTGGGATCGCGCTTGGCGATGGCGGTCAGTTCGTCGGCGGCGGCCACGGTTTCCGGGTCCTTGATCTTGCGCAGGGCGATGGCATGCTCCACGTCCCTGGCCGGTGTCGCGGCTTCCTTCGCCTTGGCCAGTGCTTCGTCCTTCAACACGACCTCGCCCTGCAGTTCCTTGATGCGCGCCTCCAGCGCCGGCACCTCGCTGCCGGCCTCGGCACTGGTCTCCAGTATCTCGATGCGCGCCTTGGCATCCTTCAGGTCCTTGTCCAGGGTGGCGCGTTCCTTTTCCAGGTCGCTGGCCGCGGCGGCCTTCTCCCTGGCGTCGGCCAGATCGATGCCCAGCTTCTCGGCCTTGGCCTCGGCCTTGCTGAGTTTGTCGCGCAGTTCGGCTTCACCGGCGGTATCCGTGGTCGCGGCCTCTTCCGCCGCCTTGGCCCGGGCCTTGGCGTCAGCCGCCTCGGCCATGGCCTTTTCCAGATCCTTTTGTTTCTCGATCAGTTCGGCCTTCAGCTTGTTGGTGTCGGTTTCGCTGACCACCGCGCCTTCCGGGGCCTGGTAGCCGCTGGCCAGCACGATGGCGCTGACCTGGGTCTCGGTGACCCGCGGCGGGCGGCGCAGGTAGTAGACCTCGGTGATCTTCGACCAGATGTCCTGCCAGGCGGAGGCATCGGTATCGATGCTATGCACCGGTTGGCGACCGCGCAGGCGCAACGCCAGCGGGTCGATATGCCACAGTTGCGAATGCCCCTGGGGGTATTCGTCCTTGGGCTGGTGCTGCAGCTGACGGGCACGGAAGGCGAAGTCGGCGTCGCTGAGTGGCACCACCACCATCACCTCGGCGGGTTCGTCACTGTCCAGGTCGATGGGGTCGAGGTTGGCCGATTCGGCGATCAGGGTCGGCAGGTCGCCCTCGCGTACCGGGGCGATGCTGACGCTGATGTGCGCGGGAAAGAAGCCTTGCGCGCCGTCCACCGGCGACAGCCCGTCCTTGGGCAGCGGTCCGTGCGGCGGCAGCTGGCGGAAGTACAGGTCGGCCGGATAGTCCTGCCTCAGCCCCAGCTTGCTGCGCACGGTGCTCACGTCATCGAACAGCTCGCGGAAGTGGCCGTGCAGATCCTGTTGCAGTCTCAGCGGGGCGAGGGCCGGGCGCAGCGGTCGCCGCACCAGTCCCAGGTCCAGCCACAGCGGGCGCTGATCGCGGATCGCCAGCAGGGCGAGCGCCACCGCATCGCCGGACAGCTCGGGTGGCTGGCCGTCGCGGTAGATCAGCTCCGGCACCAGGGCGGCACGCGCGCCCAGGCCGCGGAAGCCGGACAGGCGTTGCTGGCCCTGCACCTTGTTGGTCTGCGGCAGCGGGGTGCGCAGCGGCACCAGCACCACCTCGACGCCCTCGGTGTAGGTGTTGAAGTGGAAGGTCCGTGCGCTGGCCAGGTCCTGCGGGTAGACCTCGGCGCTGTCGGTGCCGACCTCCAGGTACTGCAGCGCCACCGCGTACAGGCCGTTGTCCAGCACCTGGCTCTTGCCCTCGTTCAGTTCGCTGAGCAGGGCCTGGTCGTAGAGGTTGATGTTGAGGGTCTTGTGCGCGAGTTCCAGCACCCGGCCGGAGGTCGACACCGCCAGCCCCGGGTGCACCGTCAGCACGCCGCTGTCCGACAGCTCGATGCCCAGGCCGTGGGCGATGCCGCTGCCGATGGCGCGACCCACCTCGCGCACCCGGTCGTCCAGGTAGTGCTGGTCGCGGATCAGGTCGCGGGCTGTGAGCAGCCGGCCGTCGAAGTAGTTGGTGCGGGTCAGGCGCGGGTCGGCGTTGCCGACGCTCTTGCGCTTGTCCGGGGTGTCCAGGTCCGTCATGGGACCGAAGCCGATACCGTTGCTCATGTCGATCTACCTCCCCGTTTACTTCTGGGTTGCCAGCCAGGCGAGCTGGCCGGCGGTGGTGATGAAGTTGCGCACCAGGTTGTTGATGCCGATGGTGTCGATGTTGACGTGGGGCGTGCCGTCGGCGCGCAGCGGTATCCGCACCCGCGCCAGCGGGGTGCGCGCCAGTTGGTCCAGCGCCGCGTCGAGCTGCAATGCCTCGTCCTGCGGCGGCAGGACGTACATCAGCCCGGCCTGCAGCGTGACGCGTTTCTTGTCGGCGGCCTTTAGCTTGTCCATGTGCAGCTTTTCGTCCTCGGTCAGCGGCGGCTTCGCCGCCCCGGGCAGGCCCGCCCAGGGCCGGTAGCCCGCATCCTCGCCAGGCAGTTCGGCGACCAGTTCGAACAGCACGCTGTCGCTGATGCGCGCCGCGTCCACCGGGTCGGTGCCGGCATTGACCTTGTCGGCCAGTACCGGCTGCAGGCCGCTCTCGCAGTCCTGGTAGCGCATGGTCACGGTCAGCCACAGTTCACCGGCCTCGATCAGGGTGCCCTCGAGCAGTCGGCGCTGCCCTTCGGCGGTGTCGCGCTCGGCCTCCAGCCAGGCACCCAGGTCGATGCAGTAGGGTTCGTGCACGGTGAGCTCGCGGCCGAGGCCATCGATGCCGAAGCCGGGACTGATCAGCAGCCTGGTGCGGGCACTGTCCTGCGGCTGGTCCGGCTTGCGCCCGCTGCTGCTGACGGCCAGCCCGCACACGGTGCCGGCGCCGTGTAGCCAGTATTGCTGGCGGGTCAGGCGGCGGCGGTGATAGTCCTGCTCGCGACGGGTGGCGTCGATGCCGAGCAGCATGCCGGGCGCATAGTTGTTGCGCTTCAGCGGTTCGTGGATGGCGCCGTCCGGCGCCAGGCTGAGGTCTTTTTCCGCTTCGCTCATGAACC
>Ga0272444_10000486_pt1 | contig 41892 bp, 37 predicted proteins | sample SSMForm13_FD_201033 | JGI IMG/M metagenome (GOLD analysis project Ga0272444, IMG submission 201033) | Marine sediment archaeal communities from Little Sippewissett salt marsh, Falmouth, MA, United States - SSM-Form-13 | ecosystem: Environmental > Aquatic > Marine > Wetlands > Sediment ... | reverse complement strand
CGATCTGGCCCAATGGGACATGTGCTCCAAGGTCATCGTACCGGTTGCACCGCCATGGGATTCCCTCGCAAGCTGGACCAAGTTTCTCAGAAGCTTGCTCAGCCGTCAGTGGGGGGTGCATCCCATTAGCAAAGAACGCCTCAACCTGCTTCACATCCAGGCCCGCATGAGTAATCTCCCTAAGAACTACCGGTAGAATCTCCGCCAGGGGACTGTGACGAGTCATATCCTCAACCAGAAGCACAATGCGACCGTGTCTGCAATCCTTGAGTAGTCTGGAAAGAGGCGTCTCCCCTTGGCTCTGGCTCAGCGCGAGTGCCAACCGGTCTGGCCAATCTCCCGGTGCGGTCGGCAAGTCCGGCTGGGCCATCTGCTGCAACCGCCAGTCTGCAGGGACGCTGACCTTCAGACTCCCTTGTCCCCATGGCACGGAGAATTCCGGCATACTTTAGTGTCCTTGGGTCAGAGCGCGGTTTTTCCCGACATCCGCCTGCCAACAATGACGTGATAGACCCCGAGCGGCTCACGGACGCTGACAAAGCCACCGAAGCCAGCCCGGGCCATCAACTCCTGGAGTTGCTGTGGACTTCGGTGAATCATGTGAAGCCCAAACACTCGACGGAAGAACCGATCATTCCCATGAGACTTTGAGATGCTGTTGAAGACTACTGCCGCCCCTTCCGGCATGACCTCTGCAGCAGCACCTGCAACCGAGACTATCTGCGAGTCATCGAGATACTCGCAGATCCCGAGCATCTTGACGACTTCAGGCGGGTGATCGAGAAACTCCCTGATATCACGAACGTCGCTTTGGACGAATCGTACCTTATCTGAAAGACCGTGCTTGGCCGCGAGTTGGCGCCCGAACTCGAATGCCTCTGAGCTTATGTCAACCAGTGTGGCAAAGGCGTCGCCGTTGGCTTGCGACATTGCGTCGATGATAATCTGCCCCGGCCCGGCACCCAGGCAAAGCACATGGACGGGCTTCTGCGACGACGCGTCTATCAGCCTTGATAATATTCTGCTGCCAAGACGCTTCCTGTTGCGAAGCGCCATGGACATGGTTCCCCCCCCCACTAGCAGCTTGTCGGCAATCTGTCGCGGCTGACCGTCATAGCTGATCACCATGCTTCGCCAACCACCTGGATCTTTCCAATTACAGGCCGCCAACTCACTCTTTCCGAATCGAAGCAAGGCCTTCATCATTCCGGCCGGCATGTAGTTGGCGACAGGATTGATTAAGACCGCCTTCAATGCGCGTCTAGTCAGTCCCTGCGTCTCGAACTCGATGTCTGAAAACCAATCTTCCACTAAGGCGCTCCAGCAAGACACCAAGAGTATAGGGCCTATTCCGCCTGGGTTCTACGCAACCTTGCAACCATTGCGACAGTTAAAGTTTTGCCCCGTCGCCCGCCGATAAAGTGTTTCGGTGCTCTCAGATTCAGGTCCTATCACATGATTGCCGGAGAGGAAACCGTCATGACAAAACGGCAGTTGATCGACGAAATAACCACGATGAACCAATCAGCTAAGCCCAGCTTCCTAGCTAAGTTCGAGGATACTGAACTGGACGAGTACCTTCAGCACCTCAGATTGGCCCAGACTCCACGTCTGGTCGGGGATCCGCACCGCTTCGACCACTATTTCGATGCCTGCCCGACCGTAGCCGTCGCCGAAAGAATTGAAGGGTCAGAAAGCAAACCGACCGGCGAAATTCCAGAGGCAACCGCCATCGAACAGATGCAAGTTGATGCCGAAGCCCCAGCGGTCACTCTTGATCTCCACGTTTCACCAAACGCCTATTTCAAGGACTCCTACGAGGCGAAGGCATCCTGAGTAAGGCCGCCAGCCACCCCCAATTTGCGTGCCGCTTGCGACCTTGGTTGTATGCCAGACTCCGCCAGATGCGTCTTGATCCTCGCCGGGTGAACGGTTTATTCTGTCAGCATAGGTGGAGCGATTTTACCGACCAAAGGAAGTTGACAACGAGGAATCTGGCTATAATATATGAAGCCCGCGTTCCTGAGTGCACTCCGCTTTCAGGGCGCAACGGCATGGGGCCGTAGCTCAATTGGTTAGAGTACCGGACTGTCGATCCGGTGGTTGCGGGTTCGAATCCCGTCGGCCTCGTATCAGGATTGGGCCTGTCAACAAGTGGCAGACCCAATTCTTTCTACTCTCATGCAGCAATCATTTCTTTGCTCTTGTCTCTGCCCTTACGGGCGGGTTCCTTGTCTGCAGGCATCGGTCAATCCAAACAGCCCAGGTCCATTTACGCTGGAACTCCCCCGTCAAGTCAGTGGCCCCCTAAAGGAGAAGGCTCACTGCTGGACGGAAAACTGGGTAAGCGACTACGTCAGAGCGGTCAGTTGCGGTTCTTGGCAATGCGCTCGACCTGCTCGAGATAATCCTGAACGTCGTCGCGCGGCTTGAGCGTCTGTGCACGCCTCAGCAACGGCAGGGCTTCAGTGTATCTGCCCTTGCCTACGAGAAGCTGGGCATGTCGGATTTTCGCGTCCGCCTCGAACTTCTCGATGCCCGCTGCACGCTCGTAGTAGAACACAGCCTTTTCCGTATCTCCGCAACGGACACTGTGCTGTCCGAGCAGAATAAGGGCCTCCCCGTCCAACGGATCGAGTGTGACTATTTCCTCCAAGACGCGTGCCTCTTCGTCCCCAGATCCCTCTGCAACGGCAAGTCGAGCGCGAAGCTTGAGCATTTCTTTGCGCTGCTTGGAACCCAGAATCTCACCGTGTCGGGCCTCTATGCGTTCAATCAGCGATTGAGTTTCTTTGATCGCTCCGCGAGCGGCAAGAACCTTGGCGGCGCGGATTGCCCGATCGGTATCGCCTTGCGGGCTAATATCCATGGCGCGGGCGTAGGCATGCACGGCCATCTCCAGGAGACCCTCATTGACGTATATGTCGGCCAACATATTAAGGCTGTCGGCCGTTGACTTCCCCAGCAACTCAACAAATTCGTGGTTTGCAGCAGCTTTGGCTGGCTGGTTGAGACCGATGTATGCGTTAGCTTGGAGCAACCACAGATCGGCGCGTTCAGGTTGTTCAGTAATAAGTCGGCCACATATCTTCACAGCCTCCGCAAACCGCTCCTGCCTGAAGAAACTCCGGGCAAGTCCGATCTTCCAGTCCAGCGTGTTTGGGTCGAGGAGGATTGCCATGCGGTAGGCGGACTCGGCCGGCAGGTCATCACCCACTGAAGAATAGGCGAACCCTAGAAGCCCATAGGTCAGGGCATCTCCTCCGCCAAGTTCTACTACTCGGGTCAGGGCTGGAAGGGCCTTGTCGAACTCATTCTGACGGATATGAATAAGGCCAAGATTGCGCCAGGCTCGCAGGAACTTGGGGTACTTATCGACAGATACGCGGTAAGCTTCGACAGCTTGGTCGAACTGCTCCCTCTGGAAATGTATGTTGGCAAGCGTGAAGTCAAACACCGCACTGGCTGCCTCGCCGCGGCGTTTGCCCAGAAGCCGTACTGCCTGGTCCATCTTGTCATCGGAAATCAATGATAACACCTTCAACATCTGTTCCCGCTCGGAGGTAGTCACGCACGGTTCAACTTCCGTCTCTGCAATATAGCTCTCGGTAAACCTTCGTTTGAAGGAGGGATCATTCCATATTTTCAGCTCCAGACCGCTCATTCCGGAGCTTCCGGTTCCCCGAGATTGATCGCTCAACTCGCGAAAAGTCAGCGGCAGCAAAGGAATCAGAATGCTCTCGGGAGGACTCGCACAGACTGGCCCACAGAAGTCGAGAAGGACAACGGCCGCGATGAGAATCCTCAGAGCATCAGTTGCCCACTTTCCGCCGGGCTCGCCCTCAGAAAGGTCGTGCCGGCCCAATTTCGCTTCAAGAAGGCTCTGCGGAGCAACACCGGGACCATTTGCCGTTAGCTTAATCATTTCTATGGCTCTCTGGGAAAGGTGATGGGAACACGCATCCGGAAGCGGACAGCCCTTCCGTTTCTCTTACCTGGCTCGAACTTCCACTTCTTCACTGCTGCCAGCGCAGGGCTCTCAAATACTGGATCACTCGCGGTTTGCACGACTGGGCTTTCGACCCTTCCGCTCTTGTTCACGACAAAGATTACATAGACCTTGCCCGGGGCCTTCTTGCGCACCTTTCTGCTGAGAATGGGGCTAGGTTGGTATATCACGCGCGGCTGTTGGTCAAGCTCAGCCAACGTGAACAGCGCGTCGGAGTTTTCACTGGCCGATACTGCAGTGTTGAGCTTGACGGCAAAGTCGCCTTCCATCCATCCCTCGCTGAGATGCGGATCGAGCGCCAGTGTCAGTTGTGACAGATCAAGCAACGGCTGAGCCTCCACCAGTTCAGGTGGCTCTTCTTCTGGTTCCGGTTCCTGCTCTGGTTCCTCCATAGGTGGCGGGGGCGGAGGCGGAACGTTGGCCGTATCAATTGCCTGCAGAAGGACATCGGCCACAGGAGGCCTGCTAATTGTCTGCATAAGTGGCAACACAAGGTAGAACGCAAGGGTCAACACTGCAGCTCCCGCGATAACCAGCAGTCGGTGCATCGCCCCGCCGAGGATGTTGGATTGTCTGCGTTCACTCACGACGTGTGGTCTCAGCTCTTGCTGGTTGCGATGCTCACCTTTACAGCCCCGGCCAGCTTGGCTTCGTCGATGACTCTCACCAGCAAGCCCGATTGTGCGACTGAGTCCGCCTGGACGACAACGGGCACTTCCTCTTTCTGCAGCATCCGCTTGACCAGCGGCTGCACCCCGCTGATGCCGATCTCTCGTCCGCCATAGACAACTTCTCCCTTTCCGGTGAGAGCGATCAGAATGCTGGTCTTCTCCAATCTAACGGACGAAGCGGCTTGCGGCTTATCGACCTCGACACCGGTCTCTTCAACAAATGTAGTTGTCACGATGAAGAAGATCAGCAGGATAAACACACAGTCGATAAGCGGGGAGATATCGATTCCCGTTTGGCCATCGTCGTCCGCCGTCATTTGGCGAAAGCGTCCCATAGGTAAACTCCGTTCCGGGCGCCCGGTGTTTCGCTAAGATCCCGTCGTCACTTTCTCACTTACGTACTCGCCTTGAGCTTCCGACTTCGTTTCCACATCAACCGACTGCGAACTGAAGGTGTTGCTCGCAGACAATTGCGAGACAGCTATCTCTTCGTGATCGGTGTCGGTCTGACAAGGGGCCGATACAGGGACATAGGTCAACGCCTGCTGGGCAGTGTCCTGTTGTTTTTCGGCGCGCAGTCTCCTGAAAAGCGTCTGATTGCATGCAGTTTCAAGGCGGGCGAGGAAGGCGGTGTAACGTTCGTGCTTGCGAGTCAGAATATGCTGGATGAACAGTCCCGGCAGCGCGATAACGAGGCCGGTTTCTGTGGTAACCAATGCTTCGGATATTCCCTCGGCGATAAGGCCCATAGTTTTCTCGCCGCCCGAGCCAGACGCCAACGCCGAGAAAGTGGTCAACATGCCGGTTACTGTGCCGAACAAACCGAGCAGCGGCGCGGCGCCCACACAGATCTTCATCACGTTGAGGTCTCTCTCGAACGGAGCGATCTCCGTGGCGCGCAGCTCTTCGAATAGCGAGGACGTGCTCTTTAGCGATTTCCCTGCCGTCGCGAAATCCAGCAGACGACCGATCGGGCCTCGCCTCTGTTCCGGATGCTCAATCCAATGACGCCATGTGGATTCGCGGACCGAGCGAAATTTCTTGCCCTGCAACCGAAGGTGAACATGCATTCCCAGGCCAAACATGACCACGGCGATGATGCCTATCGCCACCATGCACCATCCACCGGACATCCAGATAGCGCAGGCCTGCTTCAACAAAGCACTAAGCTGAGTCATCAACCCATCCATGCCTGCAATACCGTTCATCGCTCTACTCCCTGTTGGCGTCTCCGACGCCTTTATGTCTACTCCTGATGACTTCGTTCACCAAGGCTATGCCCGCCTTCTCCATGTGGTTGACAACGCGCCGTGCTTTGCGCGAAAGGAAGGCATATACCAACAAAGACGGAATCGCGACGATAAGCCCGAACTCCGTGGTAATGAGAGCTTCAGAGATTCCGCCGGAAAGCGTTTTTACATCTCCCGAGCCGAAAACGGTGATGAGCTTGAAGGTGTTGATGATCCCGGTAACGGTTCCCAGCAGACCGAGAAGAGGCGCAACTCCGGCACAAATGGCCACGAAAGGCAGGAGTCTCTGCAGTCTGAGCCTCGTAGCCAGAACAATCTCATACATGACTTCCTCGATCAGTTCCGGCGGTTCGTTGAGATGCTCCACACCGGCCACCAGCATCTTGCCCACCGGTCCGGGCAGTGTCTTGGCCTTCTCTACCGAATGCCTGGGATCACGCTTGGCAACCGTGTCAAGCAACGCCTTGACCTGCTTCTGTGAAGGGTTCCGCAACAAGGCCAAGCCGATCCATCTGTAAGAGGCCACCACCAGCACGGCAACCGCCATCACCAAGATCGGGACCATGACAGGCCCGCCCTTCCGGACATGTTCCCAGAGCGTTTGCTCGGTTGACTCAATCTTGTGGGCGTCACCGAGAGATGGGTCAAGCGGAAACTGCCCGGCAGATGTCCTAGCCAGCTTTGCGGCGGCTTGGGCATCCTCGACAGCTCCAAAGCTGGCGATTGCCGGCTCGAGTGAGCCCAGCCTTTGCTCAACGGTACCAACGCTTCGGCCATCCTCGGACCTGAACAGCGCAACCGGGCCAACCAGAACGAACGTACCGGGCTTGACCAGTCCGACATCATCAACCGCCGTCCCATCGAATTGCGTGCCCCCTAACGATTCCTGCAGGCGTCCCAACGAGGCTACAACAAGATTTGCCTGAGCCTGGTACACTTGCTCTTGGGACAGGCTGCGGTTCTCTGGAGCAAGCTTGGCTGCCTCCAGAACATCTCGGTACCGCTGAATCTCGGCAATGTGCAGCCTGCTCTCAAAGTTGCGAACATACTCACCGAGAAGGTTCGAAAGGTAGGTCGCTTCCTGTTGACGGGACTTGATCTCGGACCGCAGATTGCTCAAATCCAGCGTGCGACTGTCCAACATCCGCGATGCCTGCTGGTAATCTCCGCGGACCTGGATAAGTTCCGCCTCAAGACCGCTAAGCTTGCGCGCAAGCGGGACCTTCTCAGCGGCAGCCTGCTCGCGCAGCTTAGCGAGTTCGGCAACACTTTCTTCGAGCTTCTGTTGCACACCTCTGGCCGCACCATCAAATGTTCTCTGCTCTGGAGCGACAGCCTGGGCGTCGGGATCAGCCCAAGCCCCCGCCGCCATGAGCAACGTGATTGCTGGTAGGATTCTGACGAACATGGCAATTGGGTTCTCGTTCATTTGATCTCGATCGGTAATCTCACGAAGGATGCGACCTGCTCATTCCTGGCAATGGCAATGACTTTGGCGATCTGGGCGGCAGCTTCGTTCGCGGGGCTCCACATCCACCTGTCGGACCCAGCCACTCCCGTGCCGGCAACAGAGTCGTTGGCCCCAACGTAGTAGCCTTGACTAATCCCAACATAGAGAGCGGTGACCTCGACGGACGTGCCGTCGGAAAGCAGGCGCACCTCGCTGGTTACAGTAATCTCTCCGTTGAACCTGTTTACCTCGTTGAGAATGCCCAGGATATTCTGGAAACGCTCCGACACCGATAGCTCAGTTGCTCCTGAGTCTTCGGGCAGTTGTTGGCTGAGTGGTTTGACACGTTCGCGTATCGGATCAGGCAAGCGAACGAGCAGTTGTTTTATGGAGGCTTCGAGTGCGGTCGCCCTTTCGGCGAGGACGGCCCCGCCTTGTTTGAGCTTCTCATTCTCCGCAAGCATCCCCATTCTCTTCTCGTCCGCCTCAGCTATGCTTTCCTCGGCTTGGCCAATCTTGATTTGCAGAGACTCTATCTCTCGATGCAGAAGCTCGATGCGCTCAGTAAGCATCTCCTTCGCTAGCGCCAGGTCTCGCTTTTCCTTGGAGATCAATCGCCTGACATCAACCCACTTGGCAAGGGCCATACGTGTGCTATCCAGGCTCTCGCCTTCCTGGCCGGAGGATTTCGCACCTCCTGCCGAGAGGCAGACGGCACACGCCAGAAGGATTGCGCCTACTACATAGTGTCTCAGCGGCGCAACTCTGGGGGCCGCACCGGTTTGTCCAAGGCTTTTGACGCTTGTCCGCCTCTTCTTGCTCAACCGATCCATGCTCTGATTCCCTTCCGGTTCCTTTTCTCTGTCGCTTCCCACGGTCTAGAAAGACGCGCTCACTGACAGCGAGAACTCCGTGCCTTTCCTGAAGGAGGTATGGGTCACATCGCCTGGGATGTAATCGGAGCGATAGACTTCCTCGATCTTTGGGTTGAGCAGGTTCTTTGCCTGAAAACGCAGCTTCCAGTGCTCTCCCAGCTTCTGAGACACGCTGAGATTCAGCGTGCCGTATTCCTTCTGATAAAGGCTCGGAACAAAGTTGCCCTTCGACTCTCCGGCACCGGCTACCAAGGTGTCGCCCTTGACCGTGTAGAACACGCCGAACTGCGTGCCAAAGCGTTCGATGTCGTAGGTCAGGTAAAGGTTGTAAAGGTGCTCCGGGGCATTCGTCATGTCGCGTGTGGACATGGGTGCGTTGATTGCCGGCTCGCTAAAGCCTGCCGCTTCATCGTCAGGCAGAGTCACCTCTGAGTCTATGAAGGTGGCATTAGCGCCCAGTGTCAGCCCCTTGAGGGGTTCCCAAAGCCTGCCTATCTCCTGCCGGGCTTCCAGTTCGATTCCGCTGAGCGTGCCCTCCGGGTAATTGACGGGGGTCGTATATGTGTACGGCTGCACACGCTGGACGTACTCAATAGGATCCTTGATGTCCTTGTGGAACCAGGAAACCGAGAACAACCCACCGAGGTAAGGCCTGTAGTCCAGTCTCAGATCGTAGTTCTTCAGCGCGCTCATTGTCAGGCCGGCATTGCCAATGAACACATCGCCACCCAGGTACTCCTGCTGCACAATCGGGGTCATTTCCTTGAACGTGGGTCGCGCGGTTGTCTCGCTGTATGAGCCCCGAAGTGTAAGCTGCTCGAAAGGCCTGAGAACAAAGCTTACCGCCGGTAACGCGTCATTCTGCTGGAAATCAACATTGCCGATGTCAGCCGGATTTTCCGGGGTTATGTCATGCTTGTTCGTGATGGATAGCTCGGTTCGTTCGTAGCGAATTCCTCCGATCAGATTGAACCAGGAGCACAGAGGGACATCGACCATCCAGTAGCAAGCCGATATCCTCTGCTCTCCGTCATAGTCAACGTCTATATCGTCCGGACCCAGATCGTGGCCTTCCGAAGGGAAGACCTGACTCCAGTACTCATCCCATGATCCCTGGTGGCTCGGCTGGATGATGCCGAACTTGTTACTGAAGGAGTCCTGCTCGTATTCGCGGGTCACTTCGTCATTGAAGATACCCAGTTTCAGGTAACCTTCGTCCCCGCTCCATTGCTCAAAGGGCAGTTTAAGGTTAACGGCGTATTGATCGCTGTTTTCGGATATGTGCTTCCATATACGCTGGCAGTTGCCGATCGTGAAACTCGCTTCAGGCTGGAACATGAAGTACTCTTCGTCGTACTTGATGAACGGAAAAGTCTCGTGCTCGCCCTTGGCTTGCCACAGCGACGCGAATTGCCTCTTGTCCGGTTGGCTGAGTCCTGAAAAGCTTTGCGCAACGAACCAATCGATCTCAGGAGGCAGAAGCCTGAATGAGTCGTGGATTTCCCATTCGCCAACGGGGAGCTTGTGGTCACCGCGTATCTGGATAGTCTGCGTCGTCCGCTCTGTGTACTCGATGCTCTGCGACCTGAGATAGGGGGCCGAACTCCTGCCCACGTTCGTGTTGCCCGGGTGGGAAGGGTCGTCCCGGTCGTAGTCAGGGAAGAAGTACTTTTTACCTCGCGTATCCTCCGCGAGAGTGGCGGTGTCCTCGGCACTGTGCGTGTACATATAGGTCAGTGCCAGCGAGTGATCCTCGGTTTCCAGGCCCAGCGTTCCCAGACCACCCCACTGCACCTCCTCGCTGCCTTCGGTAACATCGAACAGGGCCGTCTTGAAATCCCCGGTTTCCGGGCTACCCCAACTGGGCGTTCCCTGCTTGGTCTGGGGGGTCATCCTATCCGGCTGGGTAATCGTAACCCAGTAGCTGTCGTCAACACCCTCGTCGCAGTAAGAGCTGTCTCTCTCATAGAACAAGCTGGCCAATCCGCCTATCTTTATGCCGTTCAGGAAATCCCGTTTTCCTCCGAAGGTCAGCGACCACTTATATTCATTTGGCGCGTCTTCAGGACTGACACCTACCGCTTCGTTGAACGCCAGTGGTGAAGGGATATCCCGGTCTTGCTTCCCCAGCCAATTAACCCCGCCGCCCTTGTAGCTGAGAAAACGCTCGTTTCCTGTCGCTTGCGTATCGTAGGTTCCCTGCACACTGAACTTGAAAACGGTTTCGTCCGGAATCCCCTTGAGGATCACATTTACGGCTCCGCCCGAAGCATCTCCCTGCTGGTCCGGTGTGAACGTCTTGCTTACCTGGACGCTTTCAATGGCTGCGGAGGGGAACTGGTCTAGTTGCACTGCGCGCTTGTCCGGGTCCGCGGTCGGCAGGCGCACCCCGTTCATCTGAGAGTTGACATACCGGTCCGGCAGACCGCGTATAACTGCATACTTACCCTCTTGTACGCTCGTACCTGTCACCAGCTTCAAGGCGCTCGCGGCGTCTCCCGAGCCTGCTTGGCTCATCAGATCAGCGCTGATCGAGTCCATCAGTGCCGGGCTTTCCATGCGTAGGTTAAGTAGACCAATCTCCGACGGGCCACCCAACTGAAGGTCTTGAACGATGAACTCTTCCATCTCCGCGAAGTCCCCCGACACTGAGGCGTTGACTTCGGTAACCTGACCGGATGACACCACCACATCGCCTTTAACCTGTCGAGTGTAGCCTTCTTTGGAGAACACCAGCGTGTAGGTTCCCGGCTCGACTTGCCCGAATACGAAGTTGCCGTCATCCGTAACGGTCACCTTTTCTCCCGTCTCGACTATGGCAACCTGCCCGGCCCCGAGAGGAGCATCAAAATCCTTATCACTCACCATTCCGCGAATGGAGCCTACTTGTTCAGCGATGGCGCCGCCGGAAAGAAGCAACGCCACTGCCATCAACACGCCGCAGAACCGCCTTACCATGGGTCTCCCAAGCCCTCTCTGATCTGGCGAATACGCTGCCAGAGTTGGGCATCAGGCTCCGCCTCGTGCAGCGCCATGGAAACGCACGTGGTAGCCAGGTCCTCAGCCCGAGGCCTGGAGTTGCGGTTTGTGGCGCCCTCGTCAACCGCACGCCGGTAAACTTCCAGTGCAGTCGCCGCGTCCTGCATCGCTCTATATGTTTCCGCCAAGGAACGAAGCGTTTTGGCCCGAACAGTTATTCCTATTTGGTCGCGGTTTTTCTCATAGAGCGCCAAAGCCGCGTCAGCGTCTTTCTTGGCCTTTTCGGTCCCGCCAGCTGAGAACCGAAGTTCGGCCAGCGCTGCTAAATGCGGAATACGGTTCTCCGGACGCCAGTACGCACTGCCTAAAAGGGCGTCGGCTTCATCAATGAGCTCAATGGCCTTCGCTTTGTCTCCGTGGCCCGCCGCCGCCGCCGCCAGCTTCCCCAGCAGCCGAATACGGATGAAGAGAGGCATCTTGGCTGATGTGCTCTTCACTCGCTCTTCAGCCACATCTCGCCGCGCCTCATCTGCAAAGATAGAGTCAAACAGCCGCGCGTAGGCCTCCGCGACATTTCTCATAATGTCGAAGTGACCCGTTTTGACGAGTTCATCCAACGCCTTGACCTGCTTGTCAAAGGCGTCTTCATCGCATAGCGAAGCCTGAACCTGGGCGACCTTGCCGGTTTCTGCCTCAGCAAGGCCCTCCTGGAGCCGCTCAGCCTGGGCATCCCGTCTGAGCCAAGCGTATGCCTTGGCCATCTTGACCCTGATCCGCTCCCTTTGCCAATCCGCGGACCGCTCAGAAATGCTTTTGGCAAGGTCCAGGCAGCGTTCCGCCTGCAGTGTCTCGTTCTTCCGCGCGCAATGCGAAGCGATGTCCGCGAAGCACGCGCCCTGACGCCAGCCTTGGATCTGTTCTGTGTAGCCCATGGCCCGCAATGGCTGGTCGAGTTCCAAGCAAGCCATTGCCACGGCCTCTTGAGTCCGCGCTCGCCGTTTTTTATGGGGCACCAGCGGAAGTGCCGTCGCCGTATCGAATCCGACCTCCAGCAACCGGATCTGGTAGGGCGCCAATGGCTTGTCTGATAGGACGGCATCGCTTCCCGGCATCTTCGGCACAGGAGCATCCCCCTTGTCATTTCGCTCGCAACCCACCACCAGCAGATACAAGAAAAGGCCAGTCAGCAACGTCGGCAAATTCAATTTCATTCTTTCGCCCATGACAATCACGGCCAGCAACAAAGTACACTCTGGTGGCAGGGACTCGCGTCCCTGCCACCAGAGTCAAACCTGTTCCCTCCACCTCCTTGAATCCGGCTTATCTGGAAGTCTCGATCAACTGGTTAGTTGCAGCTCTCGCCCCAGTCGTCGAGTACCACATCCAGATCGCTCTGACCGACGAATCCGTCGCCACTGACATCAGCGCGGGGGTCTCCCGGAGGAACGCTGTCGCCCCAAGCGTCCAGAACGATGTCCAGATCGTTCTGCCCGCAGAAGCAGTCGCCGTCCAGGTCGCCCGCGAGAGGAGGATTGACCACGGAGGTGTCAATCATCCCGTAGGCGTCGGCGGCAGTCCAACCGGCCAGCCAGTTGTCCTGCCCGTCAAACGCTCCGCGGTAGTATGCCTCGGTGAAGAAGCCGTCATCCGGAGCAGCGCCGACGCTGTTTTGAGAGTCATTGGTGGCTGCACGCGGATCCAGGGAGATCACCCTGGCCATCACCTTTCCGCTCTTGACGACCGGAGGATCTTCACGGTCTATATTGCGGATCGGGGATACGGTGGCGGTTACGTTGTTCTTGCCAGCATCGCGCACGCCCAGGTCATCCGCCTCGTCGTAAGCTCCCGCGGCAGCGTTGTTATAGAAAACACAGTCGGTTATCTCAGCCAGCTTTCCATCAACCTGAGACTGGTAGAGCACTGCAGGATGATTGAAAGCACCGGGGGAAGGCATTGGGGTGGCTGCATTGACAGTCGAAGTCCAGTCGAGGCTGTCATCGTAGTCCGCGTCCCATGTCTGCTCCCAGGTAAGCGTGCTGTTATAGCCGTATCCGTGGGCACCGTCGCCATCGAGATTCTTGAAGTAAACAAGCTCTCCGCCGAGGTCCATGAAGATGCAGTTGCGGTACTGTACGCGTGCGTTGTCTCTCCAACTGCTCCCGTGGTCGCCGTCATATGGCTGACCGATGGCGGTGAAGTTGTAGATGACGCCGGTGGTTACCGGCTGGGAGTCGGAGTCTTCCGCTCCGTCAGTCTCAAAACAGTTGTCACCAACACCGGAACCTTGAGAGGCATTTGCGCTGTAGCCCTGAACGATCAGGCCGAACTGGGCCTTCCCGCGCCAGCCCTGGTCGATATCGAAACTGTCATCACCGATGTTCCAGATGGAAACGTACTTCGGCTGGACGGTCCCGCCCCAGATCTCTATGCCGTCGTCAACATTATTCATGATCTCGACGTGGTCGATTTCCGTAGCGCGACCGATGGCGCCCAAGGACAGGCCGTTCAGCTCATTGGCGAGGCTGGCGACCTTCCCGCCATAACGAAGCGAAAGGTAGTGAATTTCGCCCCTGTCGTCGTCGTCATCATCCCCTCCGTACCACCACTTGGACTGGCTGCTGTCCGTGGGATCGTATGGATCCTCGGTGAAGCCTTCCATGAGGTACTGGTTGTCGCCGGTCGGCTGAGAGCTGTTCGTCGCGTGGTAAGAACACCCGATGATCGCATTGCCCATGACCGTCAGGTTACCCCACTCGTTGCAGCCTTCGTGCCAACTGGTCATCGTATCCAACGAAGACGTCATGATGACCGGGGCATCTGCGGTACCCATGATGTGAATGAAGGAGTCGCGGCATACAGCCAGACTTCCACCAACGCCCGCGTCACTCTTGACGACGGTTCCGGACTGGATTGTCAGAGTCGCACCACCGACAACATGGATCTGCTTGCCAAGCTTGTAGGTGTTGGCCGAGGTCCAGGTGGTCGAGTCCTCGATGTCGTCCATATACGTAATCACGTCGGCACCGGCAGTACCGGCAAGTGCCAGCCCAGCCACGATGCTCAGCAAGACAACTTTGGTTCTCTTTGTCATCTCCAAAACCCTCTTCTTTCCTTGTTCCTTAATGGTCAGGAACGCTCCTTAGGTAAGCGTTCTCGGATGCCTCTACGGATGCCTGACAGGCTGGCTTTGCTTCTGGCAGAACTTTCCCAGCAGTGGTCCAGGTCGTGGCCCTCACCGATGACCCGGCTGTCACTGGTTTCCTCTTCAGGATTCTTGCTCTCTTTGGCATCAATCAACTCGCCAGTACTTGCCGTGTGGATTGCGTTCATCCAGCTAGCTATGGCCCTGTCAGACTGGCCTGCAACTCAAACGCGAACTACGGAGACGCTACTCATACAATTTTCACATCTGATTAAGGCTTCATTCTGTTCCTGTTAGTTCATTCACCCTCCTTGTCTTGAGTTGAACTTTGGCGTCTCAATTTGCCGATAATTAAGCACTTGGGTTTTGCTGTCTAATGCGGGGGGAAGGCTACCACACGACCTTGAGGGTGTGACTATCGCCGGGTTCTGATCGCGCTAAAACGTGTGGCCCCTCACTTTCCCACCTTACCCGCACCTCCGCGATCTACGAGCTTTTCAGACTGCCGACTTTCAGCAAGCAACTTCTCTTGGTGCGTAACAGCAATGTCGAACCCAGCATCATCAAACAAGCGCCAACCTTGCCCCACAAGCCGGGAGTAGACCTCGATACGGAGCTCCTTCATCTCTCCTTCCAGATCCTCGCCAATGTCCCGGCGTACACCGGAGCTGGGACGAGATGCACGAACGGAATCTTTCAGATGCATCGCCACAGACCTCCACGAGGTGCAGCATGCGTCAGGGCTTAGTGACTACACCATCTCGCACGGCAACGTGACCATCAGCCGTGCCGGTTCTGGAGTGTACGCTGCATCTGTGAGGGCAGGATTCAGGATATGTCAGAAGCTCGTGAGATTCCGCGGTGGAGGCTTGAGAGCCGGACAACTGAGCCAGGCGTGTGATGGCGCGCACCGGCTGCTCAACTTTCCTGCTCTCGCAGGATGGCGCGCGGCCGCTATAGGAAACCGCTGAGGACCTACTTCAGGTTGCTTTCCGCCCGGACAAGGTCCACTATCGTCTGGGCCTCATCGGGGTCTTGAGTGGGCACGCAGAGGATGAACCGCCCCCGTTTGACAATCGGCAGCAAGGCTTCAAGATCGCCGGAATGTACGCCGTCCAGACGTATTGGCGATAGGAGGCTCGCGGCGACGACGCGTTCGCTCACAGCAGAATCGGATATCATTCCTTTTATCGGATCCGGCCGATTGGGATCGGGCATTATCTCCTGGAGGATAACGCCGGCTGTCCCAGCTATCAGGTCCACCTGATGCATGCCGATACTGTGATTGTGGAACAGCCCCCCCGCCGTCGCCGCGAAGAACCTCCGGGTATAAGGTTCTTCAAAGACCGGATGCATCTGCCGGCTTATCATGCCTACCGCGTCACCGTTGACCACCACGGCGCCTTTGGGTAGCCAGCAGTTCCAGATTCCACAACCTCGCTCGTCTGAGGAATCGACGTGATTTGCCAGGAATGCCTCCATCTGGATTGCCCACTCGGTGCACCAATCCAGAAGCGCATGGACCCTGTCCGGGCTGTCGTACATATCAGTGAACATCGCCGCACCGCGTATTCCCTGGGCGGCATCAAGGGGCGTACGATGGAAGTAAGGCATTATGAAGAAATCGCCATCCCATCTCCTCCAAAGGGCCTGGTTAACTCTCACAGCCAGTTGCACCCACGGATTGTCCGCATCGAAGATGAGAGAATCGATCTGGTCCCAGGAGAGTTTGGCGTCGAGGGCGACGGTTCCGTTCTCACATTGTGGAGTCAGGCCCGTCATTGCCGCAGTTATCGCCCCAATATGCGGGAAAACCGGCGCGGTCGGAACGGCATCGCCTGGAATGCTGTAGAAGTCTTCCAGGTCGCCGTGGAACTCGGCAAGAAAATCGACGGTGAACGCGTTGATCGACTCCTGCTTAATGAAATCGCCGATTGGCACTTCGCACAGCCGCTGGGCCAAGTGACGGGCGAGATTGACCTTGGACCAGGGATTCGGCAGAACCAGAAGGTCGCCCGGTTCATTGCGGTCGTGGAAAGCTCTATGTCGTTCGATGCGTCGATCCAGTTCCCGGCGGAATTTAGAGTTTACATTCCTGTCAGCACACATGCGGGCTACTGTATCGCCATGAACTTCTTTCCCGCAACCCCGCAGATCGGGCAGGTCTTGGGGGCTTCGTCATATACGGTGTTTCCGCAGACCGGGCAGACGAAGATCTTCCTGTCCGGTAGGTCCTTGCCGGCGCTGACCGCTTCCAGCGCGCTTGTGTAGAGCCCGTGGTGGATTTTCTCAACGGCCATGGCGTTCTGAAAGCTGGCAAGTGCGGGCTTGTTGCCCTCCTTCTCCGCCTCTGCGGCAAATCCGGGATACATCTGCATGAATTCGTGCCCCTCCCCGTCAATGGCGGTTTGCAGGTTCTCTGCTGTATCCCTAATACCGCTCATTGCGCGAAGGTGCGCGTGTGCGTGAACTGTCTCGGCCTCTGCGGCTGCGCGGAACAGACGAGCTACTTGCGGGTAACCGTCATTGTCCGCCTTTGCGGCAAAGGCGAGGTAACTTCGGTTTGCCTGGCTTTCGCCGGCGAATGCGTCTTTCAGATTCTGGTCGGTCGCCAACTCATTTCTCCTTTCGTCGGTTGAGGCCGGATGTTGGGGCTTCGGCCTTTGGTAATGATATGCGCGCATTGCCTCAGAAAAGTTGAGATCCTTGGGTGCACAATGATCGACATAGTTTCTCGAAGCCTGGAAACGAACGTTCGATGGGACAACAGGGCAAGCTACTGGCTTTCCACTTAGCACGAAATGGGACATCCAACCTGACGGGCAATGGAAGAACCCTACTCCCTCATGTTTTGATTCACTGCCGCCGGCAGGATGGTACAAATGCGATGGTTTTGACTGGACCGACTAGACAGCAATGCCTGTATGCTGAAGATCAGGTGCTCCACCAGAGATAGGCCAGGGGACCGTATTGGGAACTGTCGCCTTCATGGGCAGACTTTGTTTCAGGTGTCAGTTTCTTCGACGTGGCTGCCCATAGAACGCCAAGATCGCCAAAGAATCGAGATGGGATTCTTGGCGCTCTATTCCTGGCGTCAGCCGAGATTCACGATGCCCCTGCATTTGGGATACGCAGAGCAGCCGTAGAACTGCTTGCCAGCCCGATCGCCTCGCGTAGCCGTTCGCAGAACCATCTCGGCCCCGCACTTGGGGCAGGCCGGGGCAGTTTCGCCTTCGCCATCTGCTTGCCCATCTTCCGCAGATTCTAACCCGGCAGCTTCCTCCGGCAATTCGGCAATGAAGGCGTGTACCTGCTCCAGCGGCGTCTGGCTGATGTCCACGTCCAGCAGCATCTGGCAGCAGGCGTCAAACTCTTTCTCTTTGAAGGCAGCCAGACGCTTCGTGTGCCCGGGGTTCAGCATATCGGCCAGAACACCTCCCATGAAGCTGGCCGCCACGGCCTTGTGACGATCTTCGATCATCTGCGGAATCTGGTCCATCGCTCGCAGGTGATCGGCAACGGCCTTCTTGCCGCGCCCTTGGATGATCGCCCCGACCGAAACCGAGACCAGATGCTGCACGTCGATCAGTTTGCGGAACGTGGTCTGCATGCCCAGTAGCTTGCCCATGAACTCCGACCGTCGCGATTCAAGCAGATCGAACAGGATGGTTTCGTGCCGTCGGCTCTGCTCGATGGGAGATTCCATGTTCTTGTACTTGCGGCCGTAGACACGGGCCCACTGACCATCGGCATTGATGCTGATCTTGTGGCCGACGCTCTTGGTCTCGATGAAATATGCGCTCCATCGCGACAACACGAGGTGGTCAATCTGGGCGACCAGACCGCCGTGCTTGATTCTGAGGTTGTTGAAGATGGCTAGGTCCCGATGCTGGGCAAACCGGGCAGCCAAGTAGTAGGCCATTTCCTTCTCGGCCTTCAGCCCAGCCAAGTGCGCCTTGGCGACCGACACCTGGTCTTCAGGCAGCGAGCAAGAGTCCAGCAGGCGCCCCCATTCTTCCATCGCGAGATCGTAGCTTACTTCCTTGCAGATCATTACGTTGTTCTCCCTAGCGGGAGAATATCAGAGACGAGGTGGGTCGGCAACAGCCAGGCCGAAGAGAACCCCGCTTGGCAGCGGTGGCGTTTGCGGCATGGTGGAGACGGGTAGGTCTGCACGGACTCATAACGGTTATCTACGATATTTGCGGGCCATGCTGAATTGGGCTGCGAGCTGCGGTTACGTTCGAGGGAATCCGCTTGAATGGATCAAGCAGTTGCCGGAACATACTGACAAGCGGGAAGTCAGCCGGGCATTGACGCGCAAGGAGTTGGAGCGGCTGATAGCACGTACGCCCGACAAGATGCGTCAACTCTACTATCTGTTTTCTGGGAGATGCGGCTTGCGATGGACCGAGATTAAGCTGCTTGAGTGGGAAGACCTGGACCTGACTAAGGGGCTGATTCATCTTCGGCCGGAAGCCACGAAGTCCAGGCGGGCTGATGTTGTGGAGATTGCAGCAGACTTACTTCAAAGGCTTCGGGTCAAGGGCAAGGGCAAGGGTCGGATATTCCGGTCGAGCCCGATTTTGCGGACGTTCAAAGAATACCTAAAGCGAGCCAAGATAGCGTATGAGGTGGGCGGGGAACAAGCGGATCGTAAGTGCCTCCGTAAGACGTTCGGCACGCACCTGGCGTTAAGCGGGGTGGATCCCTGGGATACGGCGGGCAGGATGCGGCACAGTGATCCGAAGCTGACAATGCAGATATACACCGATCTTGGGCTGCTGAGGAAGGCTCGTATCGCCCGTAATGGCAGGCGTAGGTCGCGTGTGGTTTGAAGGTGGTTTGAAATCAGGAGACGAAACCGGCTGATTGGTGATGAAGCCGGAGGAAATAGAGGAAGTCGCAAGATGGTGTGGAAGTGGTTGTTAAGACGAACGTTGACGAGGATTGGGGCACTGGGCCGTACTGGACTTGAACCAGTGACCTCCTGCGTGTCGAGCAGCGGGCCGCCCGTCGTAACCCACGCAGGCACGCCACTTACGACGCCATCAAACGGCGCTCGCACCAGCGCTTGCACCAGTGAGGCGAAACTCGCCGTCCTGGCCGATCTCCTGGCCGACCTGCCCGGCCCCCAACGCCGCGAAGTAATCGCCAGTCTGCCCGCCGAAGACCGGGCAGGCATCGCCCATCTGCTGGTCTCGCGCTAGGAAAACTGGCCTTCTTAGCCACGGCCACTAAGAAAGCGACGCAGCGTATCTTTTCTTAGTGTACCTGTCTTGGCTGAACCTAGCGGTGATCGTCCGGAGACTCATCCGCGGAGTCGCCGGATAGAACCTGCGGTACTTACCGCCAAGTACCGAGAAATTGTCACGCTTCACGCGAAACAACAGGCATATTGCACCCTTTGGGGTATAACAAGGCCGTTCAACTTAGTTTTGGCACGCCTTCTTTCTCGCGGCATGAGGTATTTGTACCCCATAGGGTATAAATAGTGTTGTCTTTTCGGCGGGATAGCCGATAATGGTTGAGTGACAAGGCATATTGTACCCGATAGGGACTCTCATGGAACTGGCTAAGGAAATCACGGAGATGCGGAAGGCCGCTGGCCTGACCCAGGTCGAACTCGCAGAGCGTGCAGGCGTGGGGCTTCGCTTCGTGCGCGAGTTGGAACAGGGCAAGCCCACGGTTCGGCTGGATAAGGTCAACCAGGTGCTGGCGCTCTTCGGCTGCGAACTCGCGGTGAGGACGAAATCATGACCCGCCAGGCCGACGTCTTCTACCGCAACCGTCTGGCTGGCCGGTTGACGGAGTTGCCTGACGGCTATCGGTTTGTCTATGACGAATCGTATCGCGACGGCGGCCCGGCCATTTCACTCACGCTGCCATTGCAGGCAGAACCGTTCGAGTCGGAGACGCTCTTTCCTTTCTTTGCCGGGCTGGTGCCCGAGGGTTGGTATCTCCACATAGTCTCCCCGACCATCAAGGTGGATGAGCATGACACGTTTGGCCTGCTGATGAAGACGTGCGGCGACTGCATCGGAGCTGTGAGTCTCCGAGAGGTGAAACATGGCGACGATTAAGTACGACGACAAAACGCTGCGGGCCATGTTCGGCAAGCCGATCCAGCCGACGATCCCCATCGCACTCAACGAGATATCCATCGAGGCCCAGAAGCTCGCTGGCAAGCTCAGCATCTCCGGCGTTCAGCCGAAACTCTCCGTTTGGTTGGACGGCGAAAAGTTGATCCCGGTGGAAAAGGATGGCCAGTACATCCTCAAACCACAGACGCAGGACTTCCCCGAACTGCCGCAGAACGAATATCTCTGCATGCAGATGGGCAAGCGGTTCGGCCTCAACACCGCGCAGTTCGTTTTGCTGGGACTTTCCGACGGCTCGCCGGCCTATGTGGTCAAGCGTTTTGACCGCTTCAAGAAAGGCCGACGTGTCGAGAAACTCGCCTGCGAGGACATGCACCAGATTCTAGGCGGCCCCGACAAGTATGCCGGCAGCCACGAGCAAGTCGCCAAGGTGATCAAGGAGCATTGTCGGTTTGCGCCGCTGGAATTGCAGCGATTGTTCGAGATGACGGTCTTCAACTTCGCCATCGGCAACGGCGACGCGCACCGGAAGAACTTCTCGCTGCTGACGAGCGCAGACGGAACCGTTGCCTTAAGCCCTGCCTACGACCTTGTCTCATCGCGGCTGGTGATCCCCGAAGAAGACGAGGAACTCGCCCTGTCCCTCAACGGCAAGCACAACCGTCTTAGACGGGCCGACTTTCTGACCTACGCGGACCATGTCGGCATCGGAACCTCCTACGCCGAAGGCAGAATCACCGATCTGCTTTCTCTACGCGATGAATTCCTGGGGCTGATAGGTCATTCGATGCTGACCGCTGGGCTGCGAGATCGCCTCAGGGGCATCCTGACCGAGCGCCTGAGCCGCCTGGAATAGGTACTTGGAGAAGATCGCTTCAGGTGACGCCAGCGGAACCAGGCACACCCATAGGCAGACTTTGTTTGCGCTGTCCGGTTTTTTCGGCACGCCATAGAACGCCAAGGACGCCAAAGGGTCGAGATGGCATTCTTGGCGCTCTATGGTGGATACTCGGGGGCAGCGGCAACGGTCAGGCCGAAGAAAACCCCGCCAGGCAGCGGGGTTGAGAGGCGGTGCTGGTGGGAATCAGGCCTTCGAGGCCAGAGCGAACTTGCCGCGTTCGGCTTTGACGAACCGGCTGGCGGTGCCCTTGGTCTTGATCTCGCGCTGGATGGCGGCGTGCAGGCTGTTGGCTGGCGTCTTGCCCTTGCCGGGCGTCCACAGGCCCCGGCCAATCGCCAGGTCCACGATGTCCTTGCATCGCATCGGGTCGCCGGTGCCAAGGCTCAGCAGGTGCGCCGCCGCATCGAGCAGGCTCATCGGTTTGGGGTCGTCGTCGTCACGTTTGCCACCCTTGGCCACACGTTCGCCCGTGTCGCGTTTCGCTCCGATCTTGGCCTCCTTGGTCGCCTCCTTAGCCTTCGCCGCGACGGGGGCCGAGTCGTCGAGGCACTTTCTCAGGCGTTGGGGCGACTTGATCCGAATCTGCTTGCCCGTCTTCCGGCTGGTGCCCATCCAGCCGCCGTTTTCATGCTCGCGATCGATGCGCACCGGCACCAAGTTGCCGGCCACCTTGACCAGGTAGGTTGCTCCGATCTGTACGTCTGTCTTCTTCATGGCAATTCTCCGTTGCTTGGCTCAGCGGCACTCGCCGAGCAGGTTCTCGATGTCTTCCGGATCGCGGTTCGACAGGAACGCGAGCGTCTCGATCAGCTTCTCTCGAACGTGGCCCAGGTCGCCGGCATTGCTCCAGTCGCCCGGGCTGGCCTTCGCGGCCGTCTGATGCTTGTCGACTTCCAGTTCGATCCAATCCAGCACCCGTGCGATGTCCTCGCGGCGCTGGTCGTAGAGTTCGCTGGCGGTCTGTTTCGTGGCCATGGTTCATGCTCCCTTCTGTGTCAGGCCTGGCAGGTGGCCGGGCCGTTGGTGGTGCGGACGTTGTAGCTTTCGACATGGTCATCAACGATCAGCTTGACCTTCACGATGTCGCGGCCGACGGCGTAGGCGTCGAAGACCTCGAACCATCCGTTGGCGAACCAGACCACGTCGCCGGGCTTCAGGGCGTGCCAGTCGCGTTGGGTGGTGTTTTCTGCGTTGCGTTCCATGGTGCTTCTCCTTTCGTTACGCACATGAAGCCATGGAATCGCCCCCGTGCTAAGCATGATTCCGGCCGGATTCGCAGAGTTTCTGCCGGACCGCCAGGCCTCGCGGCACATGTCCGCCTGCCGGCCCGAGATTACCGCCACCAGGCCGCCGATGTTCGACGGGTATGCCGAGATGAGGCCATTGTGCGAAGATCTCACCGAGATTGGGCCGCTGTGGGAAGGGTTCGCGGACATCTGCCGATTGTCCGCCACATCCACCGAGATCAGGCGAATGTCTGCATCACCGGCGGACAGCCGCCATTGTCTGCCGATGTGCGACGACATCCGCCACCTGTGTAACTTCTCTGCCGACAATGGCCATGTGTGCGGTACATCGCCAGAGAATGCCGCTCCATCGGCAGAGAATGTGACACCAACTTCGGCCTAGGTACAGCAAGGAGTTACAAGCGAAAGTGTCAAAATCGGCCGATTTCGCATTCTGCGCCTCCGGCCAGCAGTCTGGCCACACGGCCCCAAGGTCCACAGGTTCAAAAGGTTCAAAAGCCCTCGGCGCGACCCTTCTGGACCTTTTGAACCTGCGAAACCCGCCCCCGCGTTTTCGGCGCGTTTCGCACAAACTGTGTGCTGTAGCTCGACTGGTTCCCGTGGCGTCATGAAGAATCCGTTTTTCCAAGTACCTAATCGCTCCAGGTGCGACCGTATCTGTCGCGGGTGCAAGGTACTCTGGGCATCGCCACGCCAAGACGGGCATTGACAGGAACAGCCAGAAGCGGCTATCATCCGCCCTCAGGATCAGGGGGTACGTCCCCGCGATCCCGCGACCCGTCCGAAAGGTGATGCCGATGGCCGATGCGCCCGACACGATCATGAACCTCGACGACCTGGCGGCCTACATCAAGTTGTCCAAGTCGTCGCTGTACAAGCTTTGCCAGGCCGGCAAGGTGCCCGGCACGAAGATCGGCCGAACCTGGCGGTTCCACAAGGACGTGATCGACACCTGGATCAAAACCGGCGTCCCGCCGACGCAGGCGTACGGCAAGACCCGGGCGAAGGCGAAGAAGAGGAAGAGATAAGCCATGCCCAATAGGACGAGCAAAAGCGGCAGCGAACTGTTCATCGTCGATAACAGCGACGTAGACTGGAAGGTCCAGCGATACCTCAGCGACTGGTGCCAGATCTCCAGCCAGGTCGATATTGCAACCGGCTACTTCGAAATCGGTTCTCTGCTCGCCCTGGGTGACGCTTGGCAGAAGGTGGACAATATCCGCATCCTAATGGGGGATGAAGTGTCGCTGCGCACGAAGCAGGCCTTCGAGGATGGGTTGAGCAAAGCCACGCAGACACTCGACGACAGCCTCGAGGCCACCAAAGAAGCGAACGATTTCCTCGTGGGCGTACCGGCCATCGTTGAGGGCATTCGCAGCGGCAAGATCGCCTGCCGTGTTTATCGGAAGGACAAGTTCCACGCCAAGGCGTACATCACCCATGGCCGGATGGAAGTCGTTGGTGCATCGGCCCTGGTTGGTTCATCGAATTTCACCTACCCCGGCCTGACGGAGAATATCGAACTCAATGTGCAGGTCACCGGCCGTCCCGTTGGTGTGCTTCAGGAATGGTACGAAGAACACTGGAACAACGCTGAGGACGTCACGCCGGAGGTTCTCCGCACCATTGAACGTCACACCCGCGAGTACTCTCCCTTCGAGGTCTACGCCCGCAGCCTTCAAGAGTATTTCCGCAGCCACGAGTTGACCGCCGATGAGTGGGAGCAGCAGGACTCCCGCATGTACAAGGTCCTCGCCGCGTACCAGAAACACGGCTACCACGGCCTGCTCAAGCGAGCCCGCAAGTACGGCGGCGCATTTCTTTGTGATGGTGTGGGCTTGGGCAAGACCTACATCGGCCTAATGGTCATCGAGCGACTTGTTCTTCATGAGAATAAGCGCGTCGTGCTCTTCGTACCCAAGGCGGCACGCGAGGCCGTGTGGGAGAGCAAGATCAAGCGTTACCTGCCCGAGATTCTCGGCGGCTTCCTGAGCTTCCGCATCTACAACCACACGGACCTGCTCCGCAAGAACCGGCAGGTGCGTATGGAACTTGAGCAGATGATGCAGCAGGCTGACGTCGTAATGATCGATGAAGCTCACCATTTCCGCAACACGGGCATCCGGGGCGAGGAGGGTGACGAGCGCCGAAGCCGCTACTGGGAGATGTTCGACATCTGCGATGGCAAGCAGGCATTCTTGCTTACCGCCACACCTGTGAACAATCGTCTGACCGACTTCCAGCACATGACCGAATTGTTCTCTCGCCGCCAAGCTGACTATTTCAGCATGGCCCCGCTGGGCATCCATAGCCTGCCGGGCCATGTCCGCAAGCTCGAAAAGGCTATCGAAGCCGCCGCCCAGAAGCGTGAGAGGGAGCTCGGTGATGGCGATCCGGATGAGGGCGAAAGTGCCGAAACCAACCTGGCCGAGGCCGAGCAGGTTCTACGAGACGATACTCTGTTTGAGGAGCTAGTCGTCCAGCGAAGCCGCGCCTACGTCAAGAAGTCTCTCGCGGAAGAGGACCATGACGTTGTTTTTCCAGAGCCGTCTCCGCCCAAGGTCATTCCGTATTCAGTAAAGCAGACGTATGGCAAGTTGCTCAAGATGGTCGAGGATGCCTTCCATCAGAAGAAGCCCCTGTTCTCCCTGGCGATGTATTACCCATGGGACTACTACACCGGCGAACGGGATCTTTCCGAGCAGGACATTGCTTTGGAGGCTGGGCGACAAAAGCAGGTGGTCCGGCTGATCCGCACTGCATTTCTCAAGAGGTTCGAGAGTTCCGTCTTTGCCTTCCGGGCATCCTGCGAAACCCTGATGAAGAAGCTGATCGCTTTCTACCAGGTTCATGCGGATGATCGCCACGACAAGGATCGCCTCGACAAGTGGCTTGGTCGCAACAAGGACATCACCGGCTTCGACCCCAACAAGCAGCGCACGCTCTTCCCCGACCAGACCGATATCGAGATGATCGAGGAGGATGTCATCGAACCGGAGTTCTTCCAGCACGCCTACGAGGGCAAGCTCAGTCCAACCGAATTCAACATCGCGGGCCTTCTGGCTGACGCCCTCAACGATTTGGAGACTATCGGCGAGTTCCTCCGCGAACTGTCTCAATTTGAACCCAAGCAGGACAAGAAGCTCCAAGCCCTCATTCAACTGCTCCGGGGCCACACGGCCGGCCTGAAGGATGTCGCCCTCCAACGCCACAAACTGCTCCTATTCACCGAGTTCAAGGACACGGCCCGCTATCTCGCCGAGCAACTCGCCGAGGCTGGTTTTGAGCAAGTCGTCGAGATTGACTCGGCCACGCACGCCAACGGCCGACTCGACGTGATCCGGGCATTCGCCCCATACTACAACGACACCACCAGCGCCGAACTGGAGGCCGAGGGGCTCGACGAGACCCGTATCCTGATTTCCACGGACGTCCTATCCGAAGGCCTGAACCTCCAGGATGCCACGCGGCTGATCAACTACGACCTCCATTGGAATCCTGTCCGCTTGATGCAGCGCATCGGTCGAATCGACCGACGCCTCGACCCAGAAGTCGAGACCCAGATGGTCGCCGACCACCCGGAGGTGGAGAAGTTGCGTGGCTCGATCCAGTACTACAACTTCCTGCCGCCGGATGAGCTGAACGAATTACTGACCCTCTACAAGACTGTCACGCACAAGACCCTTCGCATCTCCAAGACCTTCGGTATCGAAAACGGCAAGCTGCTTCGCCCGGACGACGACTACGACATCCTCAGGGATTTCGTCCAACAGTGTGAGGGCAACGAGAGCCAGGCAGAAAGTTTGGCACTGGAGTTCCAGAAGCTGCTCAGTGAATGCCCCGCTCTCGAAGGCCGCATCAGCAGTTTCCCCAACCGTGTCTTCTCCGGCAAGGAGGCGCTCAGCCCCAATGCCGTGGGCGTGTTCTTCTGCTACGCCCGGCCGGCAAAGGAAATCGATGGCGACGAGTGGACCATCGCTGCCGGCGACGTTCGCTGGTACCTCTATGACCTGGCCAGCGAGAAGATCATCGAAGACCCATACGAGATCGCAGACCATATCCGCTCGACGCCCGAGACGGCCCGCATATGCCGCATGGAGCCCGATGACCTGGTCGACATCCGAAAGAAGCTGGACAAGCACGTCAAGAATACCTACCTCCGCAAGGTGCAGGCTCCCGTCGGGGTCAAGCCGGCGCTCAGGGCATGGATGGAGTTGGGCTGATCATGGGGAAGGCATACGAATCAGTGTCCGCCGCCAGCAAACTTGCCAATGTCGGCAGCTTCGATCAACTACTCGTCTACCTGCGTGATGAGTTGGAATGGCCCATAGACGAGATCGAGGTGGATGAGCTCACGTTCGAATACGATCCTTGCAAGGACTTGGGCCTCAGCGTTGACGCCGCCGCACGGGTGCAGGCCGTCAAGCAACTCAGGCCGCTGTCCGACACACAATCCTGGGGCATATTCTATGTCGAATTCGAGCCCCGCTACGTGCCGCTGCGCCTGCTGGAGCGAATACTCAAGGCCCTTGTCACCGGGCGAGCCACGTCCCGCAAGCACCCCAGTCGCAAGACCTGGCGAAGCGACGACCTGCTGTTCGTCTCGGTGTCTGGCCAACAGGGGCAGCGCCGCATTGACTTCGCCCATTTCAGCAGGAAATCACCCGCGAAGTCTGACATCCGCGTTCTAGGCTGGAACCCGCTGGAGCCCCAGGCCAAACTCGAATGGGTCGAAACCCAGCTGCAACGCGGACTGCAATGGCCCGGTAACGGCGAAATCGGCCAGTGGGCCAGGCGCTGGCGTGACACCTTCCTGAAGCGCCCTGGGCGTGAACGCGGAGCCTGGGCAGACCTCGACAAAGCCTCCCGGAAGATCCTGACAGAACTCTACGCAGCCGCCGACCTGACCGTTGATGCGCTGCCCTACACGGCCGATTTCGACTGGATGGCCGATGCATTCAACGAAGCAACCGGCCTGAACCTGACGGCGCATGACTTCTGGCGGGCCCTATCCAGCGCGCGCAAGACAAGCCAACTGCCACGCAAGCAGCGATGAGAGGGAACCGGGTGAACACATGAAGGCACTCACGAGCAGACGAACACGGATGGAGTTGAACGCATGAGTATCGCACAGGACATACAGAACGCCATCGGTCAGGTTAGCGACCAGGAATCCTTCATCCAGGGGGTGCTTGTCGATACGCTGGATTGGCAACTCGACCCAGACGCTCTGGACATTGAGGACACCGCCTACGAGTACACGGCCGACGAACTCAACAGCCCGCTGCTGGACGAGAAGTGCAACGGCCGGGCGCTACAGTTGACCTTCCAGAGCGAAATCCCCTGGGGCGTGTTCCTGATCGAGTTCGCCAATGAGGAACCGTTCGTCCAGTCTCGCGGCCTGACCATGCCGCTTCGCCAACTACTCAACGCCTTGGTGCCCAAGCGGCGACGCGACTCCGGCCTGCCGGCCTGGGATCGCGAGAACCTGCTATTCATCTGCACCCACGACTACCGCCACTTTCGCTTCGCCTACTTTCAGGCCGCGCCGGGCAAGGAGAAGACCGCTCCGCTGAAACTCTTCGGCTGGAACGAAGGCGACACGGCCGTCCGCACCCTCTGCGAGCACAACCTGCCGCACCTACGCTGGGACCACACGCAGAATTGGCCGGAAGCCTTCAACATCGAGAAGGTCACCAAGGATTTCTACCGCGACTATGCCGACGTGTTCCGCCGAATGGAGGACTCCATCGGCGCGAACAACGACATCCACGGCGATGAACTGCGCATGTTCACGCAGATGCTTTTCAACCGCCTGATGTTCCTTCGCTTCATCGAGCGCAAGGGCTGGCTGGAACTGGGCGACACGCCCGACTACCTGGCCAACCTTTACGCTGATGGTGGCATTGACGACCAGAGCTTCTACGCTTCGCGCCTGATGCCGCTGTTCTTTGAGGGGCTGGCTGTCGAGGGAAAGCAGGAATCGCCCGTCATCGGCAAGGTGCCGTTCCTCAACGGCGGCCTGTTTGAACGGGCCGACCTGGACGACCAGGTGGAAGACATCCCCGACGATGCGTTTGAGCCTGTCCTTGGCCAGCGCGGGCTGTTCTACCGCTACAACTTCACCATCTCCGAATCCACGCCGCTGGACATCGAGGTGGCCGTCGATCCGGAAATGCTCGGAAAGGTCTTCGAGGAACTCGTCACCGGCCGGCACGAATCCGGCAGCTACTACACCCCGCGCCCCGTCGTCGCCTTCATGTGCCGCGAAGCCCTCAAGGGGTACCTCACCGAACGCACCAACGTGCCAGCCGACGCCGTGGCCCTGCTCGTCGATCAGCACGACGCAAGCGGCCTGCTTCGCGGTCAGCGAGAGCCTGTTGAAAAGGCGATCAAGGCGCTGAAGGCCTGTGATCCTGCGTGCGGCTCTGGAGCCTATCTACTGGGCCTAATGCAGGAGATAATCAGCATTCTCAAATCGCTGGAAAGCGACAAGCTCAGGGACGATCCGAAGTACCTCTACAACCTGAAACTGTACCTCATCAGCCACAACCTCTACGGCGTCGACATCGACCCCTTTGCGACTAATATTGCCATGCTGCGGCTATGGCTTTCTCTGTCCGTCGAGGCCGATGCGCCCGAACCGCTGCCTAATCTCGACTTTAAGATCGAAACCGGGGATTCGCTACTGGGGGAGTGCGACAGCATCCTCGGCCGCAAAGGTATGTACGGAAAGGAAATCGACGAGATCACCTTCGAAATGGCTCGGCTTGTCGGGGATCACGTGAAATCGCACGATCCCCAGGAGAAGTCGCGACTGGCATCCGACATTGCAGAGAAGAAGGCCTATCTCAAGGGGCTGTTCGGCATCACGGACCAGGCGAACGCCGCCATCATCTGGCCAGCGGAATTTCCGGAGGTCTTTGCGCCGAGGATCGCAAGGCCGTCGTCCAATGCCACTGAAGGCGAGTACGCTGTCGCAGAGACAGTAGAACCTGGAGGGTTCGACCTGGTACTGGCGAATCCTCCGTACGTGCGGCAAGAATTGATCGCCTCGATCAAGCCCGACCTGAGGGCGCAGTTTCCAGATGTCTACGCCGGAACCGCCGATCTTTACGTTTACTTCTACGCTCGTGCGGTGCAAATGTTGCGAGACGGTGGGGTACTATCCTTCATTGCACCCAACAAGTTCTTCCGGGCCGGGTATGGCAAGAAACTGCGTACCTTCCTGACGCAGCACACGGCACTGCTGGACCTGTTGGATTTCGGGGACTATCCGATCTTCCAGGCCATCACGTACCCCTCCATCATTGTCGCCCAGAAGCGGAGAGAGATTGGCGACGAGTGGATCGTCCCGTCGCTCAATTGGCCTGCTGACGAGGAGTTGACAGACATCACGGCTGTCCATCACGCCCAAGCCACTCAGTTGAATCAAGTAGAACTCTCGGCTGAAGCATGGCGCATTATGGACACAGGACTGTCTCACGTCCTCGAAAAGCTCAGATCGGCTGGTGATAGGTTGGAATCTATCTTGAATGGTCGTTTTTACCGAGGAATCGTTACCGGCTGCAATGAGGCGTTTGAGATCGACTCAGCTACTCGAGACAGGCTCATCAGGGAAGATCCCTCTTGTTCGGCCTATATCAAGCCGTGGGTACGGGGAAAGAACATCCGACGATGGGCGGTCGAGTTCGACGACAAGTACGTGATCTATGCGCCTTGGGATCTGGAAATCGACGAGTACCCCTCTCTTCGAAGGCACCTGGGCCAGTTTCGAGATAAGCTGGAGCGCCGTCCGGAATGTCGCGCCGGTCGTTTCCGCTGGTGGTGTCTGTCACGCTACGGTTCTGAATACGCTCATGAGTACGATAATCCAAAGATTATGTACAAGGTGATCTCTACGTACCAGGAACTCGGCTACACAGAGCACCCAGCAATATCGAACGACAAGTCTTGGTTCATTCCCAATCCGCCTCACGGCCTACTTGGACTGCTGAACTCGAAAGTTGCCTGGTTCTTCCTGGACCAGATCGCACCGAAATTGCAGGGCGGCGCGTTCGAATTGCGGTCCCCCTACATGGGCCAGATTCCGGTTCCGCAGTTGAGCCAGGACCTTGTAGACCGGACAAACAGGATTATTGAACTTGTGGCAGATAACGACCATGACGAGGCCGAGCGCTGGCAATTGGAGCAGGAAATCGACGAAATCGTCGTAGGCCTCTATGGTCTTGATGCTGACGATGTGAAGGTCATTGACGAGGCTGTTGAAGCGGCTGGCAATCGATTCCCCAGAAAGTTCCGGGAATCCAAGGCATACAAGGACTACGTCGCCGAGATGTTTGGGGATGAATGATGGCACAGACTTCTCCCAGCGACTACTTGATTGACACTGGCGGACTCGACCTCTTTCTCGACCCTCCGGATCAGTCGATCACCAAGTTCTGGGATGCTTTGCGCCAGCAGAAGTTGCAGCACGTGGTGAGTGATGTTGTCTACTGGGAGTTTCTTCGGAAGTACGATCCTGGAAAGAACGACCTCAAACGGCAGAGATTCGTCAAGGCGATGAACAAGTCCGTAATAAGTATCCTTCCGTTCGACCGCTCGGCCGCTGACATCGCCATCCGGCTGTATCACGGAGTGCGATCCCGCCTGACGGGCGGCAAGGCAGAGCGTCGAACGAGGATGAACGCCCTGCAGTGCGACATCATGATCGCGGCCGTTGCGGTGCGTAATGCGAAGATCGTTGTAACTGACGACCTGGACGATTGGGGCCTGCTTCGCCAGGTGGTTGACGAGGGTGGAATTGGCAAGCTACCCCTCGTCAGCAAAGACGACATGCGCGATCCGAAGAAGTGGAAGGTCAAGTAGCATGATCAAGAACAACCCATCCAACGTATCATCGGCATCCGAGATGTTGCTGGGGAACGCCTTTGCGGGGAAAGGGTGATGGCTACGTCCAAGAGAATGCTTGCCCCAGCCACCATCCGCGTGTTGGGCGAAATGATTCGGGGCATATCTCCTCGCGTGGGCGGCCCCGAATACGGGATAGGCATAGGAACGCATCGAGAATTGGAGCGATTCTTCCGAAATGCCCGATTCGACATCAGCGAGATCGAGGGGTCTATCAGGGACCGCACCGAAGCTGCATTGGACTTCATGAACAACGAGTCCTCCAAGCATGAGTGCCTAAGGTTGGCGATTCAAGAAACAGTCGATCTTCGCAACTTTGCCAGAGACAAAGACAGGCATCAGCGAACCGTGCAGTACCTCAACGAGTGCTTGGCGACAGATGGTTACAATCTCAAGCAACGGAATGGCACCTACGTCCTAGAATCGGACGCTGCTTCCTCTTTGCTGACATCCGGCATTTCAGAAGCTGTCAAATCGCTCAGTCTTGACTCTGTGCAGACCGACCTGGATCGTGCCCTTCAAGCTGCTGAGCATGATCCCGCTGACGCCATTACGGCCGCGTGTTCCACGGTGGAGAGTGTGTGCAAGTGCATTCTTGACGAGATGCAACAGCCGTATCCGTCCAAGCAAGACATCAAGGGCCTGGTGTCGGAGGTCGGCAAGCACCTGAACTTGTCGCCGGCCCGGGATGATCTACCCGAGGAATTGGCCCGCGACATCAAGCAGATTCTTTCGGGCCTGATCAGCGTGACATCCGGCATCGGGGCGTTGCGCACGCACGGCGGGGATGCCCACGGTCGCGGCCGAAAGAAGGCCCCGGTGGACGCCCGCATCGCCCGGCTGGCCATCCACGCCGCCAGCACGGTATCGCTGTTTTACATCGAAACCTGGAATCGCATGAAATCGGGGAGCGCCAATGGCTGAACCGAAGAACAACTTGCCTGGGGCCGGGAGCCTGGGACTGTGTCTGGTTGACGCTGGATGGATTAGCGTTCTCAAGGATGCAGTCGCTGCTGATCGCTCTTCCTTGCGTATCGTTTGCCCGTTCATCAAAGAGCGGGCCATCAGGCGACTGCTCAAAGGGATGCGTTCCAATCACGTGCATGTTATCACCCGGTTCAATCTGGCTGATTTCGGCGAGGGCGTCAGCGATACGGGGGCCTTGCGGTTCCTGTTGGATCGCGGAGCGCAGATTCGTGGCATCCGTGGGCTGCACGCAAAGCTCTACCTGATCGGTCAGCGAGCCATCGTCACTTCCGCCAATCTGACTGAGGCCGCACTGACTCGCAATCATGAGCTGGGCCTTGTTTCAACGGATGGGGGCATTGTGGAGGCCTGCAATGCCTACTTTGAGAAGCTATGGAACGAGGCGGGTGCCGATCTAACAGCAGCCATGCTGGACGCCTGGGATGGGCAGATCGCAGACGCCCTGGCGTTCCGCCATCAGACAGCCAGCACGCCCAACTTGAAAGATCAGGGCGCTATTGTCGCCATCGGGGGCGGGCCCGTCACTGTGACACCGCCGATTCCGCAGGCCACCGACGATGAGCTCATCAGGTGGACCGAGGCCCCCCAGGCATTTGTCAAGTTCTTCGGCGAGAGCACGAACCGGGCGGATCGGGACAGGCTGGTGCTGGACGAAGTGAATCGATCCGGTTGTCACTGGGCCTGCACGTACCCCAAGGGCAAGCGACCTCGCCAGGTGGTCGACGGAGCCGTCATGTTCATGGGGCGCATGATGAGGGAGCCCGCCGATATTCTCATCTACGGGCGGGCCATCGCGATCCGCCACCAAGAGGGCCGCGATGACGCGACCGCTGATGATATTGCCCAGCGCGAGTGGAAGACGAAGTGGCCTCACTACGTCCGGGTCCATCATGCGGAGTTCCTGGCTGGGACGCTTGAGAACGGGGTGTCACTGAACAAGTTGATGGACGAATTGGGCGCAAAGGCGTTCGCCGCCACACAGCGTAACGCCGCCAAGGGCGAAGGAAACACGGACCCGCGACGGGCGTACATGCAGCAACCGGCTGTGAGGCTCTCTGCAGAGGGGCTGGACTGGCTGAACATCCGGATGGAGGAAGCCTTCGTCGCACATGGCCGGTTTGGACCAACAGAATTCGCACAGCTTGATTGGCCCGAATCTCCCAGAGGAGCAAACAGCGACGACGGCGCAACGACAGAGCAGGCATCCGCCGCGAGCAATGCCGTCTACGAACGCCTCAAGCAGGCGGCGCACGACAATGTCCCTGTCACGTATGGGGAGATCGCTGATCTATCCGGCCTGGATATGAGTCGCGCTAACCACCGGAACCAGATTGCACAATTGCTGGGCGACATCTCTCAGTCAGAGCACAGCCAGGGCCGCCCGATGCTTTCTGTCGTCGTGGTGCATGGCCAACACGGAGAAGATGCTGGAATGCCCGGCAAGGGATTCTTCGAACTCGCCAAACAACTTGGCGTGCAACAGGGCCAAGATGACATGACCTTTTTTGTTCAGGAACTCGCCCGGGCCCATACAGCTTGGCAATAGGGCACGGAACAGCGCCATGGCAATGAAACGACACATTTACATCATCCGAATCACGCTCAGCGGCTCGAAGCCGCCGATCTGGCGGAAGCTGGCCCTGCCGGCGGATACCGTTCTGGCCGATCTGCATGAGGTGATCCAGATCGCCATGGGCTGGACGAACAGCCATCTGCATCAGTTCCGGCTGCACGACAAGGGTCTCAAACCCAGCCCGCAGGAGATGGCCCGTAGGTTCCAGCGGGACGAATGGGACGACGAATTCCTGGGGAGGATGCGTGGGGAACGGGTCTTTGTGGCAAAGGTCGCCTCGGCGCTCGCACCAGCGCTCGCACCAACCAGCGACCGGGGGAGGCAATCGGAGGCAGATTCTGGCACACGGGGCGACGGTCGTCGTCATGATGGTCGAGATGGCGTAGCGAAGCAGTCTGGCAGGCAAAGGGCGCAAGTCGCGCCTGCGCAAAGAAAAACGGACACCCGAAGGCGTCCGTGTTCTCTTGCTCCATTGACGGGGGCAATGGGCCGTACTGGACTTGAACCAGTGACCTCCTGCGTGTCGAGCAGGCGCTCTAGCCATCTGAGCTAACGGCCCGTACAAGTCAATTTACTCGCCGCGTATTGGGCTGTCAAGGGCGACAGAACGAACATGTGGCGCCGATGCTTGACAAGGCCAGTTCAGGCCTTAGTCTGGACAGTTGCCCTAAAGCGCCTTCGGGCGCAAACCCGATAGAGTATTCGTACCGATCATAGCGACTGGCCCAAGGAGGGCCTGCGCCCAGGCAGCATGCCTGTGAGGCGCGAGTCGCCTCTTTGCCCGCGCTTGAGTCGGCCGCGCCGCGACCTTAGAATGCGGACTCGTGTCTGCCTCAGCCCGGCTGGATGCAATTCGTTTGGCAAGGAAACACATGGCTACACAACGCAAGAACGTCGGACCTTCTTCGATTGCCTTCGTAAGCGACTACGTTCCTCGCCAATGCGGCATCGCGACTTTTACCCATGATCTCTGCGAAGCCGTTGCAGGGCAGGGCGGGAAGCGCTACGACGTATTCACCGTCGCAATGAACGATATCGCAGAAGGCTATCCATACCCGGACAGAGTGCGATTCGAGGTGCGTCAGAACGTTCAGGCCGATTACAAGCTGGCCGCAGACTACCTGAATATTCACGGAACCAGCGCGGTTTGCCTTCAGCACGAATACGGCATCTTTGGCGGAACATGCGGTTCGCACATACTGGGGCTTCTGCGCAGACTTCGCAGGCCGTTAGTCGCGACGCTTCATACCGTTCTGAAGGAGCCCAATGAACAGCAGTTGCTGGTCATGAAGCAGATTGGGAAGTTCTCGTCCAGGGTCGTCGTCATGAGCGAGATCGCTCATGGAATACTCCACGAGGTGTATGACATCCCTCTGGAAAAGATAGCCACGATTCCCCATGGCATCCCTGACGTTCCATTCGTTGATCCAAATTTCTACAAGGACCAGTTCGCTGTCGAAGGTAGAAAAGTTCTGCTGACGTTCGGGCTTTTGTCGCCGGGAAAGGGCATTGAGTACGCTGTTGAGGCATTGCCGAAGGTTGTCAGCAAACACCCGGAGGTGATCTACATCGTCCTTGGCGCAACTCACCCGCACGTCAAGCGAGAAAATGGCGAGGAGTACCGCAACAGCCTGGCCAGGCTTGCAGCCGAACTTGGCGTCAAGGAGAACGTCCGCTTCGTCAACCGCTTTGTCGAGTTGAAAGAGCTATGCGAGTACCTCGGGGCGGCCGATTTGTATGTAACTCCGTACCTCGGTGAGAACCAGATAACCTCCGGAACCCTGGCTTATGCCCTAGGAACCGGCAAGGCCACCGTGTCCACTCCGTATTGGTATGCAACGGAACTCCTGGATGAAGGTCGCGGTCGCCTGGTGCCCTTCCGCGACTCTGACGCGATTGCTCAGGAGCTTAATTACCTCCTCGATAACGAGACTGAACTCCATGCGATGCGCAAGAAAGCCTATACCTACACCAGGAACATGGTGTGGAAGCGCGTCGGTCAGGCATACCTGGACCTCTTTGCCGAAGCCACAGACGCCTGGGTAAAAAAGAAGCAGACTACAGTTGCCGTCCCGCCAACCAAAGACGAAGAAAAAGTCGAGGAACTTCCCGAGGTGGATCTTCGTCACATGCGAGTACTGACTGATGATACGGGAATCCTTCAGCATAGCCTCTTCTCAACACCTGACAGAAGTCACGGCTATTGCACTGACGACAACGCGCGGGCATTGATAGTCGCGACGATGTATTGGGACCAGACACACGACGATAGTGCCGTTCCGCTGATTCATACGTATCTTTCCTTCCTTTCGCATGCACTTGATGAGCGAACCTGTCGGTTCCGCAACTTCATGGACTACAATCGGCAGTGGTCGGATGTGATCGGCAGCGAGGACAGTCACGGCCGGGCATTGTGGGGTTTGGGCCAAGGGGTCGCCCTTTGCCCGCACCAGTCCCTGATCGCACTGGCAACGCATCTGTTCAAACAAGGCCTGTCGGTAACTGAGGATTTCTCTTCACCGCGGGCATGGGCTTTTACTATCGTCGGGATACACGCCTATCTCAGGCGATTCGGTGGAGACACCGAAGTTCGTCGTTTTCGAGAGAAGCTTACCGACAAGCTCGCAAGCCACTTTGAAGACAACATGGACAACGGCTGGCCTTGGTGCGAGCCGGTAGTGACCTACGCCAACGCAAAGCTTCCCCATGCGCTCCTTATGAGTGGGAAGTGGATGCAGCGAAACGATATCATCGACATCGGCAAATCGGCACTGAGTTGGCTGCTTGACATCCAGACCAATAACGACGGAATGCTTTCGATCATCGGAACCGATGGTTGGTATCCGCGTGACGGTCAAAGGGCCCGTTTCGACCAGCAACCGGTAGAGGCCCACGCTCTTGTGGACGCGTGCATAGAGGCATACCATGTTACCCGGGAGGAATACTGGATAGACCAGGCCCGTAAGGCCTTCAACTGGTTCCTGGGCGATAACGATCTTCGCACGCCTCTGTACGACTTCACTACCGGAGGCTGCCGGGACGGGCTGCATTCCGACCGCGTAAACGAGAACCAAGGCGCTGAGAGCGCACTGGCTTGGTTGATGAGCGTACTACTAATGCATGATCTCCAGATGGAGCAGACACTGGGTCCGGTCGAATCCGGCAAGACCGCCGGCCAGAGGCCCGTTAAACAACCTATAGCATCAAGCGGACCTGTAGTAGGAGCCAAGGTTAGAGCCCATGCCCGCACCCATAGTAATGATAAGTAGTTACCCTCCGCGTCTCTGCGGGATCGCCACTTTCTGCGAAGAAGCCAGGGAATTTATCCAGAAACAGTTCCCCGAGAGGGAAGTCCTCGTCATCAGCCACACGGACGGCAAAGGTGACGGTGTGATTCCGATCATCGACATGTCCAAGAGGATCTGGTGGACACCGGTGGCGGAGGAGATACACAAACTCAAGCCCTACGCGGTCCACGTAGAACACGAATACGGGCTATACGAATACCATGACGAGCGCGGTCAGGGCGATGGAAATGAGGGATTCCTCTACCTTCTTGACGCCATACACGATCTTCCGACCATCATCGAGCCGCACACCGTCCACGGTCGCCTGACCGACTTCGAGGCAGACTTCATCTTCAAGATGTGCCGCCGGGCCGACGTAGTACTCTTCAAGTGCCACTACCAGAAATGGCGCCTGGACTGGAACTTCGCAGGAAGGGGCTGGCCGACCCCAAGGAACATAATGGTTATCCCGCACGGGGCTCGCTCGGATAGAAGGTACTCGCTGGAAGAGGTCGTCGAACTGCGGGAAGAACTCGCCTTAGACGACCTCCCGTATCTGTCCGACCACTTGGTGGGACTGATCGGCTGGATACAGTCCAACAAGAGATGGGACATCCTGACGACAATGTGGGAAGAGATAGCCCAGGAGATCCATGAACGAACCGGAGAAGACTGGGACTTGCTTGCCGCCGGAACCATGCGAGACCCTAACCACAAGGCCGACTATGACAAGTACAAGTCCGAGGTCGGTCTTCTTGAGAAGAAGGGCTTGGCCCATTACTACGAGTTTGTTCCGCGCGGGGACATCTACTACAAGATGATGGCAGTGTGCGATTTCATCGTCCTTCCGAGCACCGACGAGACGCAATCCGGAACCTTGGCCAGGATCATCGCGCTTAACAAGCCTTATATCACCACTGCGCCAATGGAAGGTCTGACCGCCCAGACGCTTGAGAACGGCGGTGGACTGCTGTTCACCACAAAAGAGATGCTCAAAACACACGTGGTCGAGCTTGCTTGTAACGAAGGCGCGCGAATGAGAATGGGCGAGAACCTCAAGAGGTATCTCGACGAGGTCGTCGCCTGGGAAGTCGTCTGCAGTCAATACGCAGAGGCGTACGAACTAGCCAGCCATGCCACTGACAGCGGCATGCCGGTGACACTCCCGCTCGAGTTCTAGTAAGGCTTCGCCAAGCTCTGCCTGCGCACCGTCTGTCAAGCCCACCATTGCCCAGCCATGCCGAACGCTAACTTGGGCAGAGCATCTCTTCCAGGTCGGCAGCGGGTGCGCCTATCGGGATCAGACCGAAGTTTTTCACCAAAGCATCAAGCACTTGCGGGCCAACGAAGGCGGGCAGCGATGGTCCGATCCGCATTTTCTTTAAACCTAGATGGAGCAATGTCAGTAGGATGCACACCGCTTTCTGCTCATACCAACTGAGGACAATGCTTAGCGGAAGATCATTCACCTCGCAGTCGAAGGCCTTCGCCAAAGCCAAGGCAATCTGGATTGCGGAATAGGCATCATTGCATTGGCCACAGTCCAGCAGTCGAGGCACCCCTCCGATCTCGCCGAACTCCAGCTTGTTGAATCGGTACTTCCCGCACGCCAGCGTCAGTATCACACAGTCGTCCGGGATACTCTCTGCCAGTTCCGTGTAGTAGTTTCGGCCTGGCTTCGCTCCGTCGCAGCCACCTACCAGGAAGAAATGGCGAATGGCCCCGGACTTGACTGCCTCGACGACTCTGTCCGCAACCTTCATGACGGCATCGTGTGCAAAGCCGATAGTGATGGTCTTCGTCTCGGTGTCTTCTCTGAAACCCGGCGCCTTCAGTGCCGCGTCAATAACCGGCTGAAAGTCTCCGTCTGGTATGTGCCTTACACCCGGCCAAGCGACCAGGCCACTTGTGAATATGCGATTCTTGTAGCTGTCGGCAGGCCTCTGGATGCAATTGGTCGTCATCAGGATGGCGCCTGGGAATTCCGGGAACTCCTTCTGCTGATCCTGCCACGCCCCGCCGTAGTTGCCGACCAGGTGCGGATGTTTCTTCAGGCCAGGATAGGCCAGACATGGCAGCATCTCGCCGTGGGTATATACATTGATTCCCTTTCCTTCAGTCTGGGTTAGCAGGTCTGCGAGGTCCTTTAGGTCATGGCCGGATACAAGTATGCATTTGCCCTTCACTGGCGTGACACGCACTGTCGTGGGTTCAGGCTGGCCGTACGCGCCGGTGTTGGCCTTGTCCAGCATGTCCATGACTTTCAGGTTCATCCGGCCCACTTCCAGCGCCTTCGATGTAAGTTCCGCTACGACTGTCGGATCGTCGGCGAGGTAGTCCAGCATCTCATGGAAAAAGGCGTACACCTCGTCTTCCTCCACGCCCAGTATCAGCGCGTGGTCGGCATAGGATGCCATGCCCTTCAATCCATAAAGGATCAATTCCTGCAGGCCCGCGACGTCCCTGCCAAGCGTATCAAGACGTGTCTCCAGCGTGAGTTGGGAACCTTGGACGATCAGCGCATCCAGCTCGGTAGCTGGAACCCACGCTGCCGGCCCGGTCAATTCTTCCGGCTCCTTGGCCACCTTGACATACAAGGCCTTCGCTCTGTCCCGCTTTTTGGCGGCTTCCGAAAGGAGATCCACCAGCCGGTCGGGATCGAAGTTCACGTTCGTGACCGTGGTAAACAGTGCCTCCAGGACGAACCTGTCAATCGCCGCATCCAAGACCCCAAGTTTCCTGGCGCGGTGGGCATACTGTGAAATGCCCTTGGTCACCCAGATGAGAAGGTCCTGCAGCTTCGCCGTGGTCGCGTCTTTTCCGCAGACGCCGCGCACAGTGCAGCCGGACCCGCCCGCAGTCTGCTCGCACTGGTAGCAAAACATTTCGCTCATGGCAGATTCTCCCTTTGCCGGTTGTGCCAACCAACCGGGCCTTACGGTAGACAGCAAAGTTCGCATCGTCTGTTCCTTCAGAACATACTATGCCCGAAGGCACAGAAACCCTGAGATCGGGAAGTTGCATCGTAAGTGGCAACCGTCCCCTCAGTTCACGGCAGCTCTGTCTGCAACCTTGGCCAAGGCCCCGGCTGCGTGGAAAACGTCGTCAGAGGTCGTGAAATGCCCGAAGCTCAGGCGGCACGTTCCGTTCGGGAAGGTCCCTATTGTCCTATGGGCGAGCGGAGCGCAGTGCAGCCCTGGGCGAGTGCACAAGCCAAAGTGCGACTCAAGCGTATCTGCGAGGTCAACCGGACTCAAGCTCTCGACGTTCACGCTGAACACGCCCGTTCTCCGGGAGATATCCTTTGGCCCATAGACCGTCAGACCCGGCACATCGGCAGTCGCCTGCGAGAACTGCTCGCACAAAGCCATCTCACGGGCGCGCATATCGGCGAAGTCCTGTTCGAGCAGCCAGGCCAAGCCTTCGCTAAGCCCCGCCAAGCCGATTGCATTATGCGAACCAATCTCGTACTTGTCCGGCATGGTTTCGGGCTGAACGGGCCGCTCACTCACCGTGCCCGTCCCTCCCTCCTTCATGGTCGCCAGTCGTTCTTCCATGCCGGGGCGAATATAGAGCACGCCTGTCCCCAAAGGCCCCAGCAAGCCCTTGTGCCCTGCAAAGGCCACGAAGTCCGCCCCCAGCGCCTGCACATCAATCGCCAGGTGCCCTCCCGCCTGGGCGGAATCGATCAAGACCGCAATTCCATGTCGCCTCGCTATATGAACGACTTGCTCAACCGGCTGGATCGTACCTGTCACGTTGGAAACGTGGACACAGGCAATAAGCTTGGTCTCCGGTCTGATGGTTGCTTCGATGTCGGCTGGGCTGACCAAGCCTGTGTCCGCGTCGCAGGGCACGAACTCGGGCTGAAGCCCCGTCTGAACCTTCAGGGCGTTCAACGGACGAAGAACGGAATTGTGCTCCATCGCCGTGGCAATCGCGTGCACGGGTCCGGCCGTGTTGAGCAGCCCTCGCAATGCAATCGTCAGGCCCTCTGAGCAATTCATCGTGAAGACGATTCTATCAGGGCCTTCGGCGTTTATGAGCTCGGCCATACGGCTTCGGCAAGTCGCGATGATCCGCTCACACCGCTTCGCCTCCGCATACGCGCCGCGACCGGCCGAGGCCCCACACTGCGACGCAAAGTCCGCCATGGCCTTGCTGACAGCGGGAGGCTTGGGAAAACTCGTCGCCGAGTTGTCAACGTATATACGCTTGCCCATTTGCGCATCCTACGAATTCCCGCCTAGGGAATCAACGGGTGTGGGTGCCACGATTGGGCCATCTGCCGCTTGTCTCCTGCACAGTCGCCCTTTATTCTCTGCCTGTTAAGTGCGGAACACATCCTGGAGACAAGACATGATCGGGCAACTTTCTGACAATATCTGGCGAGTGGGCGGAGGCCCTTGGGACGGAAGTGTCACCGGGCTCACCTCCGAAGGCTCAAACACCTATCTTGTCAAGCTGGGGGAATCCGCGACCCTCATCGACTGCGGATGCGTAAAGTGCA
>Ga0272444_10000484_pt1 | contig 42056 bp, 37 predicted proteins | sample SSMForm13_FD_201033 | JGI IMG/M metagenome (GOLD analysis project Ga0272444, IMG submission 201033) | Marine sediment archaeal communities from Little Sippewissett salt marsh, Falmouth, MA, United States - SSM-Form-13 | ecosystem: Environmental > Aquatic > Marine > Wetlands > Sediment ... | reverse complement strand
CCTCCCGGAAACCGCCTATAGACTGTCGGATTTTGTTATTTTCTCTACAACGATCTTTGTCACCCATACTGTACACGATAAGAGGATGAGAAGAATAAATACCAGAGCGAAACCGCCGACGGCTATCTTGAGCGCCAATCCCATATCCACCATTTTTTAGTATCCTTTCCCGCGGAACTCACAATATGGAAGCACCTGAATTAGTGTTGCCCGGATACATCTCGATGGGGGTTCCGGCACATAATTCCTGGTGGTCTCATATGTATTTAAAAAATAATTATTCGCATGGTACGTGCCAAATAGGCAAAACAGAAATTATCTCTATAATTCAATACGATATGACTATACAATTTGTCTCGCACGAGAATCATAAAACGACAATTCATGAACACACTATATTTCGTGATATTCTCAATATTTTCCTCCGTGATCGATTTTGACCTGCGCCCTGTCTATGTCTCCCTCAGTCGTTCGGGGAAGTCTCTCTACGAACAGAACATATTTCGGTTTTTTGTAACGGGCGATTTTTGTCGTTACATAATCGATCAATTCCTGAGGACTCAAATCGGCACCGGCTTTGGGTACGCACACTGCCTTTATCGCTTCCCCCCAGGTCTCGTCGGGAACACCGATGACACAGACATCTTCTATGCCGTCATGGCTGAGGATCGCCTTTTCAACTTCTGCAGGGTACACGTTTTCTCCGCCCGGTTTGATCAGCTCTTTTTGCGCCTTGCGCTTGACATACCAGAGATATCCCTCTTCATCAAAACGGCCTATGTCTCCCGTATGGTGCCATCCGTTTCTGAAGGTATAGGCCGTTGCCTCTTCCATATTCCAATATCCCTGGAATACTGAAGGTGACTGTACGCAGATTTCACCAGGTTCTCCCAGAGGTACTTCGTTGTCATAGTCGTCGAAAAGTGAAACCCGGGCAAGCAGTGCGGGCTTTCCGGCACTGCCCGGCCTGTCAGCGGCATTGCCGCCCGTCACCGGGATTGCCTCGGTCTGCGCGTAGCCGCTGTAAAATACCGCATGCGGCGCGAGGGTGAGGATGGTGCGCACGCTCTCCGGATCCTCAAGGCCGCCGATGCTTCGAAGACTGGAAAGATCACAAGGCGTTTCCTTATGGGCATCGATGAGCATTTTCAATATGGGTGCAAATGATCCGAAGGTAGTCACTCTTTCGGCTTCGATGAGTCTCAGGGCCAGAGCGGGGTCGAAACGATCGACGATGACGTTTTTCGCTCCCCCGTGGAGAATTGCCATAGAGGTTGAAAGCGCGGCGATGTGAAAGAGGGGAAGGATGCACAGGTGGCACGCATCTTCGCCCATGCGCTCCTGCGCGAGAATCTGTATGTTGGTGGCGATTACATTCCCCTGACTCAGGAGGGCGCCTCGGGGCGTCCCTTCAACGGCCGCAGTATGGATAATTACATATCCCGCTTCGGCGGGAATGTCATATGTCGTGTCAGCGCCTTTTTTTCTGTAAAGCGTTTCAAAGGGTTGAAAGGAGGGCAGATCCGATTGTGCTGACATCGCATACCACATTTCTATTGATGCGACGTTTTCCGCCGCTTCGGCGGCTGCGTTCAGATACTCCGATCCCGCAAAAAGGGCCTTGGGTGTGCAGTCCTTCAGGATATGTGAGATTTCGCTACACTGAAAGCGCCAGTTTACGGGAACGACTATGGCGCCTATCTTTGCCGCGGCCCCGTAGAGAATCATGAAGTAATCCGAATTGTGAGCAACTACGGCAATTCGATCCCCCAGTTGAATTCCCTGCTCGACAAGCCCCGCAGCACAGCGATCACATTTTATCTTGTAATCGCGGAACGTCATACGCACGTCTCCGTAGACCAGTGCATCCCGGTCTGCATGAAGCACGGCATTTCTAGATATCACGTCGTAAATCGTAAAGTCGTGAAGTCCCATTATCTCCTCCTTTTCTCATATAACTGACAATGTGTGATATATTGATTTTAAGTTCCATTTCAAGTAATAAGGTCGAAACCATATACAGTTTTTGAAAGGATCATTTTTTTACCACCTGCCGAAGGCACTGCTGGCACCGATAAATTCGAACACACAGGCGAAGGCGATGCGAAAGCAACTTCTTAAAAAATATTATGATCTGCTGGAATGGCTGCTGAGCCCGCTGGCAGGCAGATCAATTTCAGCAAATGCTATTTCGTGTCTTTCGCTCATGCTCTCCTTTATCGCATTTTTCATGTATGCGAAAGGACTCTTTTGTGCCGGTGGGGTAATGCTTCTCATGTCGGGATTCGCCGATACGATGGACGGAACAATCGCCCGTCTTTCCGGCACCTCCTCTAAATTCGGTGCGCTGCTCGATTCCAGTCTGGACCGTTGGTCCGACTTTTTTATTTACGCCGGTTTGCTGATATACTACCGTCAGAGCCCGGTCATCTATGCGGTACTTCTCTGTATTATCGGCTCCTTCATGGTGAGTTATGTAAAGGCGAGGGCAGAATCACTCGGAAGAGTTCGCGTCGTAGGTCTCATGCAGAGGCCTGAGCGCGTGGTGTTGCTTGCAGTGGCCTCGTTCAGTGTACCCGTTATTGCATGCTTTGCGCCTTCCAATAGAGAGGCGATGCTGATAGCCGTGCTCTACCTTATGGCGATTCTTACCAATATTACATTTTTGCACAGGCTCTTCGCAGCAAAAAAAGACCTGGGTCAAGAAAAGTGAATTCCAGGTGTTGCTGCAGGCTGCTGCCAATGAGGACGATTCCATTCTCTTGGAGGAAAGAAAGGCGAGGGAATCCTGACTCATAGAGATTCCCTCGCTTCTAAGTTATTTCCAGCTGTATTTCGTTAAATCGGGACAGGGATATTCGCCGATAACATTCTGACGATTATCGTTCAGTCTGATCAGAACTGCCGTATCCTGCCCGAACCGTTTCTTTTCGTTAAATGTTACAGGCGGTCGAAGTCCCATCATGTCATAACCCTTGATCGTTTGTATAGCATCATAAACAGCTTTGCCATCAACATTGCCAGGTCCTACTTTATGTGCCGCTATACGTATTGCCTCGCAGGCGATAAGGGCCATCCCCGCGGTCATTGCATGTCCTTCTGGTGGAAACCCCATTTTATCGCGCCCATTTTTCTTAAATATTTCCAGAACCTTCGGGCATCGATTCGGCCACTCAGCTACAGGCCAGATATTGGAAACTATATAGGTGTTTCTCGCCAGAGGGCCGACCATATCTAAAAGGACGCCCGGCACTATGGCATAGCAAAGACCGATATCTATCTGGTCGATCATGCCTAATTTTTCCATTTCCTTAAGTACGACCGCGAAGGCATTTTGATACATACCGCCAAAGGTGAAATCAACACCCTTTTCCTTTAATCTCAATAATTGAGCACTCACATCGGTAGGTACATAGGGAATAAACTCTTCACCGATTATTTCTACACCCTTCGATTCAATGTAGGCCCTTGCTTTGGGTGTTATGGATGCACGGCCATAGGCGACTTCCCATGTGAGCCAGGCAAAGCGCGGTTTTCTGTTGAGTCCTTTTTTTGGCCAGATATTTGCGAGATACCAATCGACCCATAATCCCAATTCATTCACGTAGGGGGATGTCGGTGAAAATGTCCATGAAGGCAGCCTGGTCAGTTCATCATCGCTGCCCCCCTCAACATTGATTATTTCTTTTTTGATATTCCATTTTTTCAGCGCCAGAGCAACGCCGGTGGACTGGCCTACCATAGCGACCACTTTGTCCTTTCCCTCGGACATTTGTTTGAAAGCGGTCATTGATTTTGCTGCATCGGATCCTCCATCTTTCCAGATGGGAACAATTTCGACTCCATTCAGGTCCATGTACTTGTTCGCAAGTTCGACACCATCGAGAAATCCCGGGTTATTGGCAACCTGTGTTCCACCATAGGGTCCCGTTATATGAACCAGATGGCCGAGATAGACCTTTGTCTTGTCGGCTTGGGCCAAACCCGTGATACCTGCAATCAGGAACAAAGAGAAAAAAGTAAAAACCATTTTATTCAATACCCATTTATTCATGATTCCCTCCTTTTGTTGCGGATTTATTTTAGGCTTGCTCCAGATAATTCAGAAAGTCTAGCCAAGCCACCTCTTGCGCCTTTTATAATGCTTCACGTCGCGATAGCTCTTCTTTTTTCCCACACCGGACAATCCGAGATAAAATTCGCGCACATCTTCATTCTCTTTGATTTTATCGGCAGGCCCGTCAAGGACGATGCGCCCGTTTTCCATGACATAGGCATAATCAGATACGGAAAGTGCGATATTTGCATTCTGTTCCACCAGTAAAATGGGAAGCTGCTCCTCCTGATTGATTGTTTTGACTATCTGAAAGATCTCCTTCACGATTAAAGGGGCCAGCCCCAAAGATGGCTCGTCAAGCATGATTAATCGAGGGCGCGCCATAAGACTCCGGCCTATAACGAGCATCTGCTGCTCCCCGCCGGAAAGATATCCGCTCACTGCCTTCTTTAAATCAAAAAGGCGGGGAAAGTACTCATATACCTGGCGTAACCTTTTCTTTACATCCTGCCTGCTTCGATTCAGATACGCACCCAGAAGAAGATTTTCTTCAACATTCAGATGCCCATACAGACGCCTTCCCTCAATTACCTGCCTTATACCGTAAGAGGCAATTTCTTCTGGACCCAGTTTCTCGATCCGGTGTCCGGTATAATCGATGCTTCCATGGGTGACTTCACCCAGTTCAACGCCTAATATCCCCGATATTGCTTTGAGCGTGGTACTTTTCCCGGCGCCGTTTGCCCCAAGGAGTGAAACAATCTGACCTTCTTTTACGGAGAGACTTACTCCCCGCAGGACGAGAATCACTTTCGAATAGACGACTTCAATATTATTAACTTCCAGCATGGTATCCCTCCCGACGAATTCTTTTTATCTCAGTATGGAAACGGCCACAGGCGGAATGTCGAAAGTGTTATCTGCCAACGATGAAACAGCCCTCGCGGCTCAAATACAAGAAAGAGAAGAATTACGGTGCCAAAAAAAATCTGAACGAATCCAGCGACAGCCGATCCTTCAAGGGCCGGGAAAACACTGCCGAGCCAAGGAGCAAGAAAGAGAACAAGCTGGTGGAGTAACTTGAGAAAGAATACCCCCATAATTGCGCCTGTGATTGTGGCTCCTCCAATAATAAGCATTCCCAACATCCAGATGGAATCCATAAGTGTGAATTGCTCGACGGTAATTATTCCCTGGTAATGGGCAAGCAGCGATCCTGCTATACCGGCATACAAAGACGATAGAAAAAAGGCGAGCACTTTGGTTTTAAATACATTAATTCCCATAAATGCTGCTGCCAGATCATTGTCCCGAACGGCTATAAAGGATCGTCCTGTCTTTGTTCTCATCATATTGTTCGTGAGAAACACAATGACAACGACAAAAGTCATTGCAAGATAATAAAATCTGAGTTCACTGTCGAAGACAAAACCGAAGAAAGAGACTTCTTCGGCGGGCAGACCCGATACCCCCTGGGTTATATTGCCTCCGTGAAGGATGATCCACATGATGATGAAGTGAGCTGCGAGTGTGGTCACGGCAATGTAAAATCCCCTGATTTTCAGTGCCGGCATTGCGACGATTATGCCAAGAATTCCACTTCCCAAAGCTGCGCATGGAAGAGTGAGCCAGAAAGGCAATCCGACGTGAGTGGAAAGTGCTGCGCTCATATAGGCGCCCACAGCCATAAAGGCAGCATGCCCCATGCTTATCTGCCCGGTAAATCCAACAATAATCTGCAACCCCAGAACGGCAATAACAAATATTCCCATATTTATCGCGACATCAAGCAGATAATTGCCGGCGATCAGCGGAAACAGGCCGAAGAGGAAAACAAGAAGCAGTATCAGCATAATCCAGCGAAATCCGGTTCTTACCAGAGCGCTATCCTGCTCGTATGTTTCATCAAATGTTCCACAGGGTTTTTTCAGCATTTTTATACCCTTTCTATTCTTTCATAGCCAAAAAGCCCGTATGGCCTCAGCACCAGAGCAATGAGCAATACCACGTAGGGCGCGACCTCGGAAAAGCCTCCACCTACATAGGGATCAAGATAGCCGCTGCCCAGAGCCTCCGATAACCCAATAATGATTCCGCCAATCAATGCACCTACTACTGATTCCATGCCACCCAGTATCACGACTGCAAGAGCTTTCATTCCCAGCCCGTTTAAAGAGGTAAAGCTCACTCCGTAGAGAGAGCTCATCAAGATTCCACCGACTGCCGCTACAAGAATGGCCACAAACCAGGATACAACAAAAATAGAACTTACCCGTATTCCTTCGCTTTGAGCCAAAGTGTGATCTTCTGCAGTGCCTCTCATTGCCAGGCCGATTTTGGTTTTCTGGAAGAAAAGAACAAAAATTAAAAAACAAAGGGCGCAGACTATAAAATTGAGAAGCGATTCTGAAGAAAGGACGACTGGGCCGAGATGGATCCGGGCCGATGAAACTATTTCCGGCAACAGCCTTCCCGGTCCCGGCCAGAAGAGGACAACGGCGCCGCTGAAAAGTTCACCCATGGCAATTGTTGCCATAACCGCCGCCATCAAGGGTTGCCCGGTCAGAGGCTGCAGTATAAGTCGCTGGATGATATACGCGATCAAGGCGATGCAAATAATGAGTATCGGTAATGCAAGCCATGGAGGCATACTCCATTTAACAAGGAGCTGCCATAACATGAAAGCCGAAAATGCCACTAATGGTCCGTGAGCGAAATTAAAAATAGAAGAGGATTTATAAATTATTACAATGGCAAGCGCCATAAGGGCGTACACACCACCTGTCAAAATGCCGTTTACGAAGATCTGACAAAAAAAATCCATTTTCAATCTCCTGTAATTGTTGTTCTGATTTTGAGGTCCGTTTTCATCGTTCCAGTGCGTCCATCCCGATATCTGACATCGGCTTCAATGGATATGTGTTCTTTATTTTCAAAGGCAGCATTGATCAGATTGCTGTACTTATTTTCCAAAAATTCGCGACGTAATTTTCTTGTTTTTGTCAATTCCCCTTCGTCGGCATCGAACTCCTTGTGCAGTAGTGTATAACGAGCCACCTTTGCATTTTCGGGAAGAGTCGTATTTACCTGGACCACGTCTTTTTCAATAAGCCCATACACCTCTTTCTTCTGGCTGAGATCTACAAACGTGGTATAGGAAATATGATTTTTTTCCGCCCATTTCCCGACATTATCAAAGTCAATTGTAATAAGGGCAAAAATGAAGGGACGCTCCTTTCCACCTATTACCAGGACCTCCTTGATGTAGGGGCTGAATTTGAGGCGATTCTGGATATAGGTAGGGGAATATCGAGTTCCATCTTTCAAAGACAGCATCTCTTTCATGCGATCATAGACAATGAGATGACCGTCTTTGTCTATAGTACCGGCATCACCAGTTTTGACCCAACCGTTTTCCAGCATGGCTGCAGTTTCGTCAGGCTTTTTGTAATATCCTGAAAATCTGACATCCGCCTTCAGATATATTTCACCCTGATTCGTTATTTTGACCTCAACACCAGGTACCGGTATGCCGCTTGTGCCAGGTTTGATCAATTCTCTATGGGTTACTGCAGGATTGAGCTCAGTTAATCCGTAGGCGTCTCTGATTCTTACTCCGATCGCCTTATACCAGCGTATTACGTCCGGCCCGAGTGCGGAACCGCCTGTAAGTGCGTAACGGAGCTTGCTTAATCCCAGGTGGTCGCGAATATGATAGAGGCATAGGCCATTGGCAAGCCAGAAAAGAGCGCGAAGATAAAGGGGGGGCTTCGTGCCGTGTGTTCTTTCAAATTCAGAATATCGATAGCCTATAGGGAGAGAGACGTTGTATAAAAATCTTCTGATCGGACCTGTATCGAATATCTTCATTTGCACCTGTGAAAGTATCCCCTGCCACTGCATGGGGCTCAACAGGCATGTACGGGCACCAATCTCACGAAGGTTTTGCATGACCGTTTCCGGTTCTTCCGGGAAATTCACTTGAGTCCGGAAAACGACCCAGCCAGCGATCATCAATTGTTCAGAGATCCAGGCAGGTGGCACGTAGGAGAGATAATTATCCTTTGGGGCTGGTGGGGCGACGGCGCCCCAGCGTATGGCTCCCTTAATCAGATATTCGTGACTCAACATTGCGCCTTTGGGAAGTCCGGTTGTGCCGGACGTATAGCAAATCACTGCAATATCTTCATAGTTACCTTCTTCCACCGATTGTTTAAAAAAATCAGGATTCTCCTTTTCAAAAGATTTCCCCTGTTCTATAAGAGCCTTGTTCTCCAAGAGCCAGGGATCATCATTATGGCGCACCATTCCCCGGTTATCCCAGTAAATGATTTTCTTTATCTTTGGGATCTCATTTTTTATTTCAAGAAATTTGTCTGTTTGCTCCTGATCTTTTGAAAAAACAAGGACGCTTTCGGAGTCGTTTACAAGGTACTGAAGATCCGAAGGCATTGCATCTATATAGAGTCCTACAACAGAAGCCCCCATTGATTGCACGGCAATTTCCGCCCAGTACCATTCAGGATCATTATCTCCAATTATGCATACTTTATCTCCCCTGTTGATACCCAGGTTTGCCAATCCAAGTGCCATATACTTAATGTTTTCATAAACCTGCGCATTGGTAAAACTGTTCCATATTCCGAGATCTTTCTTTCGCATGCAGATTTCATCGGGATATTCAGTGCAGGTATCTTTGATGATCTTGGGGAGTGTGTCACGGATGCCTTCCACACATGCCCGGTAATAATCCGAACTAATTCCGGAATCGCTAAATGCCGGCATACACTGTTCAAGAAGAGCTCTATTGTCGATCATGGCAGACATACCTCCCGTTCTTCTTCCGCTTCACCAAGATATGCGGCAAGAACGGCTTGATTCTTGCTGATTTCAGAGGGTGTGCCATCGGCAATTTTTTTGCCGAAATCCAAAACTACTATGTGGTCGGCAATATCCATTACCACCCCCATATCATGCTCGACCAAAATCATGGTGGTGTTTCGTTCTTCGGAGACATCGAGGATAAAGCGTGCCATATCTTCCTTTTCCTCCAGATTCATGCCCGCCATAGGCTCATCAAGAAGGAGTAGATCCGGTTCCATCGCTAATGCACGGCCAAAATCAACTCTTTTTCTTAGACCATATGATAATTCACCCACATAGGACTTTCTTATATGCTCAATTTCCAGAAAATCTATTATTTCCTCGACTTTGCGCCGATTTTCCAGTTCTTCTTTTTTGGCCTTTGACCAGAAATAAAAACAGGCTGCAAATGTGCCATGAGTGAAACGGAGATGCATCCCCGTCATCAAGTTATCGAGGGTTGTCATCCCTGCATATGTTTGAATGCCCTGAAAAACGCGCCCAATCCCCAGTTTTGCGATATTGTGGGTTTTCATCCCTAGAAGTTCCCGGCCGTTATATCGCAGAGATCCCCCGGGTTCAGCGTGATAAAAACCGTTGATACAGTTGAGGAGACAGGTTTTTCCTGCACCATTTGGTCCTATGATTGCCATGATTTCCCCAGAGCTCACCTCGAAATCAACATTGGCAAGTGCTTTCACCCCACCGAATCTCAGGCTTATGTCCGATGCGGCAAGTATCACTTTTTTTTCGTTTGTCGCCATGGAGAAACACTCCTTCACCAGTAATTTTGTGTGTCAGAAAGATTGCGCAGTTGATACTTCTTCTGCTCAGGGTACACGTGCAGAGTGGATAAATCCTCTTGTTGAACGGGAGGTGGCGATTATGTGCGTTTTAAAAGGCAGATGACAAAATAACGGAGGGTGTTTTCTGGCCATAAGGTCAACGTAGAACATAATAGCTCCTCAGATAAAAACCAACATTAAAATGGTTCTATTGTACTGTTCATTATTTCATAGAAAGAGTTTTTATTACGTTATGCGATCTCAGTTGCTTTGTCGTCAATGAACGTTCTCTTGGTGATTCACGTAAAATAAACATTATCTAAGGGAAAGGCTTATTAATACCAATCCAAACTCTCACCTTTTGTAGAGGAATGAGAGGAATATGTCAAATAAAAAAGCCAACATTTCCTGCTCAGTGTCTGGCGATGCCTTCTTCAAAATAGGCGATTGCAACTGAGAATACTTTCCGTGGACATGTTTCAAGGATCATGCTTTCAAGAATGGGGTCGGTTTACGCAGAGGATGCGTTTCTATAAAAAGGCATTCCTCAGTAATATAAGGCTGTTTTTTCTTGATTGTTGTTTTTCCTTGTGTTACGTTTTTTCAAACCTCTGATAGTGCGGCTTTGCTGCGAATGCTGGTTTTATGGCCGGGGCGGCACTGCATTCAATGTTCCTCACGCGGGTATTTCCGGGCAAGCCGGGATGGGAAGAATAAAACAAATATCGTAAGCACTAACTTTATCACCTAAAGGAAAGGGGGACGTAAGGTATGACAAAGGCTGAATTAATCGCGGCCATGGCGAAGGATGCGGATGTAACGAAGGCTGTTGCGGGGAAGGTTCTGGAATCATATGTCAAGAATGTTCAAGGGGAGCTTAAGAAAAGCGGAAAGATCGGTTTGGTTGGTTTTGGTACCTTTTCCGTCGTAAAGAGAAAGGCCAGAACAGGGCGGAATCCTCAGACAGGGAAAGAGATAAAGATCAAAGCGAAAAAAGTAGTAAAATTCAAACCAGGCAAGCAGCTCCAGGAAAAAGTGAAATAGGGTGCTTTTGTGAAAGGCAAACGGCCTCCACGTGAAAACGGCGGGGGCCGTTTTTTTTGAGGTGTTGTGATGTAGGATTTCAGCCTAGGCATGCTGTGATTTATTTCCGAAATTGCGTCCCGATGGAATAGTTTCAGGGTAATGCGAAGCCCACCAAAACGCGCCATCAATTTCATACGAAATCATTATCATGACGATAATTACTATGAAGGAGGAAAGCGATAATCAACGTATTGCCTTCGTTCCCCTTCTGTGTACCACTATAAATAAGTTGACCCCGTGTACCTTCTATTGTATTCGTTCCTGTCAGGGAGTGTATAGTTATGAATTTCATTAACGTAGAAGATGTACAGAGAAGACTTGAAGCGGCAAGTTATATTTCTTCCAGGGAACTTGCAACTGTGATTTTTCTTGCAGAGGCGACCCATAAGCCCGTGCTTGTTGAGGGACCCGCCGGAGTTGGAAAGACAGAGCTGGCAAAGGCGGTGGCACGGAGTCTCGGAAGGCAGCTGATTCGTCTGCAGTGCTACGAAGGGCTTGATGAGTCAAAGGCACTTTACGAATGGGAATATGCAAAGCAACTGCTCTATACGCAAATGGTTCGAGAAAAAATCGGTGACATGATCGCCGACGCAGACACACTCACCGAGGCAGTTGAAAAAATAGCTTCCCAGGATGATGCATTCTTTTCGGAAAAATTTATACAACCGCGACCATTGCTGCAGGCAATCAGCGCAGAAGAGCCGGTGGTTCTGTTAATAGACGAAGTGGACAAATCTGATCCCGAGTTTGAGGCTTTTCTTTTAGAACTGCTTAGCGACTTTCAGGTGTCCATTCCCGAAATCGGTACCAGAAGAGCATCCAATATACCTTTTATCGTCCTTACCTCAAACAACTACAGGGATATGAGTGATGCTTTGAAGCGCCGTTGTATTTTTGCTTATATAGATTATCCGGACCGGGAGCTTGAGATGCGTATACTCAAACTCAAGATAGAAGGAATTCGGGAACAGCTTGTGGGGCAGGTGGTGGATGCGATTCGCAGAATCAGAGAAATAGATTTAAAGAAGAAACCCTGTATTTCGGAAACACTTGATTGGGCCCAATCACTCATGGCGCTCCAAATCGAGCATCTCACCCCTGAGGCGGTTCTGGATACTATGAACATGATTTGTAAATACCGGGCGGATGCAGATGCGGTAAGAACAAAAGTACACACAATGTTCGGTGCATCGTCAGATGTTTGATCCGGTTATGAAATTTGTTTCCTGCTGTCGTGCAGCGGGTCAACGTATTTCCACCTCCGAGGTACTTGATTGCATGTCGCAACTGCAAATTGTTGACATAGTCGACGAGCCGCAGTTCAGGGCCGTCCTGCGGAGTAATTTCGCAAAAAGCAGAAGAGAACAGGGTAAATTCGATCAACTGTATCGCCTTTTTTTTCATGAACTCAGGCAGGGGGCAGATATTCCCCAGTTGTCGAGACTGTCAGAGCCAATAGGTCGCATTCTCGATGAGCTCGAAATGCAGGCAAGGGAAGATTCGCTGGGGAAATCCCTTCTTTCCTTTCTTTCCGGTAATCCCCTCGATTTTCTGTTGGAAATAAACAGAATACAGGCGGATGCAGAGAAGGAATCCTGGGGACTGAAGACGAATCTGGCCCCGCTTGCAACACGACTTAGCATTATGATCCGGATCAATGCCACCAGAAGCGCCATTGCTGCGATTCTTGCCGATAATTCATTCAAGTTTGGAGAGAGAGTGCGTCAGGAAATACGAAGGTATTTCGAAGAACGTCTCGAGAGTGCGCAGGCACTGATTATGGGCGAGCCAAGGGGCTATGACGATGGTCCCGAACCGATAAGGGTGTATGAAAAACGGCTCGAGCATCTTAAGGAGCATCCTTTTTCGCTTCTGTCACAGGAGGAGCTTGAAGAAGTGAGGGAGATCATCGAACAACTGGCGAGAAGGTTGAAAGATGTCCACACGCGACGATATGCGTCCCATAATCGAGGCATGCTTGACGTGAAGAAAACGATCCGTCGAGCACAGCGCTATCAGGGGATTCCCGTTGAACTTCTTTTGAAAAGAAAGCCCCCGCGAAAAGGTAAAATCGTGACGCTGTGTGATATCTCAAGTTCCGTGTGGTCCGCAGCCAGATTCATGCTGAACGTACTTTACTCACTGCAGGAGTGTTTTACACGAGTGAACAGTTTTGTTTTCGTCGCAGGTCTTTCTGAAGTAACCGACATTTTTGATACTCATGAAATTAACGATGCAATCGAAAGAGTGTTGACTGAAGCCGACCTGGATTACCTGGCATCGACGGACTATGGCGAGACTTTCCGGCAGTTTAAAGCAGGGCACATGGACGTGTTAAACAAGAAAACGACATTGATTATCATTGGCGATGGGCGTACGAATTATTTCAATCCAGAAGACCGAATTCTCATGGAAATGAGGGAGAAATGTCGAAGACTGATCTGGCTGGATCCTGAACCAGAAGCATTGTGGTACACCGGCGACAGCGAGATATACGCATATAAAACATTTTGTCATGAACTTCGACCATGCCGGAATCTTAACCAGTTAATTGCTTTTGTAGAAGAGCTTATATTGTAATGTGATGGTTTTAACCCAAGTTCAGCGTTTTTCCCTTGAAAGAGGCGTAAATGGGGGGTACCTGAAAATTGAAGAGTAGTAAAATTAGAGGCTTTGGTTATCTTGGGTGGCGGGGGCCGTGTGTAGTGCCAAAATCTTATAGGAAGCTATTGACGTCTTGAATTTCTTGTGATAGCCTGACGACATGTACATACGAAAGACCACCCATACAGACAGACGGAATCGGAAAACGTACCACACGTTCAAGCTCATCGAATCTGTGAGGACCCAACGGGGTCCCAGACAGCGGATGCTCCTGAATCTGGGGGCGGATTTTTCTTTGCCTGAGGAACAATGGAAGGAGCTTGCCAATCGGATCGAGGAACTTCTTACGGGCCAGGATCCTCTATTTGCCTATTCTGAGGAGATCGAGGTTCTCGCTGAGCGTTACGCTCGGAAGGTCATCCATTATCAGGGTAAAGAGAGTCAAGACAGGGGAGAGGGCGCCCCTGACTACCAGCGGGTAGACGTCGATTCCATTGATCACGTTTTATCCCGGACGGTTGGTGCGGAGCATGTGGTGCATGAGATGATCAAGGCCCTGGGATTGCATGGTTTTATGATGGAGCTCGGGATTGACAAGGCATCGACTGACCTGGCGATGGGTGTCATAGCGGCGCGATGCATTGCTCCCTCTTCGGAGCGATCGGCCCATCGCTGGCTTCAGGAACTGAGCGGTATGGGCGAGTTGTTGGGTGCGGATTTTTCGGATTTGTCACTGGATCGCGTCTATAGAGTATCGGACAGGCTGATTCGTCATCGTGATGCAATTGAGGGACATCTGCGCGATCGAGAGCGTCATCTGTTCAACTTGGAAGAGCAGGTCATTCTTTATGATTTGACGAACACCTTTTTTGAGGGTTCGGGCCGTTATAATGGCAAGGCGCGATTTGGTCCATCCAAGGAGAAGCGGAGCGATTGTCCCTTGGTGGCGTTGGGATTGGTTTTGGATGCCGACGGTTTTCCGAAGCGTACTCGGGTATTTGAAGGGAACGTTGGTGAAGCGGTCACACTGCGGGGCATGATTGAGGCGCTTTCCTTTGCCGAGGAGGTCATAAAGCCATTGGTGGTCATGGATGCGGGCATCGGCACCCAGGAGAACATTGCCTGGTTGAGGCAGCAGGGTTTTGGTTACATCGTTGTTTCCCGTAAGAGGGGGATTGATGTTCCACAGGAGATGGTGACGGTTCGTGATGATGCGCGCAGGCGGATTAGCGCTGCCTTTATTGCGGGACCTGACGAAGGAGAGGTGACCCTTTGTTGCCACTCTACGGACAAGGAGGCGAAGGAAAGGGGCATCAAAAACCGTTTTCAGGATCGGTTGGAGCAGGAGCTTGAGAAGATCAGAGATGGCCTGCAGAAAAAGGGCTGCATCAAGCGATACGACAGGGTAATGGAGAAGATTGGCCGTCTCAGGGAGCGATATAAGAGGGTTTCTGGTCGCTATACGATTGAGGTGACCAAGGACGAAAAGACGAATTGCGCGAGTAGCGTCACCTGGGAAAGGAAAGAGGCGGAGAGACCTGCGGGGTTTTATGCACTGAGGTCCAACCGTGCGGATTTGACGGAGCAGGCCTTTTTTGACATCTTTACAATGCTGACCGATATCGAGGATGCCTTCCGGGCCATGAAATCAACCTTGGGGCTGCGCCCTGTGTATCATCAGACGGAGTTTCGGACGGAGGGTCATTTGTTCATTACTGTTTTGGCCTACCACATCCTGCAGACCATGCGGGTTCGGTTACGGCGCCAGGGGATTGATGACAGCTGGTCCACCATCAGGGCGGGCCTTTCGAGTCACATGCGTTGCACGGTCACGATGGAGCGGGATGACGGTAAGATGATTCACGTCAGGCGGTCCGGTCGTCCTGAGCCGTACCATCGCAAGATCTACGATGCCCTTGGGCTATCGCACCGGCCGGGGAAGACGGTCAAGGCCGTCCTGTGACGATTGAAAATACGTAGTGCCTAAACGTGCGGGGTGCACCCTGCAACTACATGAATATGCTCGGTTTAATTTTAAAAATGCTGAACTTGGGTTAACATTGATTTACAGACCGGCGTACTGGATCACCGCAGTGAGCGGGCAATGGCCCCGTTTTTGTGTTGTTATTGAGGACAGTGGATCCTGCATTGAGCACAATCGCCGGAACGTCAATGTATTCAAGAAAATCAGTGATCAATACCTCGACTTTTGCATGCGGGTCAGTTTCATGTATGCTGTCGATAGTGTGCACCACAGGACGCTTCCCCTTCGTCATGATCGTCTATTTTTACAAGGATAATTGCTGCCTAATGTAACAGTGGTCCCGTGTCCATGGATTGATGCCGGTATAATTATTACGCAGACCGTTTCTGATGCGAAAGAAAAAGAATGCACAAAAATGAGGCTGCATAGGAGATCAGGAATACCATGAACAGGTGTCGGTAGGCTTCCATGGTGTAAGAGCCCGGGGTAAGGCCCGTAAAGCTGTTAAGAAGATATCCGGAAAAGGGCTGATAAAGTGCTGCACCGAAAAAAGCCGACGGATTCATCAGACCTACCGCGGTTCCCATTAGCCAGGGGGGGAAAAGATCTCTGGTAATTGTAAAACAGATGGGAAGGGTTCCTCCTGCGGACAGGCCGAAAATAAGAAAAAAAAGACAGGCAACTACAATATGAACGTGTCCATGAAAAAAAAGAAGCACCATCCATCCGAGCATGCTAAGCCCGATCGCCCATAGGAGGACTGTTTTGCGGTTCAAGTTAAGTCTGTCGGTAAAGAAGCCCAGTGCAGGCCCGCCGACAGCGAACCCCAGGGGAAGAATCATAAGCAACCATCCTGCATGCACGCGGCTGAGATGGAATACATCCATCAGGCAGGGGACTGCCCAAAGTCCCTGAAAGGTGAGGAATACCCCTCCAGTAAAGAACATGGAAAGAGTGATCATCCAAAAATCCAAAGAACGTACAATCATTTTGAGACGTTTCCGCAGAGTTGGGTGATGGAGGATTGCCTGTTCCTGCGTTTCTGTCGTTTCCCCTTCGTGAGATGACAGCAAAGGCCATCCTTTTGCAGCGGGAGTATCTCGAATTATGATCCAGCATATAATCGCAAGCACAAGTGAAAGCAGCCCCAGGCCTATGAAAGAACCTCTCCATCCGCACAGAAGGACCATATAGGTAAGTGGGAGTGCTGCCGCAAGAGCGCCAATGCCGCCGATTGCAATCATTATTCCCGTGAGACTGGCAAATTCGTTGACCCTGTACCACTGCGAGAAGAGTTTCAGGCTTGGAATAAACACGCCGCCTACTCCGGCGCCGACCACCGATCTGCCCAGCGCGGCTACTGTTGCATTGGGTGCGGTGCCGAATATAAGGGCGCCGATAGCGGCAAGTACAGAAAAATAAGTAATTACTTTACGAGGGCCTATCGTGTCTGACAGATAACCCACGACCGGTTGAACTGCTGAATAAAGATAAAAATACGAGGAAGCAATAATTCCCAGGACCACGGCATCGGCATTAAAGGAAATGGCCAGATCACGGGCGATGACAGTAGGGGAGACCCGGTGGAGACACACCAAGAAGTAGAGCGAACCCACAATCGCAAATTGGGTCCAACGATAGTAAGTAAAAACTCTCATTGCGGTGTATCCTCATCGATTTCCTGAGAACATGACAGTGACCACCGGCTCCGGCTTAAGAGCAGTCGGAGAATCTCATCAGCCTGCAAGACAGGGGTGACGGGCTGCCTCAGTTTCATCGAGTCTGGATGTCCTGCAATTATGGGGCGCCTCTTTCAGAAAATCAGGGTTCTTCTTTGCCTCTTCGGCAATTGACTTGAAGGACTCGATGAACTGGTCGATCGATTCTTTCGTTTCCGTTTCCGTTGGTTCTATCATGATCGAACCATGAACTACCAGAGGGAAATACACCGTAGGGGGGTGGTGACCGAAATCTATAAGTCGTTTCGCCATATCAAGAGTGGTGACATTATATTCCTGTTGGTGGAGGTCGGAAAATACACACTCGTGCATACAGGGACGATCATAGGGAAGATGTAAGGTTCCCTTGAGCTTTTCTTTAATGTAGTTTGCATTCAGTACGGCGAGCTGACTTGCCTTTTTGAGATTCGGACCCATACTGAGAATATAACTTAAGGCCTTTATCATGACGCCGAAATTGCCATAGAATGCGTGCACACGTCCGATAGATAGTGGGGACTCTTCAGAAAGGCGGTACATGCCGTTTTCCTCTATAATGCGGGGAATGGGAAGAAAAGGGGCCAGTTCTTTCGTGACGCACACAGGACCTGAACCGGGTCCTCCGCCTCCATGAGGGGTCGAAAAGGTCTTGTGGAGATTCAGATGAAGAATGTCGACGCCGAGCGCAGCGATGTCAACGATCCCCATCATTGCATTCATATTGGCGCCATCGCCATATACAAGCCCGCCTTTATCATGAACTATGCGGGCAATTTCTTTAATATGTGCTTCAAAAAGACCCAGCGTATTAGGATTGGTGATCATTATGCCCGCGGTATCTTCATCCATCACACGGGCGATACTTTCCGCATTGAGGATTCCATCCTTCCCGGAGGCAACCGATACGGGTGAAAACCCGCAGAGGGCGGCACTTGCCGGATTGGTCCCGTGAGCAGTGTCAGGAACGATGATCTTTGAGCGAATGGATCCAAGGGATTTGAGATAGGCATACATAATGAGCATTCCCGTCAGTTCTCCATGAGCGCCCGCCGCCGGCTGGAGTGAAACGGCGTCCATACCGGTAATTTCCCCGAGGAATTTCTCAAGTTCGGCCATTGTTTGCAGCGCGCCCTGCGAAAGTTCAGCCGGAAGAAGCGGATGGGTGCTGGCAAAGCCACGCAGCCCGGCCTGTTTTTCGTTTGTTTTCGGGTTATACTTCATCGTGCAGGATCCAAGCGGGTACATACCTGTATCGATGCCGAAATTCCATGTCGAGAGTCTCGTGTAGTGACGGACCACCTCCAGTTCGCTCAGGTCGGGGAAATCCGGACCATTTCCCAAAAGTGCATCTTCAATAGAGGCATTCTCCACGTCACGTCTCGGAAGAGAGAACCCCGATCTTCCTCTGTTCCCTCGTTCCCACAGGAGTGGTTCGTTGAGTATGAGTCCCGTGGTAGCCGTTGTAGTTTTCATTTCGACATCTCCTTGATCAATCTGTCCATATTCTGTCTGGAGACAGTCTCCGTGACACAGAACAGATAGTGTTCAGCAAATTCCGGATGAAAGGAAGAGAGAGGCAGCCCCGCGACAATTTTCCCCGCGACCAGTTCATCGTATCGACTTTTGAAGCCTTGAGGACACTGAAGTACAAATTCATTGAATGTGGGGGCGGTAAAGGGGATGGTGAACCCGGATTCAGCAAGTCCCTTTTTGAGATATTCCGTTTTATCATAATTAAGCCTGGCAAGGTCTCTGAATCCTGTACCTCCGAGAGAAGCCAGATACATCGCCGCCGCAAGGGCGCAAAGATTGCTGTTTGTACAGATATTCGATGTTGCTCGTTCACGGCGGATGTGCTGTTCTCTGGTGGCAAGGGTAAGCACGAAACCCTGCCTGCCGGAGAGATCCCTTGTTTTTCCCACCAGGCGTCCCGGCATGGAACGGACATATTTACTCCGTGTCGCGAATATTCCAAGGCCGGGGCCCCCAAAAGAACGCGGTATTCCCAGGCCTTGCCCTTCGCCGCAGACTATATCCGCGCCTTGTGATCCGGGAGATTTGAAAAGACCGAAAGCGAGAGGTTCTGTAAACGAGACAATCAAAAGTGCACCGCCTTTGCGGCATAGTTGTTCCGCTTCAGCCGGATTTTCAATACATCCGAAAAAATTGGGGGACTGAATGGCCACGGCGGCAAAGGAATCTTCAGATGCAAGCGATGATATATCGGTTGTTCCTGATGGAAGAGGGGGGAGTTCTACGATTTCACACTGTGCCGGTCGAAGATAGGTGCGCACTACCTGACGATAAAAGGGGTGAATGAGCGCTGACAGGGCAATACGTCTTTTTTTTGTGATTCGCACCGCCATCAGACAGGCTTCCGCCAGTGCAGATGCACCGTCGTAAAGAGACGCATTGGCAATGTCCATCCCTGTAAGTCGTGCTGTCAGAGTCTGATACTCGTACACAGCCTGTAGCGTTCCCTGGCTTGCTTCCGGTTGATATGGGGTATAGGCAGTGGAGAATTCAGAGCGGCTAAGAAGGTGCTGTACCGATTCGGGGATATAATGGTCGTAGCTTCCGGCGCCCAGAAAGAGTGCATATTCTGGAGACTGTGCGTTACGGTCAGCCATTTCCTCCATGCAGGTATTTAATTCCCACTCGGTCAGTGCGTCGGGAAGATGCAATTGTCTGCTGCGGCGACATTCACCGGGGATCGCGGCAAAAAGTTCATCCAGCGATTCTGCGCCTACCGTTTCGAGCATGGCGGCGGTATCCTCATCCGTATGCGGCAAATAACGCATATTATTCAGATCCTTTCAGCATCCCAATGTACGCTTTTTTATCCATAAGTGCATTCAGCTCGTGTTCATCGGTGGGCACAACCTTGATAATCCACCCGTTTTCATAGGGGGATTCATTAATAAGCTCCGGCGAATCTTCGAGATCCTCATTTACTGCTGTGATTTCTCCTCCGATGGGCATGTACATTTCGGAAACTGCTTTCACCGATTCAATAGAACCGAATTCTTCACCTTTTTTGAAGGTGTCTCCAACGGCCGGTAATTCCACATACACAATGTCTCCCAGCTGATCCTGGGCATAGTCGTTAACACCCACAGTAACCGCTCCCCCTTCGCTTCGTGCCCATTCGTGGTCTTCCGCATACTTCACATTATCAGGCAAGATCAAATCACTGATTTCTTTCATTTTTCATCTCCTTGTGTCTATAGTATCACCGCATTTGCACCATCGGTTTGCGGGCAGTGCGGTCGGGACGAATATCTTGTACAATTTCGGCCTTCAGTATGCGTCTGCCGTTTTTTATTTCTATTATGGATCCATATGCGAGCGGTGTATTTACTTTAATGAACCCGCAGGAAAGCCCCTTCGGTTGGAACCCTTCCGGTGCGTTGGGGCTTGCAATACTGAAAATGGTCTCCTGGTACCGGTCGATGGCCACATCGGTGACACAGGTCAGCACTGTTCCAACTTCGTTTCCCTCGGCATTAGTAACGATGGACAAGTCACCCGGCGCAATCTTGCGCAGATCGAACCCTGCAAAGGGATACACAAATGCAGGATTGGCGCAGTGTTTCAGCGCGGTATCGCCCAGGAATTTTTTGGTAAAAACGATGCCCCTTTCATCGTAGGGGAGAGCATGTTGCCAAGGATGATTGATGAAAGGCCAGGGGCCGATATCCTGGTGTGAAAGGGGAAGCATTGCTCCCGTTCTCAGGGAATCTCTTGCAGCGAGTCCACAGGGGGTAAGTCCCGCATCACGACCTGCATGTAAGAGCCTGTTCCAGACGTGAATCAAATGTGCTTCGTCCATAAAAAGCTCAAAACCGAACTCCCCCGTATACCCTGTGCGGGAGAGCAGGATTGGTGTGCCGTCGATCAGGCGTACTTCATCGGAAAGGGGTGACCGATCATCGAAATATCCCTTGAAACTGAAATAGGGCATCCGTTCGAATACCCGCTGAGGGTCGGCAAGATGCGGCTCAAGCAGACGGGCTGCATGGGGGCCCTGGACGTCTATTTTCCCCAGTCTGTCGGTGAGATCGATAATCGAAACAGATGAGCGGGTCTGTGCATGGTTCTGTAAGTGCTCGGTAATAGGTTCTCCCATCCCGGCGTTGACCACCACTACATAGTGGTCGTCGACAATCTGCGATACGATTGCATCGTCAAGAACGGTGCCGTCTTCACATAGAAACGCGCCATAAGCTGAACGACCTTGTACGAGCGGAGTTTTGTTTTTCCCGATACAGCGGTCCAGGTCTTTTGTAAAACAAAACTGCAGAAGGTGGCGCGCTTCTTTGCCGGAAACTGTAATAACCGCCATATGGCTTGTGTCGAAAATACCGGCATCCGTGAGAACGGAAAGGTGCTCTTTTCTTGCGCCGGTCGGGTACCAGAGAGGCATTTCATACCCGCCGAATATAGCCATATTCGCCCGCTCAGCACGGTGCCAGCTGTTGAGAGGTGTTTTCTTTTCCATCTCGCTCCTTTTTTGTGGATCAATTGTTTTTCTATGTATACGCAATGCATCTGTCAACATATTTTTTTAATATCGCATGCTTTCATTACACACGATACTGCATTCACACGGTGTTACAAAGGGGGTGCTTTCAAATAGTACTGCAGAAAATATCATTAAAGTTTTAACGGGTCAAATAATCTCTACTATAATAATAACTGATCAACATAATTATGCGGTGGCCGGGTAATATTTTATGGGGTGGCGGCATATGCAGCGATACTAAAAATATTTTATAAAAACACAATGATGCCTTAACTGTCGCAGCGATGGAGAACTGAAGCATCATGATATTCGTACGTTCTCACTTATTCAAACCTACAAATGCTTTATTCCCGGTTTTTTCTTAATTCCTTCATGAGTGTTTTTGTGGTGACCGTGTCCTGGGGAGAGCGCCGATCATCTCTCTCAGGATAATCAATGTTGTAATGAAGTCCCCTGCTTTCTTTTCGTAAAAAGGAACACTCGATGATCAACCGCGCCACCATGGCGATATTGCGGAGTTCCAAAAGTTCGGAGGTGATCTTGAAGTTCCAGTAGTATTCGTTGATTTCCTGAAGAATGTTGTCGATTCTTCTCCTGGCCCTTTCCAGACGCTTGTCCGATCTGACTATTCCTACATAATTCCACATGCACATCCGTATTTCATCCCAGTTGTGGGATACCATAATAGATTCGTCGCTTTCGGTGGCGCCTTTTGGATCCCATGCAGGAATTGCAATCGAATCCTCTTCCGTGGAGTCGAATACTTCTGAAATTCTGGTAAATATCCGGTGGGCGAACACCAACGCTTCAAGGAGAGAATTGCTTGCGAGGCGGTTCGCGCCATGGAGACCGGTACAGGCGACCTCCCCACAGGCATAGAGGCGATTAATGTTTGTTTCACCGTGACTTGCCACCCGGACACCTCCACATTGATAATGCGCGGCCGGTACCACGGGAATGGGTTCCGTTGCCATATCGATCCCCAGTTCCATGCATTTCATGTAGATGTGTGGAAAGCGGCTTTTGAGAAAATCCCGATCGTGTTGCGTAATGTCCAGATACACGCATTCATCGCCAGATTTTTTTAATTCTCTATCAATTGCTTTTGCCACTATGTCCCTTGGGGCAAGGCTTTTCATAGGATGATATTTTTCCATGAATGTGGCACCGTTTTTCAGTCTCAGTGTGCCCCCTTCGCCGCGCACGGCCTCACTGATCAAGAATGAACGGGCTTCAGGGTGGTAGAGGCAGGTTGGATGGAACTGGATAAATTCCATGTTGGCAATTTCTGCACCAGCCCTGAAAGCCATTGCCACGCCGTCTCCTGTCGCGATATCCGGATTGGTGGTGATGAGGTAGACTTTCCCCGACCCACCTGTTGCCAGAACAATAAAACGGGCCCTGAAGGTATGGATACAGCTGTGGTCCACATCAAATACATAGGCGCCGACGCAGCGGTCGGGAAATTGAGGAATGCCGGTCAGTTTTGAACGTGTGATAAGGTTGACGGCGAAGTGATTTTCGTAGATGGAGATGTGTGGATTACGCCCGGTCTCTTCAATAAGTGCCCGCTCGACTTCATGTCCTGTAAGATCTTTCGCATGAAGAACCCTCCGATGCGTATGGCCTCCTTCTCTTCCCAGATCATAGGAAGATTCCACGTTATTCTCCGACCGTGTGAATTCGACACCCCAATCGATGAGTTCGGTGATGCGTGCAGGACCTTCGGTTACCACAAACCGAACGACGTCTTCATTGCACAGCCCAGCCCCGGCCTCCAGAGTATCTCTTATGTGAGAATCGAAACTGTCGGTCTCATCCGTAACAGAGGCGATTCCCCCTTGTGCGTAATTTGTGTTAGATTCGACAGTGCCTTTTTTCGTTACGATGGATACGGTGCCAAGACCGGCTGCTTTTATGGCAAAACAAAGACCTGCAATTCCGCTTCCCAGAACAAGAAAATCGCTTTGTATTTCCATTTTAGATCCTAGTTATGTATTTACAAAAGAGAGACTTTCTTATATACCTTTCCCCGCTGTTTGTGGAGTACTATTTTTACGATCGAACAATGGGATCATTGCGAGGCGCAAGGGATAGAACGGAGTGAAAAAAATGGTGGTACTGGGAATTGAATCTTCCTGTGACGAAACGGCGGCTGCCGTTGTGTTAAATGGTGATACAATTCTTTCAAATGTCGTTGCCTCACAGGTGGATATTCATCGGCGTTACGGCGGGGTCGTGCCTGAAATTGCGTCGCGTCATCACATAGAAGCGATTATCCCCGTTATTGAACAGGCGCTTGGTGATGCGGGCATATCGCTTGGTGATATAGAAGGGATTGCAGTCACACGAGGACCGGGGCTTATCGGATCACTTCTTGTTGGGCTTTCCGTTGCAAAATCGATAGCCTTTGCCCGCAGAATTCCCTTTGTGGGAGTCAATCACATCGCCGGTCATATAGGCGCACTCTATCTCAGCGATACAGTACCTCCCTTTCCTTTTGTGGCACTTGTGGTATCAGGTGGGCATACAAATATATACCGTGTCGAAGCCCATGATCGTTTTATTCTGCTTGGACAGACACGCGATGATGCCGCCGGAGAAGCTTTTGACAAGGCGGCAAAAATGCTCGATCTGGGTTATCCCGGAGGGATAGTAATCGACAGGATTGCCCGACAGGGAGATCCCACTGCCATCCATTTTCCGAGGGCCATGAAAATGAGTCTGGATTTTAGTTTCAGCGGATTAAAAACATCGCTCCTGAATTATATAAAACAGCTGGAGCCACCGATACAACCGGATTTTATTCCCCATATTGCTGCCTCTTTTCAGGATGCAATTGTTGATGTATTAGTTGAAAAAACTGTGCGGGCTGCAGAAGAATCAACAATATCAAGAGTTGCGATATCGGGAGGAGTCGCAGCCAACAGCAGGCTGCGGCACTGTCTTCTCGAAAGGGCGAGACAAAAAGGGATCGACGTATTTATTCCACCGCCGATTCTGTGCACCGATAATGCCGCCATGATTGCCGCTGTGGGTACGTATTTTCTGAGACAGGGCAGATCGGATCCCTTTGATTTGAATGCGGTATCGCGATGGGCCTTGAGCGCGGGCAATTCAAGAGAGACGAAGTGACCACGCCGAAAGAAATACTGGTAAAATATAATATACGGCCGTTAAAACGCTTCGGACAATCATTTCTCATTGATCCCAACATTATTAACAGGATTGTGGCGAGTGCCGGTGTTGGCCCTGAAGATACCGTGGTGGAGATCGGTGCCGGTGCGGGGATTATGACGGGTATGCTCTGTGATCGTGCCAGAGAAGTGTTCGCGCTGGAAGTTGACGGACGAATGATCGGGGTGCTGAAAGAAGAACTGGGTGCACGATCAAATGTGACAGTTATGCATCAGGATGTGCTGACATACGACTTTTCGGAGGCATTCAGGGCATCAACGGAACGACCCCTTGTTGTGGTGGGAAATATCCCCTACAATATTTCTTCTCAGATTTTACTTCGCCTGATCAAGTATCGTCACATACTGTCGACTGTGGTGCTGATGTTCCAAAAGGAGGTGGCCGAAAGAATTATTGCACGTCCGGGCGCCAAGCAATACAGCATTCTTTCAGTACTGACATTGCTGTACTTTGATTGCAAAAGAATAGCGACGGCGTCTCCTGGCTGCTTTTATCCAAAACCACGTATTGATTCAACGGTCCTGAAAATGACGTCGCGTCTATGTCCTCTGGCGGAGGTAAAAGACCCGGAGGTTTTTCAGGCGGTAGTGAGAGCCGCTTTTTCGAAGAGAAGGAAAACGCTTGCCAACAGTATGAAAAATAATCCTTTTCTCCTGTTCAGTGACACTGAGGTATTTGAAATAATGAGTCAAGCCGATATTGATCAGAAAAGAAGGGGAGAAACATTGACTATAGAAGAGTTTGCGAGAATGTCGAACGTAATATCCTCAAGACCTTTTTGGGGACGATTGCCCAGAAATGCCGTGCACGTTCACAGGGAAAAGCGCCACGGGCTTGACGATAATTGACGGTGCTGGTATGCAGTACCAAACAATACGAGCTGGTTCAAAATGGAGAGCGATTTAACTTGAAATCGGGGTTGCGCTCGAAGCGGGGGATGAATATATGACGACCTGTGTAGTGATTGTGGGGATTTTGATTTATCTCGGTCTTTATTTTACCTATGGAAAAATGATCGAGAGAAACGTGGTGGTAGCATCGAATGGAAGAGAAACACCTGCGAAACGTCTCTATGATGGAATGGATTACATACCGGCACGGAAATCCATTCTTTTCGGACATCACTTTGCGTCCATTGCCGGCGCCGCCCCTATTATCGGTCCCGCCCTAGCCATGTGCTGGGGTTGGCTGCCGGGATTGTTATGGGTGTGGTTCGGAAATATTTTCATCGGCGCCGTCCATGATTATCTGGCACTCATGGCGTCGGTGAGATATGACGGCAAATCGATACAGTTTGTTGCCTCCGATCTTTTCGGTAAGCGAACGGGCAGGGCCTTTTACTGGCTGGTTTTTTTTATGCTTGTACTTCTTGTCGGCGCATTCGGACGTGAAATCGGAAAGATGTTCGTCAGTACGCCATCCATCGCCTCAGCCTTTGTGTGGTTGATCGTCGCGGCAATAATTCTCGGTATACTGATCTATAGAGCGAAAATGAATTTTATTGGCGCCACAGTGATCGGGATCGTTATGTTATTTCTGTCCATTTGGCTCGGCGTCGTTTTCCCCATGAAAGCAAGCTATATGACCTGGATGTGGGTCTTTTTTTTCTATATTATTATTGCAGCGTCCATTCCCGTAAATGTGCTGTTACAGCCCAGAGATTATTTGAATTCCTGGCTTTTGTATGTGGGTCTTGCGGTGGGATTCCTGGCGGCTGTTTCCGCATTTAAATCATTTGATGTGCCGGCATTTTCGAGTTTTTCGCCTATTCTCTCCAGTGATAAACCCACGCCTTTCTGGCCGGCAATACCACTTATAATTGCCTGTGGATCACTTTCGGGGTTTCATTCCATAGTTGCATCCGGCACAACTTCAAAACAGCTTCAACGTGAGAGCGATGGTCTTTTTATAGGATATGGGGCCATGTTCACGGAAGGGCTTTTGTCGACCATCGTCATAATTGCGATAGCGGGATTCGGTTATACGGCCATCAAGAATGCCGGGGCTGCGCTGGATGTCGTGGTAGCGCTTGATCCGGATAATTGGGGTGCGCTGTTTACCAGGACGACGATAGCGGTAAAACTTGCCGGGGCAAACCTTTTTGTCCAATCCTATTCAAACATGGTCAGTGCCACATGGCTTGGCATACTGCCTGCGGACTATGTAAAAATTATCGCAGGGATGTGGGTGGCTGCCTTTGCAATGACGACCCTTGATACAACAACCCGTGTCGCTCGGTACTGCGTGACAGAAATGGCAGCCCCGCTGAAGGCACGGGCAACAAAATTGTACAACTTTCTGACAAACCGCTGGATCGCCTCCATGATCCCCGCAGCATTGGGAATATATCTTGCTGCAAGCGGCACCTCAACTATACTCTGGCCATCTTTTGGCGCTGCTAATCAGATCATTGCGTCCATTGCTCTGATGACAGGTGCCTGTTACGTAAAAACAAAAATGAATTCAAGATTTTGCAGTGTTGCCGTCATCCCGGCCTGGATTCTCTGGATTACTGTGACAGCGGCACTGGTATGGTTTATGGTGGTGATACTGCCGGGGACAATTGTTTCGAACCCGCTCATGGGGTGGACGATATCAGGAATTTTTGTCATTATGGGCATAATGAATATAATATTTATTTTTGAATTTGTTAAAAACTATTATGGTGCCCGTAATCCGTAAAAGACGATGCCAAGAAGATTGGATTTTGCACAGTAATCTCTGTTGGTCATGCCACACCCGCGATTGATCTGGGTACATATCGCGCAGATAAAAATAAAAAAAGCTTGACAAAAAGATCCCTATTTGTTAGGTAGCGCGCGAATACCGCTTGGATCCGGGAGAAGGACTGGGACGGGAGTTAAGGTACAGGATCAAAAAGCGCAATCGAGCCTTCCGTCCCTCTAGACGGCAAGGCTTTTTTTGTTTTTAAGAGACGAATGACATGGAAATATTTAAAAGTGTTCAACTGATGCAGCGCCACAGCGAGTCTCTCAGAATAGGGGGCAGGCACATTTCTTTTGTCCCCACTATGGGATATCTCCATGAAGGACATTTGAATCTGATGAGAGAGGGGAAAAGGCGAGGGGATTACCTTATCATCAGCATATTTGTTAACCCGACGCAGTTCGGTCCCAATGAAGACCTTGAAAAATATCCGCGTGATTTTGAAGGGGACGAAAGACGCGCCGCAGCGGTAGGAGTCGATGCGATTTTTTATCCTGCCAGTGAAGAAATGTATCCCCCAAACTATCAGACATACGTCACCGTTGAGGAAGTTACCCAAAATCTATGTGGTCAATCAAGACCGATTCACTTTCGAGGAGTCGCTACTGTCTGTGCGAAACTGTTTCATATTGTAAAGCCCCACGTGGCCGTTTTCGGGAAAAAGGATTTTCAGCAGCTGGTTACAATACAGCGGATGGTGCGGGATTTGAACATGGATCTTGAAATCGTGGGACTTGACACCACGAGAGAAGAGGACGGCCTTGCCATGAGTTCCCGTAATACCTATCTGGGGGAAGCTGAAAGAGATTCGGCCCTCAGCTTGAGCAGATCCCTTGTGCGGGCGAAGAAACTTTACGATGCAGGCGAGCGGAGTGCGGGAAAAATTATCCACGCAGTACAGGAGTTCATTGCGTCCCATAGAGGCACCAGGATTGATTATGTGAAGATCTGTGATACAGAAACAATGCAAGATGTTGAAAATATACAACGGGAGTCCGTTCTGGCTTTAGCCGTGTGGGTGGGCTCAACACGCCTGATAGACAATTATGTCTTTGGCCAAACCCTTAATATTGTGTAAAAGGTGGGTACGAACATGCAACGGATGATGCTAAAATCAAAACTACACCGAGCAACCGTTACGGATGCGCAACTTCACTATGAGGGCAGCATCACGATCGATGTGGATCTTATGAAAGCAGCCGATATTCTTCCTTATGAGAAGGTCGATATCTACAATGTCACAAACGGAGAACGCTTTTCGACATACGTAATCAAGGGTAAAGCGGGATCGGGGGTGATCTGTCTCAATGGCGCTGCGGCGCGAAAGGCGTCGAAAGGTGACTTGGTCATCATAGCAAGTTATGTGATGGTGGACGACGCAGAGGCGGAAGGCTGGACTGTAAAATGCTTTCTGCTTGACGAGAGGAACACGATAAAAAAGAAAGCGTAACCGGTTACGACAACGGAAATTATGCATCTGTGAAGGGGGGTGAGTAGTTATATGCACCCCCCTTCTTTTCATTTGTTGAAAATGCAACGGAGTTCTGATATGAAAGCGTGCTGATTCCGTAAGCGATACAAGGGCCTTTGATACAGGGAATGAAGAATACAATAAAGAAGATATTTTTAACGGGCATCGTGGCCCTTATTCCTATAGGCGTCACAGTATATGTGCTCTTCTTTATTGTAAAGATGATGGGCAAGTTGATGAATATTATCCCGCCCCGGTACCAGCCGGATCAACTGCTCTCTCTCCATATTCCCGGACTTGATATCTTAATTACCATTGTGCTTATATTCATCATTGGTCTCATTACAAAAAGCTACATTGGAAACAAGGTGGTGGGGTGGGGCGAGTTCATACTCGGGAAAATACCCATTGTACGCACTATTTACAACGGGGTGAAGATACTTGTCGAAGCTATATTCGGTGAGAAAAGCGAAAGCTTTAAGCGTGTAGTGCTCATTGAATATCCAAGGAAAGGGCTTTATTCAATCGCCTTTGTAACTGGAATTGCCAAGGGGGAAGTACAGGAAAAAACGGCGCAGCGATGCATCAACATATTTCTTCCGACCACACCGAATCCAACGTCAGGTTTTTATCTGATGGTGCCGGAAGCGGATGCCATCAATCTTGATATGACCGTGGACGAGGCATTCACCTTAATCATATCAGGGGGGGTGTTTACGCCTCGCGAAGCAATGAAAGAAAAAACAGTAAAGGAGATAGTTCATGCTGATCACATCTGAAGCAGTAAAGGTAGGACATCCTGATGTCGTTGCCGATACGATTGCGGCGCATATAATTGCAAAAATTTTGAGTGAGGAACATAAGATAGGAATGGACGTGCACACCATGCCGCATTGCGGACTGGAGGTGTTTCTTGGGAAAGGATTCTGTATCGTCGGAGGAGAAGTATCCACGAGGGCCTACATCGATATAGAAAAATCACTGCGGCAGACCGTTCTTTCGATGGGATACAATGATGCCGCCGTTGGGTTGAACGGCCACTCCATGGGTGTCTTCAATGCGATAATTCCCCAGTCACCAAATATCAATATTGGCACCAGGGAGGATCTCGGCAAATATAAAGAAATCGGCGCCGGAGATCAGGGAATCATGTACGGGTTTGCCATTGATGAAACGCCGGAGCTGCTGCCGCTTACGTTTGTACTTGCAAATCGCATGATGCGAGCATTTGAAAACTGTAACGACATGATATTCGCTCCTGACGGGAAGGGACAGGTTACCGTGGAGTATGATGATGACGGTGTGCCGCAACGTGTGGTAAAAGTACTTATGTCAAATGCCATTGATTACCGTCATGTAACGGAAAGTGAAGAGATAGAAAAGTCTGCAAAAAAAATCGCTTTTGAATGCCTTGCCGATTGGGTCGATGAAAAAACGGAATTTCTTTTCAATCCCACGGGTGAGTGGCAGGCGGTTCATTCCTGCAGTGCTGCCGATTCCGGTGTGACGGGCCGCAAGCTTGTCTGCCAGCTTTATGGTGCCTATCCGGGCGCACAGTTGGGGGGGGGTGCAATTGTTAATAAGTCGCCGGAAAAGGTGGACTGTTCCGCTGTATTCGGCTCCCGTTACGCGGCAAAAAATATTGTTGCCGCCGGCCTGGCGAAAAAATGTTCAATACAACTTGCATACGCGATCGGTATTGCAAAACCCATGTCCGTCTATGTCAATACTTTTGGAACCGGCATAATGGCGGATTCAAAACTATCCAACATTATAGAAAAAGTATTTGATTTTACGCCTCGAGGAATGATTGAAAAATTTGGCCTGCTCAATGGAGAGGTGTACCATAAAATAGCACGGAATCTCTTTCTCGACGAGGACTATGCCTGGGAAAAAACCGATATGGCCGACACACTGAAAAAGAAAGCGGGTAAAGAATGAACTACGATATCAAGGATATAGGTCTTGCAGAACAGGGGAAATCGAGTGTCGACTGGGCAAACAAAAGCATGCCCGTATTAAACAGCATTAAGGAACGATTTCAAAAGGAAAAACCCCTGCAGGGGGTGAGACTGGGTGCCTGTCTTCATGTCACCACAGAGACGGCCAGTTTGATGGAAACACTGAAAGCGGGCGGCGCCGAGATTGCACTGTGCGCATCAAATCCTTTAAGTACCCAGGATTACGTAGCAGCCTATCTGGTCAAATACCATGAAATACCGGTATTCGCGATTCGCGGTGAGGACAGGGATACTTATTACAATCACATCAATTCGGTTCTTTCAATTGCGCCGAATATCACCATGGATGACGGGGCGGATCTGGTTTCGACAATTCACGCCGAGCGACAGGATCTCATAGAAGCCATTCTGGGTGGAACCGAAGAAACGACAACGGGCGTCATCCGGCTCAAGGCGATGGCTGCGGACGGCGTTCTCCGTTTTCCGCTTGTAGCGGTCAACGATGCCGATACGAAACACCTCTTTGATAATCGCTATGGAACAGGTCAGAGCACAATTGACGGTATCATACGCGCCACCAATCGTCTGCTTGCGGGATCTGTGTTTGTTGTCTGCGGGTACGGATGGTGCTCGCGAGGTCTGGCCATGCGGGCGAACGGCATGGGTGCGAATGTGATCGTGACTGAAGTTGATCCGCTGCGCGCCCTCGAAGCGGTGATGGATGGATTTCGGGTCATGCCGATTGCAGAGGCTTCAAAAATCGGTGATTTCTTCTGCACACTGACGGGAGATATCAATGTGATTCGAAAAGAGCATTTTCTGGTCATGAAGGATGGCGCCATCGTCTGTAACTCGGGACATTTTAATGTAGAGCTTGACATTGACGGCCTTGCGGAAATAGCCGACTACGAGGGGCGCATCAGGAGGGACATCGATGCCTATCGGCTGCCGAGCGGACAAAATGTCTATGTCCTCGGTGAAGGGAGACTGATCAATCTGGCAGCGGCGGAAGGTCATCCTTCAAGCGTGATGGATATGAGTTTTGCAAATCAGGCCCTTTCCGCTGAGTATCTGGTAAAACGGAGCAAAGAGCTTGCAAATACCGTCTACAGCGTTCCGGAAGATATCGACAAGGAGATTGCCCGTCTGAAACTTGCATCGCTGGGAGTCACCATTGATACACTTACTCCGGAGCAGGAAAAATATCTGAGTTCCTGGGAAATGGGAACCTGAACACTACACTGCTGCAACACAATAACGACCATTCGGGGGAATCTCAATTCCCCCGTTTATTTGTCCTGCAGTTGTGATCTGAAGAGTTTTTTCTTTGGAGTCAATTTCGATCTCACGTCCTTATTCGAAAAAACATGACTGCCGCGAAAAACCCGAGGAATATATTGGCGGTCCAGGCGGCAAGAAGAGGGGGCAGTGCGCCCGAGCTCCCAAGCGAGATGGAAAAGGCAAAAATGATCCAATAGGTAAGTCCGATCACAATGCCGATTCCCATGCTTGAGGCCACGCCGCCGTTCCTTTCCGTCTTTGAGGAGAAGCATATTCCCAGAATTCCAAGGATCACACTGACCAATGGAAAAGCAATCTTTCCATGCAGATCCGCACGGTAGCGGGTAGTATCATATCCTTCCCTTTGAAGTTTCGAGATATAATCCTTCAGCTCGCCATAGCCCATTTCGTCCGTATCTTTTTGAACAATCATGAAATCGGATGGTTTCTCAGGCAGGTCGACAGGCAATGACACCTTTTTTTCAACAACGGGGAAGCCGTTCTGATGGAATGTCGTGATAAGCACATCATAAAAAATCCAGGCGCCGTTTATCCAGAGCGCTTTCCTGGCATCGATTCTCTTTGTTATGCGCATGTGAATATCGAGATAAGTTATGCGGATACCCCGCACTACCCATTCGGCAGGATCAAACACATCGAAATTGTAAATAGCGTCCTTTCCCCGGTACCATAGCTGGTTCTGCGTAAACGTGCCACTATGCATCCTTTTTTGTATCTCGACATGTTTTATACGCTTGACCTTCTGATTGGAAAGGGGTGTGATACATTCATTCAGAAAGAACGAAAAAAGTGCGATAATTACGGCAATAACAATAACAGGAGCTCCGGCACGATAGATACTTATTCCATTTGCCTTCATCGCAGTAAGCTCACTGTGTTTCGAGAAAATTCCAAATGTAATCAGTGACGACAAAAGCACACCTATGGGAAGCATCTGTGACAGGATCATGGGGATGCTGAATATAAAATAGGCACAGATCTGTGAAAGTGAGGCTCGGTTGCTCGCGAACATTCGAATCCGCTCAAAAAAATCGACAATAAGATAAAGTGCTATAAGCGAGACGACAACCAGGCAGAATGTTTTCGCAAATTCCTTCAGTATGTAGCGGTCAATAGTAGTCATCACTGTTATTAATCGTAATAAGGTTCATGGGTGTAAGTGTGCAAGAGCCCAACAGCCCGTTCTTTATCCCCTGTTTTGCTGACTCATCAGTCTGTAGATTTTTTTTACCGCAGCAAGCCCCCAGTATGTATTTTCTCTTGCCGCTGCGATCAGCACGTACCCGCCGACGGGACCCAGTATGAACAGGGGCGCCCACATGCCTATAAAGGGGGGGATTTTCCCCGTTTCACCCAAAGCCTGTCCCAACAGCTGAATCACATAGTAGATTACTGCGATTGCCAGTCCCAGCACAAAACCCCATGACTTGGCCGTTCTGTGCCGTACAAGAGACAGGGGAAGGGCAAGCAGGCCAAAGACAATGCATGAAAGTGGTAACGTGATTTTCTTGTGCAGTTCGATACGATATTCTCTCTGTTGTCTGCCACCCGTTTCCGGGGAGTCTACGCCGCGTAATAGTTCCTGAAGGGTCATTTCCTTGCTGTCTTTTTGTTCAATGTGCTTTGTTTCCGGATGCGTTCGGGAGAGGTTGAGGGAAATATCGTAGGAAGAAAAATCCATTTTCTTGTACGTTTCCAGCGCAGGTCCCGCAGTATGAGTGCTCCCCTCTTCAAGGTGGAGAAACAGTTCAGACGATTCCGGATTCGTGACGAGATATCCACGTTTCGCCACTATGGTGATCGGATCCGATGCAATACGATTGTCTGAAATAAAAATTCCCTCCATGTGTTTTCCGTCTATAGGGATGGCATTTGCGTACAGTACAATACCCGGAAAATCATCGTTGAATACCTTTTCTTTAATACCGATACCGGCCTTCTGTGTTACTATGTCAAAAAGAAGAAGGCGGGTGGCACTATTTCCGAGAGGGCTGAAAAAGACGGCCATCAATGCCGTAATCACAAAGGTGATAATCGACAGGGCGGCAACAGGGGGCATAAGCTGATAGATTCCAACGCCGGCTGATTTCATTGCCGCAATTTCACTGTCACGGGACAGCCGCCCCATGCCTGTCAGGACTGCAATAAGAAGCGAAACAGGGATAGTGATTGTGAAAAAAGAGGGCATTAGAAACAGAATAAGGTGAGCGATGGTCATAAGCCCGATCCCTTTATTGATCATAAGATCCATAAGTTGAAGAATTCTTCCCATAAGCAGCACGAAGGTGAGAATGACGAGCAACAACAGAAAAGGAAACAATATTTCTTTGAACATGTAGGCTGTCAGAATTCGGGTTCTCATTATCATGACCAACATTGTTTATGGTTACAACTCTATATAGCAGTAAATCGGCAGCGGTTCAATGTTTCTTGGATTGACCTTTTTATACAAATTTGTTACAAGCTTTGCTTTTACATGTTCGAGGAGGCCCAACGGTGATAGATCTTCATACCCATTCATTGATGAGTGATGGGGAACTGCTCCCTTCGGAACTTGTCCGAAGGGCCGTTACTATTGCCTATCGAGCCATTGCAATCACAGATCATACCGATCACTCGAACTATGATTGTATTATTCCGAGAATAGTTAGTGTTTGCGAACGGTTGTCCGCATCCTATCCGATCCGGGCGCTCCCTGGGACTGAAATTACCCATGTGCATCCGGCAGATATTTCCGATCTTGCAAAGGAAGCGAGATCTTTGGGGGCACAAATCATTATCGTTCACGGGGAAACGATAGTGGAGCCGGTGACCCCTGGTACGAACCATGCCGCCCTCCTTGCCGATATCGATATTCTTGCCCATCCCGGTTTAATTACACAGGAGGACGCCGCACTCGCGGCAGAAAGGGGAATATTTCTCGAGGTGTCTGCGCGCAAGGGACACAGTCTTACCAACGGCCATGTTGTTTCGGTTGCTCGTCGTTGCGGTGCACGATTGTTATTGAATACGGACAGTCATTCCCCGGATGATTTGATCACGAAGGAACAGGCACGAAGAATTGCCGAGGGCGCGGGTATGAGCAGTGAGGAAATCGACGGGATGATTCGAAATGCTGAAGTGCTCAGCGGTATTATTGACGGATCATGAGGGCTGTGTTTTTATCAGACGCCCATCTTCGTCGTGACAGTGACGGCGGGTATGAGCACCTTATTCGTTTTTTTGAACAGAATAAATTTAAAATCACGCATTTATTTATTTTAGGTGATTTTTTTGATTTTTGGTTTTGCGATAAAGAGCATCTCTATCCCGAGTTCGGGCGTATGATAGCCGAGCTGGTGGGCATGAAAGAGGCCGGTGTGGAAATTTCGTTATTTGAGGGGAACCATGATTTTTTTATGGCCTCTTTTTTTGACAAATACGGCATGAAGGTGTTCGAAAACGATGCAGTGATTGATTTGGATGGGAAACGGGTCTTTTTGTCTCATGGCGACAGGGTGGACACTTCAAACAAAGGATATTTGTTGTTGCGACGTCTGTTGCGCAGTGAATTATTTTACAAAGTCCAGAAAATAATACCATCCTTCATGCTGTGGCGTATTGCCGCTCTGAGTTCGAGAACCAGTAAAAACTATCTTGCGAAACCACCCGATGGACTGACGCAGAAAATGCGAACCTTCGCACTGGGTAAATTTGGTGAGGGCATTGATGCGGTTATACTCGGGCATAGTCATCAAGCTCTTCTTGAAGAATACCGGGTAGGTGGAAAGACTCGAATATTCTCGCTCTTAGGAGACTGGATCAGTCATTACACCTACCTGACATATTCTGATGGCGGATTTTACATTTCATGGTATAAGGGAGAAGCGCCGGTATGATGAAGAACCGGATGAGATATCCCCTACAGTACGCGGCGAGTATTGTTCGTGGTGAGTGAATGCTATGAATTTTGGCGGAATTGACGCAGTCGAATACACCTCCTTTGAAGATGCACTGTTTGAGGTTCTTCCCGTTCCTTATGATCTGACCTCCACCTATCAGGCGGGGTCCAGAAAAGGGCCTGCCGCTATCGTGGAAGCGTCATCAAATATGGAGCTTTATGACGAAGAATTGAAGAGGGAAACCTATCGAGCGGGAATCTATACGCGGGGAGCACTTGAAATAGAGGCCGGGGGACCCCGGGAAATGATCGACCGTGTCCGGAATGAAACGGCAGGAATTCTTAAAAGCGGTAAAATCCCCGTTATTTTAGGAGGGGAACACAGCATCAGTCTTGGCGCCGTTGAAGCAATGAAGGAGCAGTACCCGAATATTTCAGTACTTCATCTTGATGCTCATGCAGATATGAGGGATTCCTATCAGGGAACGCCTTACAGTCATGCCTGTGTGGCACGGAGAATAAGTGAAATCTGCCCGATTGTCCAGGCAGGAATACGAAGCATGTGCAGTGAAGAAGCCCTTTTCATCGAACGTAACAACAGAGATATTATAAGTCCTTCAGATTTCGATTCACCTGACATTATTGAGCGAATCTGCGGAAATCTTACAAAGGACATATATGTGACAATTGATCTTGACGTTTTTGATCCCTCGATAATGCCGGCGACGGGTACGCCGGAACCAGGGGGTATACTCTGGAAGGATCTGATTCATCTACTGTGCAGGGTTTCGCATAGCGCGGTGATACGAGGTTTTGACGTGGTGGAACTGTGTCCCATCCCCGGTTTGATTGCTCCCGATTTTACGGCTGCAAAGCTTGTGTACCGTATTATGGGATATATCGATAGAAAAAATACTAATTGTTAAGGAGAACCGCAATTGAATCCATTTGTCCCCAAAAAAATATTTCTAACAAAAGGGGTGGGGTATCATAGAGAAGAGCTCCACTCTTTTGAATTGGCTCTGCGGAGTGCCGGCATTGAAAAATGCAACCTGGTCAAAGTTTCGAGCATTTTCCCTCCGGGCTGCAAAATGGTATCACCGCCAAAGGGGTTAAAAGAGTTACAGACCGGGGGTATTACATTTTGCGTGATGAGCAGATGCTCGAGCAATGAACCCAGACGTCTTATCGCCGCATCCATTGGACTGGCAATTCCGACGGATCGGAAGGCCTATGGATATATTAGTGAACATCATGCCTTCGGGCAAACCCAGAAACAGGCGGGAGACTATGCGGAAGACCTCGCAGCGGCAATGCTCGCCTCAACACTCGGCATCGATTTTGATATCGATGCAAGCTGGGATGAAAAGGAAGAAATTTTCAAAATAAGTGGTAAGATAGTTAAAACCACAGAGGTTACCCAGTCGGCGATTGCAAAAACCGGTGGTTATACATCGGTAGTTGCGGCGGCGGTGTTTCTCTTTTAACAACTACGACAGGCACTGCTGCAACAGGGTACTGTGCCGTTATAATTTGTAACACCTTTCCACAGTAAGGAATCGGCCGTAAAACCGAGACCGAAAACCTCAACACACATACCGCTTCCGATTTTCCTCACGCATCAATGATGGCCGGAAAAAATGACGGCGAGGAAAAGAGAGGAGGTATGTGTGTGCACGTGACAGGCAGTGATGTTCTTTATCTTATTCCGCCTTTGTTCGGCTTCGTGATGTTTGTCTCCCTTTCCTCCCTTGCAATGATGCGGGGAGGGAAAAGTCAAAACGGGCGGTTATTTGCCGGAATATGTGTGATGGGCGGATTGATAAATCTGGATATGGCGCTCATAACTGCCGTTCCAAATGAAGCGCTGGCACTTAAAATCGATCGCCTTATCTATATTCCATTTGTCTTCAGTATTCCTATCTATATCCGTTTTGTGCATTCTTACCTTGCAATAGTTCACCTTAAATGGCTTGAGCGGGTTGCCTGTGGTTTGAGTGTTTTCTTTCTCATCTTTACCCAGACTGACTGTTTCTTGATAGGTGTTTATCATTATCCTTGGGGGAGAATTGCCAAGGCGGGACCCTGTTATTATCTTTTTGCCCTTGCGGCAACCTTTACCGTTATTTACTGTTTGATTTCACTGGTTGTTTATTTCCATCGTACACAAAACAGTCAATCAAAAAACAGGATTAAATACATAATTGCTGGATTGAGCATGAGCACTTTTTTAATCCTCCTGAATGTGCTCCCCGTAAGCGGAGTTTCCCTGTATCCCCTGGGGAATTTCAGTTTCATACCTGCAATAGTACTCGCCTTCGGCGTGTTGAAATATGATTTACTGGATCTGGACTCGGTGGTATGGAAAAGCGTGATATACGCTACGCTAACCATAATTATGTCATTAATATATGTAGTTGTAATCTATTTATTCAACCTATACTTTATAAATATTGGTGCGGGAAAATCCCTCTTGCTCCCCCTTATTCTTTCCATTCTCATTGTCTTTCTCTTTGATCCACTGAAAAAGGGCATTCAAACACTTTTTGACAAAATATTTTTCAGGGGAAAGTATGATTACCGGTATACATTGCTTCACATGAGCAGTGTTCTGACTTCCCTATTGCGACAAGACGAAATCGTCGAGTTCCTTCTCGATATAATACATGTGCATTTGAAAGTGAGCAGAGCAATTCTCATACGTATCGGTGAGAACACAAAAACTATTGAATGCGTCAAATCGAAAGGGGCGGTCATCCCTCAGGAATCGCTTAATTCCATAGAGGGGTGGAAAGAAATCATTTCGCACTTTGAGAAAATAGGCGATGTGGTTACACCGGTCAGCGTACATAAGTCGGGGATGCTCGACTCCACACGGCGTGAAATCGTCAATCTTTGTGTTGTGACAAAAACCGCACTCATAATTCCCGTTGTTTTTCAGGGAGCACTGAAGGGACTGATTTTATTGGGGGAGAAACGATCAGGCGAACTCTTCGTGCATGAAGATGTTGAATTGTTGTCAACCATAGCGAATCAGGTGGCCATTGCGCTGGCAAATGCTGAAAGTTATGAAAAAATCGAGACTATCAATGCAGAGCTGGAAAAAAAGGTGGATGAACGGACGGCTGCGCTGAAGGACGCATTACGGGAAAAGGAAAAAACGCAAAATCAGCTCATTGCATCGGAAAGCCTTGCAGCCATCGGCCAGCTTGTAGCGGGAACCGCCCACGAGTTGAACAATCCATTGTCGAGTGCGTCAAGCCTTGTTGAAACGAGCATTGAAACGGCTGAGTCCATGCCGCTTAATGACGAACGGTATGATGAGATGATCGACGATTTAAAATTTTCCCTGAAAGAGATCCATAGGGCTGCCCACATTGTAAAGAGTCTCCTCAGCCTTTCACGGCAAACACAGACCTACACAGAAACGGTACACATGAATAATGTGATTGAGGATGCATTGCGCGTTCTTAATAACAGTTACAAAGGCTTGGATGTGAAAATTATCCGGAATTATGATGAAACGTTGCCGGAAGTAGAAGGTAATTTTGCCAACCTGGGGCAGGTCTGCATCAACATTATAAAAAATGCACTTCAGGCATTGCCGGTACAGGGGGGAGAAATAGAGTTGACGACACACTTCATGGAGAAGAAACACAGCGTACACATAGAATGCCGTGATAACGGAGCGGGTATAGAAGAACATTGTCAGTCAAAAATATTTGAACCTTTTTTTACCACGAAGAGTGTTGGTGAAGGTACGGGATTGGGGCTCTACATCTCTCATGAAATTGTCAGACGTCATGGCGGTGCGATTACGGTAGAAAGTGAGCAGGGTCAAGGAACAGCTGTTATCGTCGCATTGCCCACAAAAAGGAGGACATGATGGTAGGTCTTTTGGTTGTCGACGATGAAGAAGGGGTTAGAAGATCATTAAAGAAGGTGCTGGAAAAAGAAGGATATGCGATATGCCTCGCGGAAAACGGTCAACAGGCGCTTGCTATTGTACGCGACGACCCTTTTGCAGTCGAAACCGTAATATCAGATTATCGGATGCCCGGTATTGACGGGTTGGAGACACTCATTGAAGTGGGAAAACTGAATCCCGAAATCACCCGGATCATGTTGACAGGATATGCCACCATGGAGAGTGCCATCGAATCAGTAAATGCGGGAATCGATGGATTCTTGACGAAACCCTTTTCAAATATCGAGCTGAAGGCCAAGATCAGGGAATATATACTGAAGAAAAGGTTAAAACAGTTTGTGTCCGAGCAGGTATTGCAGGAAATGCAGCGTGGAGACGAGAAGATAGCGCTTGTACGAAAGAGGGTGAGTATCCTTTTTTGCGATATACGAGGATTTACGGAACTTGCGGAAAAACTTTCCACAGAAAGACTTTCCCATATGCTTAATGTCCATTATTTTACACCCCTCGATGATGTCATCTGTAATCACGGAGGAATGCTCGACAAGCACATCGGCGACGGCATAATGGCGATTTTCGGTGCCCCCGTATCCTGCGAAAATCCGGCAGAAAAAGCGGTAACCTGCGCACTGGAGATACTAGAAACACTCGTAAAGACAAACAAGAAATTAACATGCACAGGAGAAACTGAAATCGAAGTTGGCATTGGCATCAGCACCGGCGAAGTGATGGCGGGACTCTTCGGGTCATGTCGTAAAAAGGAATATACCGTGTTCGGCAGGACAGTAAATATTGCGGCACGACTTGAAACGCTGGCAAGGGCAGGACAGATACTTCTCTGCGATGATACCTTTCAGATTCTGGGAGGAAAAGTCAAAACAGAAAAAATCGGTCCCGTCCATCTCAAGGGAATTAATAGGAATATCTGCATTCATGAGATTCGGCGAGCATTTTCGCCGAAAACCCCTTGACAATATCCGGTAATTGATTTATGTTCCCAAACTCTGGAACACAAACATGACGCGGGGTGGAGCAGTCAGGTAGCTCGTTGGGCTCATAACCCAAAGGTCGGTGGTTCGAATCCGCCCCCCGCTACCAAATAATAAAAACAAGGGGTTAGGTTGAAAAGCTTAACCTCTTGTTTGCGTCTGAGTTTTATCTTACCCCGCACTATACCCCGCAAGTTCTTACATTTTGATTGTCTTGCTCCGAAAAAAGAGGTTCTTCTGATGGGAAGTTTAAATGCCGCGGTTATATGATTTGAAATGACCGATGCCGGACTTGATCGCCGTGCGGCGTTTTGCCACGACGCCTCTTGTCAACATGAACCTGAACATTTCCCGCGTATCCGTGACCACGGTATCCCCTGTCCACTGACATGTTTGGGGGTTCTGGCAATACGTTCAATCTGTGGACCATGGGTAAGAGTAATGTGGCTCACTTTTCACGACCGAAAATGGCTCAATTTTAAAAGACCATTGACAACAGCGTACTTCATGTAAAATTCTTTTGCTATATGAGTTGGTCGTACGCTTACGTTGCGCTCTCGCCAAAGGTAACGGTCTGGACGGGACGGGAAAGGCCGTCGAAATATTCGTACTTATCGATGTAGGAAAGGGGTGATGCACTTTCCTTGACCTGTGTCAGTACAATGCGAGGCACTACATCATCCGTATATGTTTTCAGGGTCTCGCCGCCGTCGGGGTAGCATATGTGCGCACGACGCCCGAAACAATCGTAGTCATATGTGGTGTAATTTCCGTTTTGATCTTAGTCGTATGGGGGGGTCGTACCTTGACTATTAACTGAGATTGACGAATCGACTCCACACATCCAGTCAATAGTCAAACGCCTGGCCCCATTTCCTTTTGCTCTCAATAATCTACCCCTGCCACTACTCTTTTTTTTCAATGCTTGAAGTATTTTTTATATGAATATATCGTCGTTCCTATGTAAATAATAAACAT
>Ga0272444_10000481_pt1 | contig 42151 bp, 47 predicted proteins | sample SSMForm13_FD_201033 | JGI IMG/M metagenome (GOLD analysis project Ga0272444, IMG submission 201033) | Marine sediment archaeal communities from Little Sippewissett salt marsh, Falmouth, MA, United States - SSM-Form-13 | ecosystem: Environmental > Aquatic > Marine > Wetlands > Sediment ... | reverse complement strand
CATCCCGATGCACTGGATCCACAAAAATCCGCTGCGATCGCGCGTGTTATCGAGACGGTTCTGGGTGAAACAACCCCATCGGCCAACAACGACCTTTAGTCTCGAGGTTCGAGTCCCCTGAATAGATTCGCGCGTCTGGTTTCAAGCTGAAATCACTGCAAGCTCAGCCGCCGCGAGAAGCAAAGAGATTTCAGACCGCCCACCGCAAAGCCCTAGTGCCCCGATCCCCGTGGGCATTCCCACCTCACTACTTCATAATCACCTGAATTATTTAAGAAACACCAGGACAACCCCTTGAGCCACCGCCCCAGGAAAAGGTTCGGCCAGAACTTCCTGCACGACCCGCGGGTGATCGAACGCATCATCGGTGCGATAGCCCCGCGTCCGGACGATCACCTGGTGGAGGTCGGCCCCGGCCAGGGTGCCATCACCCTGGAGCTGCTCAAGGCCGCCGGCAGGCTGGAGGCGGTGGAACTGGACCGTGACCTGATCGAGCCGCTCAAGGCCCGCTGCGCCGGGGCCGGTGAATTCACCGTCTACCAGGGCGATGCGCTGAAGTTCGACTTCTGCAGCCTGGCCGGCGACGGCCGCCCGCTGCGGCTGGTCGGCAACCTGCCCTACAACATCTCCACGCCGCTGCTGTTCCACTTTCTCGACCAGTCCGAGTGCATCGCCGACATGCACTTCATGCTGCAGAAAGAGGTGGTGGACCGCATGGCCGCCAGGCCCGGCTCCAAGACCTACGGTCGGCTGTCGGTGATGCTGCAGACCCGCTGCCAGGTGACCCCGCTGTTCGAGATCGGCCCCGGCGCCTTCAACCCGCCGCCCAAGGTGGACTCGGCCATCGTGCGTCTGGTGCCCCATGCCGAGCCCCCCTTCCAGGTCGACGACATGGCGCTGTTCGCCGGCATCGTCGGCCAGGCCTTCTCCCAGCGCCGCAAGACCCTGCGCAAGAGTCTGAAGACACTGATACCCGCCGAGGCCTTCGAGCGTGCCGGCATCGACCCGGCCGAGCGCCCGGAGCAGCTGGCCCCGGCGGACTTCGCCCGGCTGGCCAACGCCGCCGGCTAGACGATCCATGCCAGGGCGCAATCCAGCCGCCGCCATTCGCCCGTCATGAAACGACAACGCCCGCCGTGGCCAATGCCAGGGCGGGCGTCGGGATCAGCAGCGGCGTTGAGCAGGCTGAGGGAAATGCCCTCGATGCCCGTCTAAACCGGCGGCTGCCTCAGAACGGGATGTCGTCGTCGAAACCACCGTCATCCATGTTGGGCGGCGGCGACTGGGACGGACGGGACTGTCCGCCACCCTGGCCGCCTTGGGCACCCTGACCGCCACCGGAGCGGGCCTGCTGGCCGCCGCCGAAGTCGGCACTGCCACCGGCTCCGCGGGAATCGAGCATCTGCATCTCGTCGGCCACGATCTCGGTGGTGTAGCGGTCCTGGCCCTGCTGATCCTGCCACTTGCGGGTCTGCAGGCGGCCTTCCAGGTAGACCTTGGAGCCCTTCTTCAGGTATTCGCCGGCGATCTCGCCCAGGCGACGGAACAGCACCACGCGGTGCCACTCGGTCTTCTCCTGCTGCTCGCCGGTGTTCTTGTCCTTCCAGGTCTCGGACGTGGCCACGGTGATGTTGCACACCGCGCCGCCATTGGGCATGTAGCGCACCTCGGGATCCTGTCCCAGGTTGCCGATCAGGATGACCTTGTTGACGCCTCTGCTTGCCATGTCGCCTCCGTAGTGTGTTGTGCCGGCCCCGTCCCTGGGACGCGGCTTTATGAGATTTGGGATCGATCGAGTCTACGCGCCGGGGGCGAAAATTGCATCCAGGGCAGCCTGGTCCAGCGTGTCCTTGTCGACCTTCAGATAGGCCACGCCGTCGGCGGCCACCACCACCGCCTCCACCACGCCTGTCACACCGCCCAGGCGCGCGGCCAGGGCATCGGCCGCGGCCTCGTCGGCCACCGTCACCTTGAGCAGGCGACTGGCGTGACGGCCGGGATTGCGCATGCTACTGGCCGCCAGCAGCCAGCCGGCGCCGGCCGCCACCACCAGCAGCATCACGCCGTCGATACCGTAGGCCTGGTGCACCCAGCCGCCGGCCACGCCGCCGACGAAGGCGCCGGCGAACTGGCTGCTGGAGTACACCCCCATGGCGGTGCCCTTGGCGTCCGCCGGAGCCAGCTTGGACACCAGCGACGGCAGGGTCGCCTCCAGCAGGTTGAAGCCGACGAAGAACAGCCACAGCGCCGCCGCCAGCCCCCAGAAGCTGCCCAGCTGACCCCACAGCAGCAGCGCCGCCAGGGTGATGGTGGCGATGGCGCCGAGGAACACGGACTTCATCCGCCCGCCACGCTCGGCCAGGATGATGAAGGGCACCATGGCGGCGATGGACAGCACCATGACCGGCGCATACAGCAGGCTGTGCTGCTGCGGCGCCAGGCCGGCGTCACGCAGCGCCAGCGGCACCACCAGAAACATGGCGGTCAGCACCAGGTGCAGGCAGAAGATACCCAGGTCCAGCCGCAGCAGCTGGCCGTCACCCAGCACCCGGCGGAACATCGCCGGCACCGGCTGGGCGTCGCGATGGCGGGCACTGCTGCTGGGGCGCGGCACTACCCACAGCAGTGCGGCAGCACCCAGCAGGGCCAGCAGCGCGGTCAGCCAGAAGATGCCCGACACGCCCACCCAGGCGTCCAGCGCCGGGGCGCTGATCATGGCCAGCATGAAGGAGGCGCCGATGGTGACCCCGATCATCGCCATCACCTTGGTGCGCTGGTCCTCGCGGGTCAGGTCCGCGGCCAGCGCCATCACCGCGGCGGCCACCGCGCCGCTGCCCTGCAGGGCGCGGCCGGCGATGATCCACCAGATGTCGGTGGCCAGCGCCGCCACCACCGAGCCCAGTGCGAACACCAGCAGACCCGCCAGGATCACCGGCTTGCGCCCCAGCCGGTCGGACAGCAGACCGTAGGGGATCTGCAGCAGCGCCTGGGTCAGGCCGTAGATGCCGATGGCGAGGCCGGTGAGCAGCGGCGTGGCGCCGGCCAGGTCCTCGGCATACAGGGCGAACACCGGCAGGATCAGGAACAGTCCCAGCATGCGCGAGCCATAGATGCCGGCCAGGCCCAGCGCGGCACGGCGCTCGCTGCGGCTCAGGCCGGTCGGCTCGGGGGGCTGGTCGCTGTGGGCGGCTCGGGACAAGGGACTCGACGGGGCAGGAATGGGAAGGCGCGATTTTACCCGAAATCGGCCGCCGCCGGCGCCTGCCGCGTGTGAAACAGCCGGCCCCTCACTGGGGATATGCAGGCATTTTGTCCTGCGCCCCCGCATGCGCGTATCCTTATGGGTTTTGGTGCCCCAGGCAGGACCCCCGATGGACAACATTCTGATTCGCGGCGCACGGACGCATAACCTCAAGAACATCGACCTGACGCTGCCGCGGGACAAGCTGATCGTGATCACCGGCCTGTCCGGCTCCGGCAAGTCCTCGCTGGCCTTCGACACCATCTACGCCGAGGGTCAGCGCCGCTACGTGGAATCACTGTCCGCCTATGCGCGGCAGTTCCTGTCGATCATGGAAAAGCCCGACGTCGACCACATCGAGGGCCTGTCGCCGGCCATCTCCATCGAGCAGAAGACCACCAGCCACAACCCCCGCTCCACCGTCGGCACCATCACCGAGATCTACGACTACCTGCGCCTGCTGTTCGCCCGCGCCGGCGAGCCGCGCTGCCCCGAACACGGCCAGCGGCTGGAGGCCCAGACCATCAGCCAGATGGTGGACCAGGTGCTGGCCCTGCCCGAGGGCACCAAGTTGATGCTGCTGGCGCCGGTGATCTCCGAGCGCAAGGGCGAGTACCACAAGCTGCTGGGCGAGCTGCACGCACAGGGCTACATCCGCGCGCGCATCGACGGCGACATCTACGAACTCGACGACGCGCCCGAGCTGGAACTGCACAAGAAACACACCATCGAGGTGGTCATCGACCGCTTCAAGGTGCGCGAGGACCTGGTGCAGCGGCTGGCCGAATCCTTCGAGACCGCGCTAGGGCTGGCGGAGGGCGTGGCAAGGGTCGCCTTCATGGACGAGCCGGAGCGGGCCGACCTGACCTTCTCCGCCAATTTCGCCTGCCCGGTGTGCGGCTACAGCATCCAGGAACTGGAGCCGCGGCTGTTCTCCTTCAACAACCCGGTCGGCGCCTGCGATGCCTGCGACGGCCTGGGCGTTGAACAATACTTCGACGCCGAGAAGGTGGTGGCCCACCCCGAGCTGAGCCTGGCCGGCGGCGCGGTGCGCGGCTGGGACCGGCGCAATGCCTACTACTTCCAGATGATCCGCTCCTTGGGCGAGCACTACGGCTTCGACCCCGAGACGCCCTGGGAGGATCTGACCGACGAGGTCCGCGACGTGGTGCTCAACGGCTCCGGCCTGGAGGGCATCGAGTTCAACCTGTACAACGAGCGCGGCCGCTCGGTGAAGAAGGTGATCCCCTTCGAGGGCATCCTCAACAACATGAAGCGCCGCTACCGGGAGACGGACTCCTCGGCGGTGCGCGAGGAGCTTGCTCGTTATATTGCCAGCCGCCACTGCCCCGAGTGTCACGGCACCCGCCTCAACGAGGGCGCCCGGCACGTCTACGTGGCCGAGCTCACCCTGCCGCAGGTCACCACCATGGCGGTGGAGAAGAGCCTGGATTTCTTCGACCACATGGAGCTGTCCGGCAAGCGCGGCAAGATCGCCGAGAAGGTGGTCAAGGAGATCCGCGAACGGCTGCAGTTCCTGGTCAACGTAGGCCTGGATTACCTGACCCTGGACCGCAGCGCCGACACCCTGTCCGGCGGCGAGGCACAGCGCATCCGCCTGGCCAGCCAGATCGGCGCCGGCCTGGTGGGGGTGATGTACGTGCTGGACGAACCCTCCATCGGCCTGCACCAGCGCGACAACGAACGCCTGCTGAAGACCCTCAACTACCTGCGCGACCTGGGCAACACGGTGATCGTGGTGGAGCATGACGAGGACGCCATCCGCAGCGCCGACTACGTGGTCGACATCGGCCCCGGCGCCGGCGTGCACGGCGGCACCGTGGTCGCCCAGGGCACGGCCGATGATATCGCCGCCAACCCGGCATCGCTCACCGGCAAGTACCTGTCAGGCGTGGAGCGGATCGAGATCCCGGCCGAACGCACCCCGCGCGATGCCAAGAAGCAGATCAAGCTGTTCGGCGCCACCGGCAACAACCTCAAGGACGTCACCCTGGAGATCCCGGCGGGGCTGTTCACCTGTGTTACCGGGGTGTCCGGCTCGGGCAAGTCGACGCTGATCAACGACACCCTCTACCCCTTGGCGGCCAATGCCCTGAACGGCGCCAGCCACGCGGTGGCACCACACAAGAAGATCACCGGGCTCAAGCACTTCGACAAGGTGGTGGACATCGACCAGTCCCCCATCGGCCGCACGCCCCGCTCAAACCCGGCCACCTATACCGGCCTGTTCACCCCCATCCGCGAGCTGTTCGCCCAGGTACCGGAGGCCCGTTCGCGGGGCTACAACCCCGGGCGCTTCAGCTTCAACGTCAAGGGCGGCCGCTGCGAGGCCTGCAAGGGCGACGGCGTGATCAAGGTGGAGATGCACTTCCTGCCCGATATCTACGTGCAGTGCGACGTCTGCAAGGGACATCGCTACAACCGCGAGACCCTGGAGATCCGCTACAAGGGCAAGGGCATCAACCAGGTGCTGGACATGACGGTGGAGGACGCGCTGGGCTTCTTCGACGCCGTGCCGGTGCTCAAGCGCAAGCTGCAGACCCTGATGGACGTGGGCCTGAGTTACATCACCCTGGGACAGAACGCCACCACCCTGTCCGGCGGCGAGGCACAGCGAGTCAAGCTGTCGCGGGAGCTGTCCAAGCGCGATACCGGCAACACCCTGTACATCCTCGACGAACCGACCACCGGCCTGCACTTCCATGACGTGAAACAACTGCTGGCGGTACTGCACCGCCTGCGCGACCACGGCAACACCGTGGTGGTGATCGAGCACAACCTGGACGTGATCAAGACCGCCGACTGGGTGGTGGACCTCGGCCCCGAGGGTGGCGACAAGGGCGGCCAGATCATCGCCGTCGGCACGCCGGAGCTGGTTGCCGCCTCGCCCCAGTCCCATACCGGTCGTTTCCTGGCGCCACTGCTGAAGATCTAACTGCACCTGCCGATACCCTGTAGACGGCCGATGCCTTCCCGATGCCTGCCCCACTACCATGGGAAAAAGCAGACGACCGAGGTTGCGGCGCGCCCGATATGGCACAGGATGCGGCATGACACACCAGGACCACTTGGCGTTTCTAAACGGCGATGGCTCGATCAAGGATAAGCTGGTATCTGCGCATCAGCAGATACAGGAGTCCTTTCCCTTAATCGCCCGCATTGCGGTTGCCCTGTACGATCCTGCCACCAGGATACTGAAGACCTATGTGCACAGCAGTGGCGACGACGACCCGCTATCCCGCTACCAGACCTGCATCGACGATGCCCCGTCACTGAACGCGATCCTCAAGGCTGGCCACCCCCGGGTCATCAATAACATGGTGACCTTCGACAACGGCACCCAAGAGCACACCAAGCGCATCGGCCGCCAGGGTTACGCCGCCAGCTACACCCTGCCGATGTTTCATCGCGGTGAGTTTCTCGGGTTCCTATTCTTCAACTCCTACCAGCGCGATGCTTTTGATGACAAGGTACTGCGTCAGCTCGACCTATATGGGCATCTGATTGCATTGATGGTGCTCAATGAACTCTCCACCGCCCATACCCTGGCGGCGGCGGTAAAGACCGCCGGACACATCACCCATACACGTGACCCAGAAACCGGCAGCCACCTGGACCGCATGTCCCGTTACGCGCGCCTGATCGCCTATCACCTGGCACCCGAATACGCGCTTGACGATTACTTTATCGAGCACGTTTTCATGTTTGCGCCGCTACATGACATCGGCAAGATCGGCATCCCCGACAACATCCTGCTCAAGCCCGGTCGCCTGTCAGACGATGAGTGGTCGGTGATGAAGACGCATGTCACCCAGGGTCGGAAGATGATCGACGACCTACTGGATAACTTTGGGCTTAACGGACTCGACCATGTGGAGATGCTGCGAAACATCGCCCACTATCACCACGAAGCCGTTAACGGCAGCGGCTACCCTGAAGGCAGACTTGGCAACGAGATCCCACTGGAAGCCCGGATCGTGGCGGTAGCCGACGTGTTTGATGCGCTGACCAGCAAGCGCCCTTACAAGGCCGCGTGGACCAACGCAGAAGCCTTCGAGATGCTGAATAAGCTGGCCGGTGAGACGCTGGATGCTGCCTGCGTTGCCGCGCTGCACGCACAACAGGATGCCATCCTCCAGATACAGCAGCAGTTCAGTGAAGATCCGCTAGGCTAGTTCGTCCGCCAGGCTCAAGCCCACGCAACGGGATGCCCAACCTCCAGCCCAAGAACGTCAGCGGCTCGCCCCTGGTTAACCGCAACCTCCACCAAGCCGCATGAATTCGGGTACCAAAAGGACTGCCCCTTCGGCACGGCGGAAAAGGTTTCGGCATAGGCTATAGGCTGATCGTTAACCAGCAACAGTCGGGTGGAGTCAGCACTAGCAGCGGACATGCCGGTCATGGCATTGCCAAAATGATCAACGTACACAACCTCGCCGATCTCAACAGGCCAGTCGGCACCTTCGATGCCGCCCTTATGCAATGGGCTTCGGTCGACACCCTGACCGCGGGAGAGAATGCCTGCAACAGGCGCGAACAAATCGCGGCCATGGAAGCTGCTGGACAGGCGCTCCGGGCGCCAGTCGATGCGTGCAACTTGTACGTCGCGCGCCTGAGCAACTACCCGGGACAGCAGGCCATTATCCGGACCGATGAAGGTGCGCCCGTCTGCCTCAACGATAAGAGGGTCACGCAGACCACCAACACCTGGATCAACGACCGCAGCAACGACACAGCCAGATGGCAATCCGTTGGTCAGCGCAGCCAGAAGATAGGCAGAGCGACGAAAGTCACCGCATGGCGCATCAGAGATCAGATTGACCACACGCGACTGAAACGACTCCGCGAGGACAGCCGCTTCCATTTGGCCGGTATAGGGCCCATCTGACCCGAAGTCAGTGAAGAGTAAAACGAGAGGGACAGAGACCGTCATATGCCCAGCATTAGGGCACAAAAAGAAAACCGGGCATAGCCCGGTTGTCTTTAAGCGGCTATCGAAACTGTTTATTCGGTTTCGACGATCTCACCGGCATTGCCAGCCGGACGATCTACCAGTTCGACGTAGGCCATCGGGGCCTTGTCGCCGGCACGATAGCCACACTTCATGATACGCAGGTAACCACCGGGGCGCCCCTTGTAGCGCGGGCCCAGCTCGCTGAACAGCTTGCCGACGACTGCGTCATCACGCAGGCGGGCGAAGGCCAGGCGACGCTTGGAAACGCCGTCTTCCTTGGCCATGGTGATCAGGGGCTCGGCCACGCGACGAAGCTCTTTGGCCTTCGGCAGGGTGGTCTTGATCAGCTCGTGTTCGAACAGGGACACCGCCATGTTGCGGAACATGGCTTTACGGTGCGAACTGTTACGATTCAGTTGCTTGCCGGCTTTGCGGTGACGCATCGGTCGACTTCCTTAAACAGTGGGCTACAGAGCCGGCCTTAGCGGGCCAGCAGCTCTTCAATATTCTCGGGCGGCCAGTTTTCCAGACGCATACCGAGGGACAGGCCACGGGTGGCCAACACGTCCTTGATCTCGGTCAGCGATTTCTTGCCGAGGTTCGGAGTCTTGAGCAACTCCACCTCGGTGCGCTGGATCAGGTCCCCAATGAGGAAAATGTTCTCTGCCTTGAGGCAGTTCGCGGAGCGAACGGTCAATTCCAGATCATCAACCGGGCGCAACAGGATCGGATCCACACCAGGCTCGGAAGATTCAGGCGCTGCTTCTGCCCTGGCGGTCTGATCCAGCTTCACGAAGGCCGTCAGCTGATCCTGCAGGATGGTGGCAGAGCGACGGATCGCATCTTCCGCATCCAGGGTGCCGTCGGTCTCGATATCGATAACCAGACGGTCCAGGTCGGTACGCTGCTCAACACGCGCCGCCTCGACGGTGTAAGCCACACGACGAACCGGGCTGTAGGTTGCATCCAGCTGGAGGTGACCAATGGGACGGTCATCACCGGCGGAACTGTCGCGGATAGAGGCGGCTTCGTAGCCACGACCGCGACGCGCCTTCAGGATCATGTTCAGCTCGCCCTTATCGGTAAGCTGAGCGATTACCATCTCGGGGTTGGCAATGCTGACGCCGTGAGTCAGTTCGATGTCGCCCGCAGTGACCACGCCTGGGCCTTTGGCCTTGACGCTGAGAGTTGCCTCGTCACGATCTTCCATCGTGATGGCAACTTCTTTCAGGTTAAGGAGGATCTCCAGGACATCTTCCTGCACACCCTCAATAGCACTGTACTCGTGCAGCACGCCGTCGATCTCGGCCTCAACGATGGCGCAACCCGGCATGGAAGACAGCAGGATGCGACGCAGTGCGTTGCCCAGCGTGTGACCAAAGCCGCGCTCCAAAGGCTCCAGGGAGACTTTGGCACGACGATCGTTGACAGCCTGTACGTTGACGATACGAGGCTTCAGGAATTCTGTGACGGAATCCGCCATGGATAGCCCTCTGGTTGTGTCCCTTACTTGGAGTACAGTTCGACGATCAGCTGCTCATTGATTTCAGCAGGCAGATCGGCGCGCTCCGGAATACGCTTGAAGGTGCCGGTCATGGCCTTGGCATCGACCTGCACCCAATCGGGGAAGCCATATTGCTCGGCCAGGGCCAGTGAGCTGGCGACACGCGCCTGCTTTTTGGCCTGCTCACGCACAGTGATTACGTCTTCTGCATTGACCTGGTAGGACGCAACGTTCACCACCTTGCCATTCACTTCGATCGCCTTGTGGCTGACCAGCTGACGGGACTCGGCGCGGGTGGCGCCAAAGCCCATGCGGTAGACGACGTTGTCCAAACGACGCTCCAGCAGTTTCAGCAGGTTTTCGCCGGTCGGACCCTTGGCAAGGTCGGCCTTCTTGTAGTAGCTGCGGAACTGACGTTCCAGCACGCTGTACAGACGACGCACCTTCTGCTTTTCACGCAGCTGTACACCATAGTCGGAAAGGCGGCGGCGGCGGTCGATCTGCTGACCGGGCACCTTTTCCATGTTGCACTTGGAGTCGACGGAACGAACGCGGCTCTTCAGGTACAGATCAGTACCCTCGCGGCGCATCAGTTTACATTTTGGTCCCAGATAACGAGCCATCAGTCAAACTCCGTAATCAGACGCGACGCTTCTTCGGCGGACGGCAACCATTATGCGGAATGGGCGTCACGTCGGAGATGCTGGTGATTTTGAAACCGGCGTTGTTCAGGGCACGCACGGCGGACTCTCGGCCAGGACCGGGGCCTTTGACCTGAACGTCCAGGTTCTTCAGACCGTAATCCTTGGCAGCCTGGCCGGCACGGTCGGCAGCGACCTGTGCGGCAAACGGGGTGCTCTTACGGGAACCACGGAAACCGGAACCACCGGAGGTAGCCCAGGAAAGGGCGTTACCCTGACGGTCGGTGATGGTGATGATGGTGTTGTTGAACGACGCATGGATATGCGCCACACCATCCGTCACTACCTTTTTAACCTTTTTACGGGTTTTAGTGGTGCTCTTGGCCATTTAACCGGTCCTGACAACTATTAGCGTTTAATCGGACGACGCGGGCCCTTGCGGGTGCGTGCGTTCGTCTGGGTGCGCTGACCGCGAACCGGCAGGCCACGACGATGGCGAATGCCACGGTTGCTGCCCAGGTCCATCAGACGCTTGATGTTCATGGAGATCTCACGGCGCAGGTCACCCTCGACGGTGAACTGGGCAACCTGGGTACGCAGGTTTTCCACTTCGTCCTCGGTGAGGTCCATGACCTTACGATCCGGTGCGATGCCAGTGGCAGCACAGATCTGGGCGGCGCGAGTGCGGCCGACCCCGTAAATGGACGTAAGCGCAATAACAGTGTGCTTACGATCCGGAATGTTGACGCCTGCGATGCGGGCCATCCTGAAATCTCCCAAAATTCGCCGTATTAGAAACCCGGCGCGGAAACGCCGAATTCTAACCTGATCTCAAGCCAGTTTCAACCACAAAGTCCATCCGCAGATGGATGTGATCAGCCCTGGCGTTGCTTGTGTCGCGGATCGCTGCAAATCACCCGAACAACGCCTTTGCGCTTGATGACCTTGCAGTGCCGGCACAGTTTCTTTACGGAAGCACGAACCTTCATCTTTCGATCTCCTAACCCCAGCCGCGGTCAGCGAGGAAGCCCCGCGCCACCGTAACCTTTCAGATTTGCCTTTTTCATCAGCCCTTCGTACTGGTGGGACATCAGGTGCGCCTGCACCTGGGCCATGAAATCCATGACCACGACCACCACGATCAGCAACGAAGTGCCGCCAAAATAAAACGGTACGTTCCAACCAACGATCAGAAACTCAGGCAGCAGGCAGACCAGGGTGATGTAAATGGCACCCGCCATGGTCAGCCGCGACATCACCTGATCGATGTACTTGGCGGTCTGCTCACCGGGACGAATGCCCGGGATGAACGCGCCAGAACGCTTCAAGTTGTCTGCAGTCTCCCGCGAATTGAACACCAGTGCGGTGTAGAAAAAGCAGAAGAAAATAATCGCTGCCGCATACAGTGCGACATACACCGGCTCGCCCGGAGACAGCTTGGCGACGATATCCTGCAGCCAGCGCATGTCCTCACTACTGCCGGCCCACTGCGCCAGCGTCGTCGGGAACAGGATGATGCTCGATGCGAAGATCGGCGGAATCACCCCGGCCATGTTCAGCTTGAGCGGCAGATGGCTGCTCTGGGCAGCGAACATCTTGCGGCCCTGCTGACGCTTGGCATAGTTCACCGTAATACGGCGCTGACCACGCTCCACGAAGACCACGAAGGCGGTGACCGCCAAGGCCAGCACGAACAGGAACAGTGCCAGCAGCGCGTTCATCTCGCCGTTGCTGACCAGTTCACCAATACCACCAAAGGCACTCGGCAGGCCGGCAACGATGCCCGCGAAGATGATCATGGAGATGCCGTTGCCAAGGCCACGTTCCGTGATCTGCTCACCCAGCCACATCAGGAACATGGTGCCGGTCACCAGCGACACCGTCGCGGTGAACACAAAGCCTGGCCCGGTGTGAATGACCACATTCATGCCGCCTGCCGTCTGTCCCTGCAGCGCCATGGAGATACCCACAGCCTGGAAGGTCGCCAGCACGACGGTGCCGTAGCGGGTGTACTGGGTGATCTTGCGACGCCCTGCCTCACCCTCTTTCTTCAACTGCTCTAGCGACGGCACCACCGCAGTCATCAGCTGCATGATGATGGAGGCCGAGATGTACGGCATGATCCCCAGCGCCAGTAACGAAGCCCGTTCCAGCGCACCACCGGAGAACATGTTGAACATGTCCAGGATGCTGCCACCCTGCTGCCCCATCAATGCGGCCAGCGCACTCGGGTTGACGCCAGGCACCGGAATGAAGGTTCCGATGCGGAAAACGATCAACGCCCCGATGAGGAAGAAGAAACGCTGGCGCAACTCGGAGAGCTGCCCCATGTTCACACCACCTGGCAATGCGGGTTTAGCGGCCATAACGATCCGATCAGTCTTCGATCTTGCCGCCGGCTGCCTCAATGGCAGCACGGGCACCCTTGGTCACACCCAGACCCTTAACGGTCACGGCCTTCCCAAGCTCGCCTGACAGGATCACCTTGGCGCGCTGCATGGTGCGCGGCAGGATGTTGGCAGCGTACAGCGCCTCCATGTCGATGACGTCAGCAACCACCTTGGCCAACTCGTCAAGACGCACTTCGGCGGTGACGCGGCCCTTTCGGGAGCTGAAGCCAACTTTTGGCAGTCGACGCTGCAGCGGCATCTGGCCGCCTTCAAAACCCGTCTTGTGGAAACCACCGGAGCGGGACTTCTGACCCTTGTGGCCACGACCACAGGTCTTGCCCAGACCGCTGCCGATACCACGACCGACTCGCTTGCCTTCGGGACGGCTGCCAGGAGCCGCTTTCAAGGTATTCAGGCGCATGTTATGCGTCCTCCAGAACCTGGACCATGTAGTACACCTTGTTGACCATACCGCGGGTCGACGGGGTGTCCTCAACTTCCACCACGTGGTGCATGCGACGCAGGCCGAGACCGCGCACACATTCCTCGTGGCCCTTGATCCGGCCGCTCATGGAGCGAACCAGCTTGACCTTCATCATCTTTTTGTCGGCCATGTTCTTTACCCCAGGATGTCTTCGACAGACTTACCACGCTTGGCGGCAACGTCTTCCGGACTGGACATCGCGGCCAGGCCATTCAGCGTGGCACGGACAACGTTCATCGGGTTGTTGGTCCCGATGCACTTGGCCAGCACGTTGTGAACGCCGACCACCTCGAAGATGGCGCGCATCGCGCCACCGGCGATGATACCGGTACCTTCAGAGGCAGGCTGCATGTGCACTTTTGCTGCGCCGTGGCGGCCGATCACCGGGTACTGCAGGGTGCCGCCCTTGAGCTTTACCGACTGCATGTTCTTGCGGGCATTCTCCATGGCCTTCTGGATAGCCAGCGGCACTTCCTTGGACTTGCCACTGCCAAAACCCACCTTGCCGTTGCCGTCACCGACCACGACCAGCGCGGAGAAACCGAACACCCGGCCACCCTTGACCACCTTGGCCACACGGTTGACCGCGATGAGCTTTTCGTTGAGATCGTCGCCCTGGGGCTTCGAGTCGTAATTTGCCATCGCTAATTCCTCAGAACTTCAGCCCGGCTTCGCGAGCCGCGTCTGCCAGGGCCTGCACACGGCCGTGATACTTGAAACCGGCGCGGTCGAAGGCGACCGTTTCGATACCCGCAGCCTTGGCACGCTCGGCAACTGCCTTGCCCACCGCAGCGGCGGCAGACATGTTGCCGGTCTTGCCGCTGACCGACTCGGCCACGACCTTCTCGGCGGTGGACGCTGCAGCCAGCACGGTGGCGCCGTCTGCGGCGATCACCTGTGCGTACATATGTCGCGGCGTGCGGTGCACGGTCAGCCGGGACACGCCCAACTCGCGGATCTTGGCCCGGGTTTTCCGGGCGCGACGAATACGACTCAGTTTTTTGTCCATCGTCCCTACCCCTTATTTCTTCTTCGCTTCTTTGCGGCGAACCTGCTCATCCGCATAGCGAACACCCTTGCCCTTGTACGGCTCAGGCGGACGGTACGCGCGAATCTCCGCAGCGACCTGACCCACCTTCTGCCTGTCACAACCCGAAACGACGATCTCGGTCTGAGACGGGGTATCAATGGTGATACCCTCAGGCACGGCATAATCGACGGGGTGGCTGAAGCCCAGGCTCAGGTTCAGGACTTTGCCCTTACCCTGTGCCCGGTAACCAACGCCGACCAGCTGAAGCTTGCGCTCGAAGCCGGTGCTGACACCAACCACCATGTTATTGAGCAGTGCACGCATGGTGCCGGCCATGGCCCAGGCACCGGTGCTTTCGGTAGCGGGCTTTACCTTCAGCTCACCACCATCCTGCTCGACCAGCACGCTGTCGTGAAGATCCATGGACATAGAGCCCTTGGCACCCTTGACGTTAACGCTCTGGCCACTGATTTTGACTTCGACGCCCTTTACAACGGGGATCGGCGCCTTGGCAACACGAGACATGTCAGGCCCTCCCCGAATCAGGCAACGACAGCAATGACTTCACCACCGAAACCCTGCTTACGGGCGGCGCGATCAGTCATGATGCCTTTGGAAGTGGAAACAATCGCGATACCCAGGCCACCGCGGACGGTAGGCAGCTCATCACGATTCTTGTAGATACGCAGGCCGGGACGGGAGACGCGCTTGATCATCTCGATCACGGGAGCGCCCTGGAAATACTTCAGGGTCACTTCCAGCGCCGGCTTGCCGTTCACCTCGGTAGAGGCATAATCGGCAACGTAGCCTTCGTCCTTCAGCAGCTGGGCGATGGCCGCCTTCAGCTTGGAGGCCGGCATGGCAACGCTTTGCTTGCCAGCCGACTGGCCGTTGCGAATACGCGTCAGCATATCCGCGACCGGATCAGACATACTCATCTATTCATGCTCCCTGGGTCAGGCCGTCTAATGAGACGCGATACCCGCATTGAAAAAGGCTCCCTACGCGAGGGAGCCAGGCACAATACGCTAAACGGCGGCCGATTACCAGCCGCAGTTGCGAATTTTTACCAGCTGGCCTTGACCAGACCCGGGATATCCCCGCGCATGGCCGCTTCGCGCAGCTTGTTCCGGCAAAGACCGAACTTGCGGTACACCGCATGTGGACGACCGGAGACCCGGCAGCGACGCTGTTGACGAGTAGGACCCGCGTCGCGCGGCAGCTTCTGCAGCTTCAGCACGGCAGCGTCCACTTCTTCATGGCTGCTGTTCGGATTCTTGATGATCGCCTTCAGCGCATCGCGTTTAGCGGCGTACTGATTCGCAGTTTTGGTGCGCTTGGCCTCGCGGGCCAACATGCTTTTCTTTGCCATAGTCTCTTAAGTCCCGGTTACTTGAACGGGAAGTTGAAGCCTTCCAACAAGGCTCGCCCTTCCGCGTCAGTCTTGGCATTGGTGGTGATGGTAATGTCCATACCACGCAGCGCATCGACCTTGTCGTAATCGATCTCGGGGAAGATGATCTGTTCCTTGACGCCCATGCTGTAGTTACCAGCGCCATCGAAGGCCTTGGCAGACAGACCACGGAAATCGCGGATACGGGGGATCGCGATGCTGACCAGGCGATCAAGGAACTCGTACATGCGCTCGCGGCGCAGAGTCACCTTGCAGCCAACAGGCCAACCGTCACGGATCTTGAAGCTGGCGACCGACTTACGCGCCTTGGTCACCACCGGCTTCTGGCCGGCGATCTTGATCATGTCGCTGACTGCGAATTCCATGATCTTGCGATCAGCACTCGCCTCGCCCACGCCCATGTTCAGGGTGATCTTTTCGATACGCGGCACCTCCATGATGCTCGCGTAACCGAACTTCTCCATGAGGGCCGGGACGACCTTCTCTTTGTATTGATCGTGAAATCTTGCCATCGGAATATCCGCCTTACACGTCCACGACTTCGCCGTTGGACTTGAACACCCGCACCTTGCGGCCATCGTCGAGGGTCTTGAAGCCCACGCGATCAGCCTTGCCGGTGACCGAGTTGAACAACGCCACGTTGGAAGCCTGAATCGGCATTTCCTTCTCGACGATGCCGCCCTGCTCACCCTTGTTCGGGTTCGGTTTCATATGTTTCTTGGCCAGGTTGACGTTCTCAACCACGACACGGTCTTCGTCCAGGACGCGCAGGATAGTACCCCGCTTGCCCTTGTCCTTGCCGGTTGTGACGATCACGTCGTCGCCTTTGCGAATCTTGCGTGCCATCTTGGTTACCTCACAGCACCTCAGGTGCCAGCGAAATGATCTTCATAAATTTTTCGCCGCGCAGTTCACGGGTGACGGGGCCAAAAATACGGGTACCAATCGGCTGCAGGTTGGTGTTGAGCAACACTGCAGCATTACCGTCGAAGCGAATGACCGAACCGTCCGGGCGGCGCACACCTTTGGCGGTGCGAACCACCACGGCGTTGTACACGTCACCCTTCTTAACCTTGCCACGGGGGATAGCGTCCTTTACGGACACCTTGATGATGTCCCCAATTGCAGCATAGCGACGATGCGAGCCACCCAGCACTTTGATGCACTGAACACGTTTTGCGCCGCTATTATCGGCAACGTTCAGTATGGTCTGCATCTGAATCATGACACTACCCCACCAAAATCAGGATGTTCTATCTAAAAAGGCTCAGTTCGTGCGCTCAACGAGCTTCACGAAACGCCAGGTCTTGCTCTTGGACAAGGGGCGGCATTGCTCTACCACCACAACGTCACCCATCTGGCATTCGTTGTTCTCGTCGTGCGCATGGACCTTGGTCGAGCGACGTACGAACTTGCCGTAAATCGGGTGCTTAACCTTGCGTTCAATCATGACAGTGACGGTCTTATCCATCTTGTCGCTGATAACGCGGCCCTGGAGCGTGCGGTTTGCATTCTGCTCGCTCATCACTCACCTGCCTTGTTGAGTTCGTGCATCAGGGTTTTAACCCGTGCGATGTTGCGGCGCACCTCTTTCATCAGGTGCGGGCGCGCAAGCTGACCGGTACCTTGCTGCATGCGCAGGTTGAACTGCTCCTTGAGCAGACCGTGCAGACTGTCGCGCAGTTCTTGCTGGGATTTACCCCGGAGTTCACTGGCTTTCATCACAGGATCACCCGCTTAACGAAAGTGGTCTTGATCGGCAGCTTGGCCGCCGCTAATGCGAAGGCCTCACGCGCCAGATCTTCAGACACGCCTTCAATTTCGTAGAGCATACGGCCGGGTTGAATCTGGGCGACCCAGTATTCGACGTTGCCCTTACCTTTACCCATCCGCACTTCCAGCGGCTTCTTGCTGATCGGCTTGTCCGGGAACACGCGGATCCACAGCTTGCCGCCACGCTTGACCTGGCGAGAAATTGCACGACGGGCCGCTTCAATCTGGCGGGCCGTCATGCGGCCACGAGCAGCGGCCTTGAGGCCGAACTCACCAAAGCTCACCTTGGAACCGGATTCTGCCAGTCCGCGGTTACGGCCTTTGTGCTGCTTGCGGAATTTTGTCCGTTTCGGCTGCAACATGTCTTAGTTCCCCTTGACCGGAGCCCTGCCCTTGGCAGGTGCTTCGGCTTCGGTTTCCTGGACGTCGCCAAAGACTTCGCCTTTGAAGATCCAGGTCTTGATACCAATGATGCCGTAGGTGGTTTTCGCCTCGGCAAAGCCGTAGTCGATATCGGCGCGCAGGGTGTGCAGCGGCACACGACCTTCGCGGTACCACTCGCTACGGGCGATTTCCGCACCGTTCAGACGGCCAGCGACGTTCACCCGGATACCCTGGGCGCCCAGGCGCATGGAGTTCTGAACCGAGCGCTTCATAGCGCGGCGGAACATGATGCGCTTCTCCAGCTGCTGGGCAATGCCCTCGGCAACCAGTTGCGCGTCCAGTTCGGGCTTGCGGATTTCCTCGATGCTGATGTGCACGGGAATGCCCATCATCTGGGACACTTCCTTGCGCAGCGAATCGATATCCTCGCCCTTCTTGCCGATCACCAGACCCGGACGTGCCGTGTGGATGGTGATGTGGGCATTCTTGGCCGGACGGTTGATCTGAATACGGCTGACCGATGCCTGCGACAGCTTCTTCTTCAAGAAGTCACGCACGACGAGATCGTTGTTCAGCAGATCGGCAAAGTTTTTCGAGTCCGCGTACCAACGCGAATTCCAGTCTTTGACGATGCCGAGGCGAATGCCTATTGGATGTACTTTCTGACCCATGTCTCTCGCCTGCTCAGTCGTCAGCAACGGTGACGGTAATGTGGCTAGTACGCTTCAGAATCCGGCTGGCGCGGCCTTTGGCTCGCGCGCGGATGCGCTTCATGGTGGGACCCTCGTCAACGAACACGGTTTTCACCTTCAGTTCGTCGATGTCCGCACCTTCATTGTGCTCTGCGTTTGCAATGGCGGAGTCCAGCACCTTTTTGATCATCTCGGCGCCTTTCTTCTTGCTGAACACCAGGGTGTTCAGCGCCTGCTCAACCGGCAGACCGCGAATCTGATCAGCTACCAAGCGACCCTTCTGGGCCGAGATGCGTGCAAAACGCAATTTAGCGACGGCTTGCATTGCTTCTCTCCCTTAACGCTTGGACTTCTTGTCCGCCACATGACCCCGATAGGTACGGGTCAGTGCGAACTCGCCCAGCTTGTGACCGACCATGTTCTCGGAAACGAGAACTGGCACATGCTGGCGACCGTTATGCACGGCGATGGTCAAACCGACCATCTCCGGCAGAATTACCGAACGACGCGACCAGGTCTTGATCGGGCGTCGGTCATTTGCTGCAACCGCTGCGTCCACTTTCTTAATCAAGTGGTGGTCGACAAACGGTCCTTTTCGAATGGAACGTGGCATTGCCTTTTACCTCACCTGATTACTTGCGACGGCGGTCGCGCACGATGAACTTATCGGTACGCTTGTTACTACGGGTCTTGTAACCCTTGGTCGGGGTGCCCCACGGGCTGACCGGATGACGGCCACCGGAGGTACGACCCTCACCACCACCATGCGGGTGATCGACCGGGTTCATCGCCACACCGCGAACGGTCGGGCGGACACCGCGCCAGCGCTTGGCACCGGCTTTGCCGAGCTTGCGCAGGCTGTGTTCGGAGTTGGACACGGCACCGATGGTGGCGCGGCACTCGGCATGCACCTTGCGCATCTCGCCGGAGCGAAGACGCAGGGTGGCGTAGTCGCCATCACGCGCGATCAACTGGGCAGAAGCACCGGCACTGCGTGCGATCTGCGCGCCCTTACCGATCTTCAGCTCAATGCAGTGCACCTGAGTACCCACCGGGATGCTGCGCAACGGCAGGCAGTTGCCTGCTGCGATCGGCGCATCCAGGCCGGACTTGATGGCGCTGCCGGCTTTCACGCCCGCAGGGGCGATGATGTAGCGACGCTCACCGTCGGCGTACTTGATCAGCGCGATGTGTGCGGTACGGTTCGGGTCATATTCCAGGCGTTCAACAACGCCCGGGATGCCGTCCTTGTCACGCTTGAAATCAATCACGCGATAACGCTGCTTGTGACCACCACCGACATGTCGGGTGGTGATGCGACCATTGTTGTTACGACCACCGGACTTGGACTTCTTCTCCAAGAGCGGCTCGTAAGGCGCGCCTTTGTGCAGCTCCGCGCTGGTCACTTTGACCACGAAGCGGCGACCCGGCGAGGTCGGTTTTGACTTTACGACTGCCATTATCCTGTCTCTACTCGTCTGATAGGTTTTCCAGACGGACAACTTCCGTTTACCCGTGACGTCATCCTTGACGACTGTGTTGCCCTTAACGGGCGGCCGACAATGCCGGCGTCGATTTACGCGTTAGCGAAATCGATCTCCTGACCTTCCTTCAGGCGCACATATGCCTTACGGACGTCCTTGCGCTTGCCTTGTACCTGACCGGTACGCTTGCGCTTACCTTTCACGTTTACAACGCGAACGGCTTCGACCTGAACCTCGAACAACAGTTCAACGGCCTTTGCAATCTCGGGCTTGGTCGCGTCAGGGGTGACCTTGAAGGCATACTGACGGGACTGGTCTGCAGCGATAGCGGCCTTTTCGGACACCACCGGGCTGAGCAGCACTTTCATCAGGCGTTCCTGGTTCATGCCAGACGCTCCTCAAGTTCCTTCAGGGCACCCGTGGTGACCAGAATCTTTTCAAAACCAACCAGCGCAACCGGATTGATGTCCTGCGACCCGCACACATCAACGCCATAGACGTTCTGGGTGGCCAGCAGCAGGTTTTCATCCATCTCGTCGGTGACGATCAGCACGTCGCGCAGATCCAGCTCTTTCAGCTTGGCCAGCACCTGCTTGGTCTTGGGTGCATCGACGGTGAAGCTGTCGACCACGACCAAGCGATCCTGACGCAGCAACTCGGACAGAATGGAGCAGATGGCACCGCGGTACATCTTGCGGTTCACTTTCTGCTCGTAGCTGCGCGGCACGGCGGCGAAGTTTACACCACCTGAGCGGAAGATCGGCGAACGAATGGTACCTGCACGCGCGCGGCCGGTACCTTTCTGACGCCACGGCTTGATACCACCGCCACTCACCTGGGAGCGCGTCTTCTGGGCCTTGGTGCCAGAGCGAGCGGCCGCCATGAATGCGGTCACCACTTGGTGCACCAGAGTTTCCTTGAACTCGGCGCCGAACACGGCTTCCGAGACCTGGATAGGCGACCCGCCTTGTACATTCAGGTCCATTGCAATCAACCCTTGTTCTTCAGCTTGATGGCCGGAGTGACAATCACGTCGCCACCGCGGGCCCCGGGAATGGCACCCTTGACCAGGATCAGGTTGCGGTCGCTGTCGACACGCACCACTTCCAGGTTCTGCACGGACACCTTTTCGGCGCCCATGTGGCCGGCCATCTTCTTACCCTTGAATACACGACCCGGGGTCTGGCACTGACCGATGGAACCCGGCGCACGATGCGACAGCGAGTTACCGTGGGTCGCATCCTGGGTGCGGAAGTTGTGACGCTTCACGCCGCCCTGGAAACCCTTACCCTTGGAGATGCCGCGCACATCCACTTTCTGGCCGGCTTCGAAGAAGTCAGCCTTCAGCTCTGCGCCGACTTCCGGGGCGTCGCCCTTTTCGTCGTCCAGACGGAATTCCCACAGACCGCGACCAGCTTCGGCATTCGCCTTGGCGAAGTGACCGGCAGCAGGCTTGGTCACGCGGCTTGCCTTGCGGCTGCCAAGCGTCACCTGGATGGCGGTGTAGCCATCGGTGTCCGGGGTGCGGACCTGAGTCACGCGATTCGGCTCCACCTCGATAACGGTCACCGGGATCGATGCACCGTCTTCGGTGAAGACGCGAGTCATACCGGCTTTACGGCCGATTAGTCCAATTGCCATGTCACAAACCTCAGTTCAGTTTGATCTGAACGTCCACGCCCGCAGCCAGGTCCAGTTTCATCAGTGCATCCACCGTTTTATCGGTAGGATCCACGATGTCCATCAGACGCTTGTGCGTGCGGATTTCATACTGGTCTCGTGCGTCCTTGTTGACGTGTGGCGAGACCAGCACGGTGTACCGCTCTTTCTTGGTCGGCAGAGGAATGGGGCCCAGAACCTGGGCGCCAGTACGCTTTGCCGTGTCCACGATTTCGCGGGCGGACTGATCGATCAACTTGTGATCGAAGGACTTCAGTCGAATTCGGATACGCTGACCAGTCATTAGCTATTACTCGATGATCTTGGCGACCACGCCGGCGCCGACAGTACGGCCACCTTCGCGGATGGCGAAACGCAGACCTTCTTCCATCGCGATGGGCGCGATCAGCTTGATGGTCATCTTCACGTTATCGCCAGGCATCACCATCTCGATGCCTTCCGGCAGATCACACGCGCCGGTGACATCGGTGGTACGGAAATAAAACTGCGGACGGTAGCCGTTGAAGAACGGGGTATGACGACCACCCTCGTCCTTGCTCAGCACGTACACCTCTGCTTCAAAGAAGGTGTGCGGCTTGATGGAACCCGGCTTGCACAGCACCTGACCACGCTCAACGTCGTCACGCTTGGTGCCACGCAGCAGCACGCCGACGTTGTCGCCAGCCTCGCCCTGATCCAGCAGCTTGCGGAACATCTCCACGCCGGTGCAGGTGGTCTTGGCGGAATCCTTGATTCCGACAATCTCCAGCTCGTCACCAACGTGCACGATGCCGCGCTCGATACGACCGGTCACCACGGTGCCGCGACCGGAGATCGAGAACACGTCCTCGATCGGCATCAGGAAGGCACCGTCAACGGCACGCTCCGGGGTCGGGATATAGGTGTCCAGCGCCTCGACCAGCCTGTCGATGGAAGGACCGCCGATCTCGGAGGTGTCGCCTTCCAGCGCCAGCTTGGCGGAACCGGTGATGATCGGGGTGTCGTCACCCGGGAAGTCGTAGCTGTCCAGCAGCTCACGGATTTCCATCTCGACCAGTTCCAGCAGCTCGGCGTCGTCGACCATGTCGGCCTTGTTCATGTACACGATGATGTACGGAACGCCAACCTGGCGGGACAGCAGGATGTGCTCGCGGGTCTGCGGCATCGGGCCGTCAGCAGCGGAAACAACCAGGATAGCGCCGTCCATCTGGGCAGCACCGGTGATCATGTTCTTCACGTAGTCGGCGTGACCCGGGCAGTCCACGTGCGCGTAGTGACGCGTCTCGGACTCGTATTCCACGTGCGCGGTAGCGATGGTGATACCACGCTCGCGCTCTTCCGGGGCGTTGTCGATCTGGTCGTACGCCTTCGCAGCACCACCAAACTTCTGCGCCTGGTGAGTGGTAATAGCCGCGGTCAGGGTGGTCTTACCGTGGTCAACGTGACCAATGGTACCCACGTTTACGTGCGGCTTTGTGCGATCAAACTTTTCCTTAGACACCGTACCTTACCCCTATACCGAATCTGTTACTTCTTGCTCAGAGCCTCGGCGATGCTCGCCGGGACTTCGTTGTACTTGGCGAATTCCATGCTGTACGAGGCACGACCCTGGGTCGCACTACGCAGCGAGGTGGCATAGCCGAACATTTCGGACAGCGGCACCTCTGCCTTCACCACTTTGCCTGACGTCGTGTCTTCCATGCCCTGCACCATGCCACGACGGGAATTCAGGTCGCCGATCACGTCGCCCATGTAATCTTCCGGGGTCTCGACCTCGACCTTCATCATCGGCTCCAGCAGAACCGGCTTGGCCTTCTGGACGCCGTTCTTGAAGCCCATCGAGCCGGCGATCTTGAACGCCATCTCGTTGGAGTCAACCTCGTGGTATGAACCGTCAAACAGGGTGACCTTCACGTCCACCACGGGGTAGCCGGCGATGACGCCGCCCTTCATGGCCTCCTGGATGCCCTTGTCGACAGCCGGGATGTAGTCCTTGGGAACCACACCGCCCACGATGGCGTTGACGAACTCGTAACCGTCACCCGCCTGCTGCGGCTCGATCTTCAGCCACACGTGACCGAACTGACCGCGACCACCGGACTGACGAACAAACTTGCCTTCCGCTTCCGTGGTGGCGCGGATGGTTTCGCGGTAGGCAACCTGGGGAGCACCCACGTTGGCTTCCACGTTGAATTCGCGCTTCATGCGGTCAACCAGGATCTCCAGGTGAAGCTCACCCATGCCGGAGATGATGGTCTGACCCGACTCTTCGTCGGTATGCACACGGAAGGATGGGTCTTCCTGGGCCAGACGACCCAGCGCCATACCCATCTTTTCCTGGTCGCTCTTGGTCTTGGGCTCCACGGCGACGGAAATCACCGGCTCGGGGAACTCCATTCGCTCCAGGGTGATGACATTGTTGATGTCACACAGGGTGTCACCGGTGGTGACGTCCTTCAGGCCCACGGCAGCAGCGATGTCGCCTGCGCGCACTTCCTTGATCTCCTCACGGGAGTTGGCGTGCATCTGCAGGATACGACCGACACGCTCCTTCTTGCGCTTGACCGGGTTGTACACGGTATCACCGGAGTTAAGCACACCGGAGTAGGCGCGGAAGAAGGTCAGGGTGCCGACGAACGGGTCGGTGGCAATCTTGAACGCCAGCGCGGAGAACGGCTCTTCATCGGAAGAGTGACGCTCGGTCTCGGTGACGTCGTCGTCCAGGATGCCCTTGATAGGAGGCACGTCCACCGGCGCAGGCATCACCTCGATGACCTTGTCCAGCATGGCCTGCACGCCCTTGTTCTTGAAGGCGGTACCGCAGGTAACCGGCACGATCTCAAGACTCAGGGTACGGATGCGCAGACCTTCGATGATCTCGTCCTCGGTCAGCTCACCGCCTTCGAGGTACTTCTCCATGTACTCTTCGCTGGCCTCGGCTGCCGCCTCGACCATCTGCTCGCGCAGCTTCTCGCACTTGGCCTGAAGCTCCTCGGGGATCTCGACGTAGTCGAACTCCATACCCATGTTTTCTTCGTGCCAGCGGATAGCCTTCATCTTGACCAGGTCGACCACGCCGGCAAAGCCTTCCTCGGCACCGATCGGGCACTGGATGGGCACGGCGTTGGCCCCAAGACGGTCCTTCAACTGCTCAACCACGCGGAAGAAGTTGGCGCCCATGCGGTCCATCTTGTTGACGAACGCCATGCGCGGGACTTTGTACTTGTTGGCCTGGCGCCACACAGTCTCGGACTGGGGCTGCACACCGCCAACCGCGCACAGCACGAACACGGCACCGTCGAGCACACGCAGGGAACGCTCCACCTCGATGGTAAAATCTACGTGCCCCGGGGTATCAATGATGTTGATACGGTGCTGCGGAAACTGCTTAGCCATACCGGACCAGAAGCAGGTGGTAGCCGCGGAGGTGATGGTGATACCACGCTCCTGCTCCTGCTCCATCCAGTCCATGGTGGCAGCGCCGTCGTGCACTTCCCCAATCTTGTGGGAAACGCCGGTGTAGTAAAGAACGCGTTCGGTGGTGGTCGTCTTACCGGCATCAATGTGAGCCATGATGCCGATGTTGCGATACCGCTCGATGGGTGTGCTGCGTGCCACTGCTTGTGTCCGTCCAGTATTAAAGGGTTAGCAAGAAAGCTGTTACCAGCGATAGTGGGAGAAGGCCTTGTTGGCCTCTGCCATACGATGGATCTCTTCCTTCTTCTTCACCGCAGCGCCCTTCTGATCCGAGGCGTCCAGCAACTCGCCAGCCAGACGGCCGACCATGGACTTCTCACTGCGCTTGCGGGCGGCATCGATCAACCAGCGCATCGCCAAGGCGTTGCGGCGACTCGGACGCACTTCCACAGGCACCTGATAAGTGGCACCACCGACACGACGGGACTTCACCTCAACCGCAGGACGCACGTTTTCCAACGCGGTATCCAGGGTCTCCAGCGGGTCGCCGCCCTTCTTTTCGATCACACGGTCCAGCGCGCCGTACATGACGCTCTCAGCGACGGACTTCTTGCCGTCCTGCATGACCATGTTGATGAACTTCGCCAGCGTCAGGCTACCGAACTTCGGATCGGCCAGAATCTCGCGCTTTGCTACAACTCTTCTTCTAGGCATGACGTCTTACTCTTTCCCGTCTATCCAATCAGCTCTTCGGGCGCTTGGCGCCGTACTTGGAGCGACCCTGGCGACGCTTATCGACACCAGAGGTATCAAGGCTGCCGCGCACAACGTGGTAACGCACACCCGGCAAGTCCTTTACACGACCGCCGCGGATCAGCACTACAGAGTGTTCCTGCAGGTTATGACCCTCACCACCGATGTAGCTGCTGACCTCGTAGCCGTTGGTCAGGCGCACACGTGCAACCTTCCGCAGGGCCGAGTTCGGCTTCTTCGGGGTGGTGGTGTAAACGCGGGTACATACGCCGCGCTTCTGGGGGCAGGCCTCCAAGGCGGGGACATTAGTCTTGTCCGCCTTGCGGCTCCGCGGTTTACGTACTAACTGATTGATAGTAGCCATCTAATTCCGTCTCCGGGACGCTTTCGGCCAATGCCATCTACGCCGAAAATTCGAGCAACCGACCCCTGCCCCGCCCGCGCTTCGCGCACCAAGCAAGCATCGACTGTTCGAATTCCCTGAATGTGTTCGCCAAGCGGCTGTTTTGCCGCAGAAAATTCGGGCCGGTGCGAACACCAGCCCGAGCGAAGACCGCGCATACTACGCGCACCCCTAAAGCCTGTCAAGCACTTCACGGGGCCAAAACGAGGGCCCGCCGGCCCTCGTCCGAATCTTATTCGGCGTCGGACGTGTTCAAGGCCTGTTTGATGGCCTCTTCCACGGCTTCCTTCGCCATCTCTACGGAACCCGTCTCTACCGCCAGAACTTCCTGGCGCTTGCGACGACGCTCCTTGTGATACGACAGACCGGTACCAGCCGGGATCAGGCGGCCGACGATCACGTTTTCCTTCAGGCCGTGCAGGCCATCCTTCAGGCCCCGTACCGCCGCCTCGGTGAGGACGCGGGTGGTCTCCTGGAAGGAGGCCGCGGAGATGAAGGACTCGGTCGCCAGGGATGCCTTGGTGATACCCAACAGCAGCGGCTCGAAGATTGCCGGATGATTGCCGTCTTTGAGAGCTTCCTCGTTGGCAATCATCGCGCGGGAACGCTCCACCTGCTCACCACGCAGCAGCTTGGTGTCACCGGGGTTGACGATGTCGACCTTGCGCAGCATCTGGCGAATGATCACCTCGATGTGCTTGTCGTTGATCTTCACACCCTGCAGACGATAAACGTCCTGGATTTCCTTGACCAGGTACTCGGCCAGGTCGCGGACGCCCTTCAGGCGCAGGATGTCGTGGGCAGCCAGTTCACCGTCGGCGATCACTTCACCGCGCTGCACCTGCTCACCCTCGAACACGTTCACGTTACGCCACTTGGGGATCAGGCTCTCGACCGTTTCGCCCTCGGCGGTGGTGATCACCAGGCGCTGCTTGCCCTTGGTGTCCTTGCCGAAGCTGACGGTACCGCTGGCCTCTGCCAGGATGGCCGGCTCCTTCGGCTTGCGCGCCTCGAACAGGTCGGCAACCCGCGGCAGACCACCGGTGATATCACGGGTCTTGGAGGACGCCTGCGGAATCCGCGCCACGACGTCACCCACGCCCACGCTCGCACCATCGGTCACGCCGACGATGGCACCGGACGGCAGATAGTAGTGCGCCGGGATCGCGGTGCCGGCGATGTTCAGGTCGTTGCCCTTGTCGTCCACCAGCTTGACCATGGGACGGATGTCCTTGCCGGCCGAGGGACGCTGCTTGGGATCGATGACCACCAGCGAGGACAGACCGGTCACTTCGTCGGTCTGCTTCTGCACGGTGACGCCGTCCACGAAGTCCACGAACACCAGGGTACCGGCAACTTCCGTGACCACCGGGTGGGTATGCGGATCCCAGTTGGCGACCAGCTGACCACCTGCAACGGCATCGCCGTCACGCACGTTCAGTACCGCACCATAGGGCAGCTTGTAACGCTCACGCTCGCGACCGACCTCGTCCACCACGGTGACCTCACCGGAACGGGACACGGCCACCAGCTTGCCGGAGGAATGCTCCACCGTCTTGATGTTGTGCAGACGCGCGGTACCGGCGCTCTTCACCTCGATGCTGCTGACCGCCGCGGAACGCGACGCCGCACCACCGATGTGGAAGGTACGCATGGTCAGCTGGGTGCCCGGCTCACCGATGGACTGGGCCGCGATGACGCCGACGGCCTCACCCTGGTTGACCAGGTGACCACGGGCCAGGTCGCGACCGTAGCAGGCGGCGCAGACACCGACGCGGGTCTGACAGGTGATGGTGGAACGCACCACCACCTGGTCGACACCGGCCGCTTCCAGGCGATCCACCCAGCTCTCGTCGAGCAGGGTGCCGGCTTCGCACAGCACCTCGTCGGTACCCGGCTTGTAGATGTCGACAGCCGGCACACGACCGAGAATACGCTCGCGCAGCGGCTCGACCACGTCACCGCCTTCGATGATCGGCTGGATCAGCAGGCCTTCCTCGGTACCGCAGTCCTCGGTGGTGATCACCAGGTCCTGAGCAACGTCGACCAGACGACGGGTCAGGTAACCGGAGTTGGCGGTCTTCAGCGCGGTATCGGCCAGACCCTTACGGGCGCCGTGGGTCGAGATGAAGTACTGCAGTACGTCCAGACCCTCGCGGAAGTTCGCGGTGATGGGCGTCTCGATGATGGAGCCGTCCGGCTTGGCCATCAGGCCACGCATACCGGCCAGCTGACGGATCTGGGCAGCGGAACCCCGCGCCCCGGAGTCGGCCATCATGAAGATGGAGTTGAAGGAATCCTGCTTCTCCTCCTTGCCTTCCTTGTTGAGCACGGTCTCCTTGCCCAGCATGGACATCATGGCCTTGGCCACCTGGTCGTTGGTGTGCGACCAGATATCCACCACCTTGTTGTAGCGCTCGCCGTTGGTGACCAGACCGGAGGCATACTGGCTCTCGATCTCCTTCACCTCGGCCTCGGCCGCGGCCAGGATGGTGACCTTCTCGTCGGGCACCACCATGTCGTCCACACCAACCGATACGCCGGCACGGGTAGCCTGAGCGAAGCCCATGTACATCAGCTGGTCGGCGAACACCACGGTGTCCTTAAGACCCAGGCGCCGGTAGCAGGCGTTGACCAGGCCGGAGATGGCCTTTTTCTTCATGGTCTGGTTGACCAGTTCGAACGGCAGGCCCTCGGGCACGATGTCCCACAGCATGGCGCGACCGATGGTGGTATCACGCACCGCGGTGTTCTCGGTGCTGTTGCCTTCCTCGTCGACGATCACTTCACGCAGGCGCACCTTCACCCGGGCATGAATGTCGACGTCGCCGGTATCGTAGGCACGACGCGCTTCGTTGATGTTGGAGAAGGCCATGCCTTCACCCTTGGCATTGATGCGATCCCGGGTCATGTAGTACAGACCCAACACCACGTCCTGGGTCGGCACGATGATCGGCTCACCGTTGGCGGGCGACAGGATGTTGTTGGACGCCATCATCAGCGCGCGGGCTTCCAGCTGCGCCTCGATGGACAGCGGCACGTGCACGGCCATCTGGTCGCCGTCGAAGTCGGCGTTGAAGGCGGTACACACCAGCGGATGCAGGTTGATGGCCTTGCCTTCCACCAGCACCGGCTCGAAGGCCTGGATGCCCAGACGGTGCAGGGTCGGCGCACGGTTCAGCATCACCGGGTGCTCGCGGATGACCTCTTCAAGGATATCCCACACCTCGGGTGCGCCGCGCTCAACCAGCTTCTTGGCCGCCTTGATGGTGGTGGCCAGGCCGCGGAACTGCAGCTTGGAGAAGATGAAGGGCTTGAACAGCTCCAGCGCCATGCGCTTGGGCAGGCCGCACTGGTGCAGCTTCAGGGTCGGGCCCACAACGATAACCGAACGTCCGGAGTAGTCGACCCGCTTGCCGAGCAGGTTCTGACGGAAGCGACCCTGCTTACCCTTGATCATGTCGGCCAGGGACTTCAGAGGGCGCTTGTTGGTGCCGGTAATCGCACGGCCCCGACGGCCATTGTCCAGCAGCGCATCAACCGATTCCTGCAGCATGCGCTTTTCGTTGCGCACGATGATGTCGGGAGCCGCCAGGTCCAGCAGGCGCTTCAGACGGTTGTTGCGGTTGATCACCCGACGGTACAGATCGTTCAGATCGGAGGTCGCAAAGCGGCCGCCGTCCAGCGGCACCAGCGGACGCAGCTCCGGCGGCAGCACCGGCAGCACGGTCAGGATCATCCACTCGGGACGGTTGCCCGAATCCTGCAGCGACTCCATCAGCTTGAGGCGCTTGGCGATCTTCTTGATCTTGGTCTCGGACTTGGTGGCCTCGACCTCTTCGCGCATGGTCTGGATCTGCGCGGGGATGTCGATGGTACGCAGCAGCTCGTAGACGGCCTCGGCACCCATGCGGGCGTCGAACTCGTCGCCGTTCTCCTCGATGGCCTCCAGGTACTGCTCGTCGTTGAGCAGCTGGAAGCGCTCCAGCGGCGTCATGCCCGGATCGATGACCACGTAGGACTCGAAGTACAGCACGCGCTCGATGTCACGCAGGGTGATATCCAGCAGCAGGCCGATGCGGGACGGCAACGACTTGAGGAACCAGATGTGCGCAGCCGGGCTGGCCAGCTCGATGTGGCCCATGCGCTCGCGGCGCACCTTGGCCAGCGTCACCTCGACGCCGCACTTCTCGCACACCACACCGCGGTGCTTGAGGCGCTTGTACTTGCCGCACAGGCACTCGTAGTCGCTGACCGGGCCAAAGATCTTGGCGCAGAACAGGCCGTCACGCTCCGGCTTGAAGGTGCGGTAGTTGATGGTCTCCGGCTTTTTGACTTCGCCGAAGGACCAGGAGCGGATCATGTCAGGCGAGGCCAGCCCGATACGGATGGAGTCGAACTCCACGGCCTGGTCCTGCTGCTTCAGAATCTTCAGAAGATCTTTCATCGTTTCTCCCGTGCGGGTATTCCTAGTTCACAAAAAGTGCAAGGAATTCGCACTTACTCCTGTTCCAGTTCCACGTTGATGCCCAGCGACCTGATTTCCTTCATCAATACGTTGAAGGACTCGGGCATGCCGGCTTCCATGCGATGGTCGCCATCCACGATGTTCTTGTACATGCGGGTTCGACCATTCACGTCGTCGGACTTGACGGTGAGCATCTCCTGCAGGGTGTAGGCGGCGCCGTAGGCCTCCAGGGCCCAGACCTCCATCTCACCGAAGCGCTGACCACCGAACTGCGCCTTACCACCCAAAGGCTGTTGAGTCACCAGGCTGTAGGGGCCGGTGGAACGCGCGTGCATCTTGTCGTCCACCAGGTGGTTCAACTTCAGCATGTACATGTAACCGACGGTGACCGGACGATCGAAGGAGCTACCGGTACGACCGTCGTACAGGGTCACCTGACCGCTTTCCGGCAGACCGGCCAGCTTCAGCATGTGGCGGATCTCGCTCTCCTCGGCACCATCGAACACCGGTGTCGCGGTGGGCACACCGCCGCGCAGGTTGTTCGCCATTGCGACGATCTCGTCGTCGGTCAGGGAGTCGAGGTCTTCCTTCTTGCCGGAGGTGTTGTAGACCTGATCCAGGTACTTGCGCAGTTCCGCCATCTTCACCTGGGCGTCCAGCATCTCGCCGATACGCTCACCCACACCCTTGGCCGCGAAGCCAAGATGGGTCTCCAGGATCTGGCCGATGTTCATCCGCGACGGCACACCCAGCGGGTTGAGCACGATGTCCACCGGACGACCGTTGTCGTCGAAGGGCATGTCCTCGATCGGGGTAATGCGGGAGATAACACCCTTGTTACCGTGACGACCGGCCATCTTGTCACCAGGCTGGATGCGACGCTTCACGGCCACGTAGACCTTGACCATCTTCAGCACGCCAGGCGCCAGATCGTCACCGGCGGTCAGCTTGCGCTTCTTCTCTTCGAACTTTTCGCGGAAGGTCTCGCGCTGCACCTTCACCTGCTCGGCGATGGCCTCCAGCTGCTGAGCGGCCTCTTCGTTGCGCAGGCGGATCTCCAGCCACTTGTCACGCTCGATCTCGGACAGGTAGGCCTTGGTGATCTTGGAACCGGCCTTGAGCTTGTTCGGACCACCGTCGGCGACCTTGCCCATCAGCATCTTCTCGACACGATCGAAGGTGTCGTCTTCCATGATGCGCAACTGGTCGTTCAGGTCCTTGCGAACCCGCGCCATTTCCATGTCTTCGATCTGCAGTGCACGGACGTCCTTCTCGACGCCATCGCGGGTGAACACCTGCACGTCGATGACGGTGCCGGCCATCCCGGAGGATACGCGCAGCGAGGTGTCCTTAACGTCGGACGCCTTCTCGCCGAAGATGGCGCGCAGCAGCTTCTCTTCCGGGGTCAGCTGGGTCTCGCCCTTGGGGGTGACCTTGCCGACCAGGATGTCGCCTTCCGTCACCTCGGCACCGATGTAGACGATGCCGGACTCGTCCAGCTTGGCCAGCGCGGCCTCGCCCACGTTCGGGATATCGCCAGTGATTTCCTCAGGCCCCAGCTTGGTATCACGGGCCATGCAGGTCATCTCTTCGATATGGATGGTTGTGAAGCGATCTTCCTTCACGACCTGCTCGGAGATGAGGATGGAGTCCTCGAAGTTGTAACCGTTCCACGGCATGAAGGCGACGCGCAGGTTCTGACCCAGCGCCAGCTCACCCATGTCGGTGGAAGGACCGTCGGCCAGCACATCACCGCGGGCAATCACGTCACCCACCTTCACCAGCGGACGCTGGTTGATGCAGGTGTTCTGGTTGGAACGGGTGTACTTGGTCAGGTTGTAGATGTCGACGCCCGCCTCACCGGCAATGGCCTCGTCGTCGTTGACCCGCACCACGATACGGGCGGCGTCGACGGACTCCACGTCACCGCCGCGCTTGGCGATCACGGTCACACCGGAGTCGACGGCAACGTTGCGCTCCATGCCGGTGCCGACCAGCGGCTTCTCGGCACGCAGGGTGGGCACGGCCTGACGCTGCATGTTGGAACCCATCAGGGCGCGGTTGGCGTCATCGTGCTCCAGGAACGGGATCATGGAGGCGGCCACAGACACGATCTGCTTGGGGCTGACGTCCATGTATTCCACCTTGTCCGGGGTGGACAGGGTGAATTCGTTCTGGTGACGGCTGGACACCAGCTCGTCGGTCAGCTTGCCGTTCTTGTCCACGGTGGTGTTCGCCTGGGCGATCACGAAGCGACCTTCCTCGATGGCGGACAGGTAGTTGATCTCATCGGTGACCTTGCCGTTCTCAACCTTCCGATAAGGCGTCTCGAGGAAGCCGTAGCGGTTGGTGCGCGAGTACACGGACAGCGAGTTGATCAGGCCGATGTTCGGGCCTTCAGGGGTCTCAATGGGGCAGACACGACCGTAGTGGGTCGGGTGCACGTCACGGACCTCGAAGCCGGCACGCTCACGGGCCAGACCGCCGGGGCCGAGGGCCGACACACGACGCTTGTGGGTCACCTCGGACAGCGGGTTGTTCTGGTCCATGAACTGGGACAGCTGGCTGGAACCGAAGAACTCCTTGATGGCGGCGGAGACCGGCTTGGCGTTGATCATCTCCTGCGGCATCAGGCCCTCGGACTCGGCCAGGGTCAGGCGCTCCTTGACGGCGCGCTCTACGCGGACCAGGCCGACGCGGAACTGGTTCTCGGCCATCTCGCCCACGCAACGCACGCGGCGGTTGCCCAGGTGGTCGATGTCGTCGACCACCCCGTTGCCGTTGCGGATCTCGACCAGGGTCTTGAGCACGTCGACGATGTCGGACTGATCGGCGAACTGCTCGACCAGCGCCTTGGACTCTTCGTCATCACGGGACTTGAAGTACATGCTGTCGTACAGCACGCCGGCGCCTTCGGCCTCGTCACGGGCCAGGCGACGGTTGAACTTCATGCGACCGACCGCGGACAGGTCGTAGCGGTCTTCGGTGAAGAACAGGTTGTGGAACAGGTTGTGCGCGGCATCCTTGGTGGGCGGCTCGCCCGGACGCATCATGCGGTAGATCTCGACCATGGCCTCCAGCTGATTGGAGGTCGGGTCCAGACGCAGGGTCTCGGAGATGTAGGGGCCGTGATCCAGATCGTTGGTGAACAGCGTGCGGATGTCCTTGACGCCCTTCTCGAGGAAGGACTCGACCATCTCGGGGGTCAGCTCGTCGTTGGCCTTGGCCAGCAACTCGCCGCTGTCCTTGTCCACCACGTCATGGGAAACGGTCTTGCCGACCAGGAACTCGGCCGGCACTTCAAGCTTGGAGATGCCCGCGGTTTCCAGCTGTTTGATGTGACGGGCGGTGACGCGCTTGCCGGCCTCGACGATCACTTCCTTGCCGGCCTTGATGTCGAAGGTGGTGGCTTCGCCACGCAGACGGGCCGGCACCAGGTCCAGCTCGATCTTCTTCTTGCCCAGGTGGAAGCTGTCCTTCTCGAAGAACATGTCCAGGATCTGGGTGGTTTCGTAACCCAGCGCGCGCAGCAGGATGGTGGCCGGCAGCTTGCGGCGACGGTCGATACGCACGAACACGGCGTCCTTCGGGTCGAACTCGAAGTCCAGCCAGGAGCCGCGGTACGGAATCACCCGCGCGGAGAACAGCAGCTTGCCCGAGGAGTGGGTCTTGCCCTTGTCGTGATCGAAGAACACGCCCGGCGAACGGTGCAGCTGGGAAACGATGACCCGCTCGGTACCGTTGATCACGAAGGTGCCGTTATCCGTCATGAGCGGCAGTTCGCCCATGTAGATTTCCTGCTCCTTGATGTCTTTGACCTGCTTGGAGTTGGCAGGCGCTTCCTTGTCGTAGATCACCAGGCGGACGAGGACGCGCAGCGGGGCCGCATAGGTGGCGCCGCGCAGCTGACACTCGCGCACGTCGAATACGGGCTCGCCGAGGCGGTAGCTCACATACTCAAGACGGGCGTTGCCGGAGTAGCTGACAATGGGGAATACGGACTTGAAGGCTGCGTGAAGACCCATGTCTTCCCGCTCGGCGGGGGTCTTTCCTGCCTGCAGGAAGCCGCGATAGGAGTCGATCTGCGTCGCGAGCAGAAAAGGCACTTCCAGGATGGTCGGGCGCTTGCCGAAATCCTTACGAAGACGCTTTTTCTCGGTGAACGAATAGGCCATGCTTGCCTTCCCTCAAGTTAAATGCTCGATCCAGGCACCGGATACTGAATGTTCCGGTGTATTCAACCGCTACGGATTACCGGCTTCCCGCCAATAGTCCGGGTACTGCAAATTCGTAAAACGGCACAAACGGGAAAAGGCCGGTGGCAGTTTAAGCCACCAGCCTGTTCCCGAAGTACCGATACGCGAACAAGCGTGAGATTACTTGATCTCGACGGTCGCGCCAGCCTCTTCCAGCTGCTTCTTGGCCGCTTCGGCCTCATCCTTGGACACGCCTTCCTTCAGGGTGGCGGGCGCGCCTTCGACAGCGTCCTTGGCTTCTTTCAAGCCCAGGCCGGTCAGGCCACGGACAGCCTTGATGACGGCAACTTTGTTGTCGCCGAAGCTGGCCAGGACCACGTCGAACTCGGTCTTCTCTTCTGCAGCGGCAGCAGCTTCGCCACCACCGGCAGGAGCAGCGGCCACAGCAGCGGCAGCGGTCACACCGAACTTCTCTTCCATTGCCTCGATCAGCTCGACCACGTCCATGACGGTCATGTTCGCGATGGAATCGAGGATATCTTCTTTAGAAACAGCCATTGTAGGGCTCCTGTTAAAGCTTTAGCAAAATACGGGAAACGGCTTAAGCCGCTTCCTTGGCGTCGCGAACTGCTGCAATCGTGCGAACCAGCTTGCCCGGCACCTCGTTGAGCGTGCTGGCCAGCTTCTGGATAGGCGCCTTCATGGTGCCCATCAGGATGCTGATGGCTTGCTCGTAGGTCGGCATCTTCGCCAGCGCCTCGATGTCACTGGGTGCCAGCAACTTGCCTCCAACGGAGACCAGTCGGACAACCAGCTTGTCGTGACCCTTTGCGAAGTCTTTGATCACACGTGCGGCAGCGCCCGGATCTTCCTGCGAGAAGGCCATGACCAGCGGACCGGTCATACCTTCTGCCATGCAGGCGAAATCCGTACCTTCCATCGCGCGCCGAGCCAGCGAGTTCTTGATCACGCGGATATAGACGCCGTTGCTGCGTGCTTGCGCGCGCAGCTCGGTCATCTCACCCACGGACAGACCGCGGTACTCAGCGGCGATGGCGGAATAGGCGCCGCTCGCTACTTCAGCAACTTCGGCGACGATGGCTTTCTTCTGCTCGAGATTGAGTGCCAAGGTCGTCACCTCCCGACAACATGGAAAGACAAACGCCTTTCCGTATACACCCGAAACGGGGACATCCCGCTCCGATCAACCGGTGCACCATCATCAGAAGGCCGCTTTAACAACAGCCCTGAATCCGGAGCTCCGTCTACGCAGGATTGCATTAAGCCCGATGGTCACCGGACACCTGCGGTCTTTGACGGCAGCCGACCCGCCATGTGCGGATCAGCAGCCCCAAAGTCCTGTATGCGACACCGAAGTGCCGCAATGGTTCAGCCTTCCAGGGAAGCCTGATCCAAAGCCAGGCCCGGGCCCATGGTGGTGGACACGGTGACTTTCTTAAGATAAATGCCCTTGGCGGTGGTCGGCTTACCCTTCTTCAGGGCAGCGATCAGCACTTCCAGGTTCTGCTTCAGCGCGGCCGGCTCAAAGCCAACCTTGCCGATAGCGGCGTGGATGATGCCGCCCTTGTCGGTACGGAAACGCACCTGACCGGCCTTGGCGTTCTGCACGGCCTCGGCGACGTTCGGGGTCACGGTACCGACCTTCGGGTTCGGCATCAGGCCACGGGGACCCAGGATCTGACCCAGGGCACCCACAACGCGCATGGCGTCAGGGCTGGCGATGACCACGTCGAAGTCCATGTTACCGGCCTTCACCTGCTCGGCCAGGTCGTCCATGCCGACGATGTCGGCGCCGGCAGCCTTGGCGGCTTCGGCGTTAGGACCCTGGGTGAACACGGCCACGCGCACGGTCTTGCCGGTGCCGTTGGGCAGCACCGCAGCGCCGCGCACCACCTGATCGGATTTACGGGGATCGACGCCCAGGTTCACAGCCACCTCGACGGACTCAGCGAACTTGACGCTGGACAGGTCCTTCAGCAGTGCGAAAGCCTCTTCGGCAGCGTACAACTTGCCCGGCTCGATCTTCTCGGCGATCGCCTTCTGGCGCTTGCTCAGCTTAGCCATCTTACAGACCCTCCACGTTCAGGCCCATGCTGCGGGCGCTACCAGCGATGGTGCGCACCGCGGCGTCCAGGTCAGCAGCAGTCAGATCGGACCCCTTGGTCTTGGCGATCTCTTCCAGCTGCGCACGGGTCACGGTGCCAACCTTTTCGGTGTTGGGACGACCGGAACCACTCTTGATACCCGCAGCCTTCTTCAACAGGATGGCCGCCGGCGGCGTCTTCATGATGAAGGTGAAGGAGCGATCGCTGTAGACGGTGATCACCACCGGCAGGGGCAGGCCCTTTTCGGTGTTCTGGGTCTGGGCGTTGAACGCCTTGCAGAATTCCATGATGTTCACACCGTGCTGACCCAGCGCGGGGCCGACGGGGGGACTCGGGTTGGCCTCTTGGGCCTTTACCTGCAGCTTGATGTAAGCTTGGATCTTCTTGGCCATATTTCACCTCTTTCGGGTTCAAGCGCCAGGGACTTTCACCCTGGCTCCCCGTATTGGCCGCCTGCGGGCGGCTGAAACCGGGCGGCCACAGCCGCCCGCAATTAACTTTTTTCGACCTGACCGAATTCCAGATCGACCGGCGTGGAGCGACCGAAGATGAGCACCGACACCTTCAGGCGGCTCTTCTCGTAGTCCACTTCCTCGACGACACCATTGAAGTCGTTGAACGGACCATCGGTTACGCGCACCACCTCGCCCGGCTCGAACAACACCTTCGGACGCGGCTTCTCGGCGCCTTCCTGCACACGCTGCAGGATGGCATCGGCCTCGCGATCGCTGATCGGCGCAGGACGGTCGCCGGTGCCACCGATGAAACCCATTACCTTGGGCACATCCTTGACCAAGTGCCAGCTCTCGTCGGTCATGTCCATCTGCACCAGCACGTAACCCGGGAAGAACTTGCGCTCGCTGCGACGCTGCTGGCCGCTGCGCATCTCGACCACTTCCTCGGTCGGCACCAGGATCTCGCCGAACAGGTCCTGCATGCCGGCGCGCGCGATACGCTCCTCCAGAGACCGCTTGACGGTACCCTCGAAGCCGGAATAGGCATGCACTACATACCAGCGTTTAGCCATTTCAGCTCCCCCGTCCAGTGAGGTAAAGGGTCGAGATCGACAGCAACGAATCCACGCCCCAGAGGAACAACGCAGTGAGCAATACCGCCACGAAGATCACCAGGGACGTCTGAATAGTCTCTTGCCGTGACGGCCAGACCACCTTTCGCACCTCGGTACGCGCGTCACCGACAAAGCCCCAAACCTGGCTGCCGACAGCGGTCTTCACCGCAATGAACACCGCCACAGCAATGAGCACAAGAAGACCACCCAGGCGCATCCACAGCGGCTGGGCGCCGAAGTAGTAGAACCCCACAATACCGGCAATAAGGATCGCCACTGCAGCCAAAAGCTTTACAGTGTCCCCGCCGGTCGCTTCCACTTCTGTATTTGTGTTCATCCTGCCTTGTATATGGCAGGCCAAGAGGGACTCGAACCCCCAACCTGCGGTTTTGGAGACCGCTGCTCTACCAATTGAGCTATTGGCCTAGAAAAACAGCGACGAGCCACCCCAACCGGAGCGACTCGTCAATCCTTTACTTTGTACGCCAGATCACTCGATGATCTTGGCGACCACGCCGGCGCCGACAGTACGGCCACCTTCGCGGATGGCGAAACGCAGACCTTCTTCCATCGCGATGGGCGCGATCAGCTTGATGGTCATCTTCACGTTATCGCCAGGCATCACCATCTCGATGCCTTCCGGCAGATCACACGCGCCGGTGACATCGGTGGTACGGAAATAAAACTGCGGACGGTAGCCGTTGAAGAACGGGGTATGACGACCACCCTCGTCCTTGCTCAGCACGTACACCTCTGCTTCAAAGAAGGTGTGCGGCTTGATGGAACCCGGCTTGCACAGCACCTGACCACGCTCAACGTCGTCACGCTTGGTGCCACGCAGCAGCACGCCGACGTTGTCGCCAGCCTCGCCCTGATCCAGCAGCTTGCGGAACATCTCCACGCCGGTGCAGGTGGTCTTGGCGGAATCCTTGATTCCGACAATCTCCAGCTCGTCACCAACGTGCACGATGCCGCGCTCGATACGACCGGTCACCACGGTGCCGCGACCGGAGATCGAGAACACGTCCTCGATCGGCATCAGGAAGGCACCGTCAACGGCACGCTCCGGGGTCGGGATATAGGTGTCCAGCGCCTCGACCAGCCTGTCGATGGAAGGACCGCCGATCTCGGAGGTGTCGCCTTCCAGCGCCAGCTTGGCGGAACCGGTGATGATCGGGGTGTCGTCACCCGGGAAGTCGTAGCTGTCCAGCAGCTCACGGATTTCCATCTCGACCAGTTCCAGCAGCTCGGCGTCGTCGACCATGTCGGCCTTGTTCATGTACACGATGATGTACGGAACGCCAACCTGGCGGGACAGCAGGATGTGCTCGCGGGTCTGCGGCATCGGGCCGTCAGCAGCGGAAACAACCAGGATAGCGCCGTCCATCTGGGCAGCACCGGTGATCATGTTCTTCACGTAGTCGGCGTGACCCGGGCAGTCCACGTGCGCGTAGTGACGCGTCTCGGACTCGTATTCCACGTGCGCGGTAGCGATGGTGATACCACGCTCGCGCTCTTCCGGGGCGTTGTCGATCTGGTCGTACGCCTTCGCAGCACCACCAAACTTCTGCGCCTGGTGAGTGGTAATAGCCGCGGTCAGGGTGGTCTTACCGTGGTCAACGTGACCAATGGTACCCACGTTTACGTGCGGCTTTGTGCGGTCAAATTTTTCCTTGGACATCGCTCGTTTATCCCCACTTAAAGATAAGGCGCTTCAATTGCTTAGAAAAAACCGCGCGCACACCGCACGGCGACAAATATGGAGCCCAGGAGCAGATTTGAACTGCCGACCTCACCCTTACCAAGGGTGTGCTCTACCGACTGAGCTACCTGGGCAAAACTCTTTTACATCCCATCCCGTCAGGATGCGGGCGGGCAACTCTATATGAAGGCCGCCCCGCACTCAACTATATTGGAGCGGGTGATGGGAATCGAACCCACACCATCAGCTTGGAAGGCTGAGGTTCTACCGTTGAACTACACCCGCCGAAATCGTGATCGCGCCCTGCACTCTTCAGCAGACCAACAGCAAAAAGGCCGGCGCAGCCTGCGCCCAACCCATTCCTTCGCCGGCCCAAGCCCTCCCGGGCGACTGCCACGGGCGAACTTCTTACATTTTGGTGGAGGGGGGGATTACTCCAGGCCTACGGCCTTCCGCCCTCCGGGCCGTCGCGTTAGCGCGACGTTCGGGTCGCCATGCGACCCGTCGAACCTCTACCGGTTCGCATCCTCCCCCGAACACAACCCGCGGGCGGACACTTCTGACTTGGTGGAGGGGGGAGGATTCGAACCTCCGAAGGCTGAGCCAGCAGATTTACAGTCTGCCCCCTTTGGCCGCTCGGGAACCCCTCCAAAAAAGAGGCGGTATTCTGAGTTAGGACTTGACCACTGTCAACCACCGCGAACAGATAAAAGCGCGTGCGCTGAACCGTAACGATCCCGGTGGTAGGATGCCGCCTTCGCACCCGGACCCGGCCACCGGCCAGACCCGGCAGCACCTGGATCGATTATCAACACAGCGGCAGATGAATGAACGTCACAATCTTTGGTAGCGGTTACGTAGGACTGGTCACCGGCGCCTGCCTGGCCGAGGTCGGCAATAACGTCATGTGCGTGGACGTCGATCCCGCCAAGATCGACCTGCTGAATCAGGGCGGCGTGCCCATCTACGAACCCGGCCTGGATGAGATGATCGCCCGCAATCGCAAGGCCGGGCGCCTGAATTTCACTACCGATGCCAAAAAAGGCGTCGACCACGGCCTGTTCCAGTTCATCGCCGTCGGCACCCCGCCGGACGAGGACGGCTCGGCGGACCTGCAGTACGTGCTCGCCGTCGCCCAGAGCGTCGCGGAGCACATGAGCGAGTACAAGATCCTGGTCGACAAGTCGACGGTCCCGGTGGGCACCGGTGACAAGGTGGCCGCCCGGGTGCGCGACACCCTGGCTGCACGCGGCATGGACCTGCAATTCGACGTGGTATCCAACCCGGAATTCCTCAAGGAAGGCGCGGCACTGGACGACTTCATGCGCCCCGACCGCATCGTCATCGGCACCGACAACCCGCGCACCGGCGAGCTGTTGCGCGCCCTGTACACGCCGTTCAACCGCAACCACGACCGCCTGGTGCTGATGGACGTTCGCTCGGCGGAGCTGACCAAGTACGCCGCCAACGCCATGCTGGCCACCAAGATCAGCTTTATGAACGAGCTGTCGAACATCGCCGAACTGGTGGGCGCGGACATCGAGCAGGTCCGCGTCGGCATCGGCTCCGACCCGCGCATCGGCTACCAGTTTATATACCCAGGCTGCGGCTATGGCGGCTCCTGCTTCCCCAAGGACGTGCGTGCCCTGGAGCAGACCGCCCTGGGCGTCGGCTACACCCCGGAACTGCTGCACGCGGTTGAGGCGGTCAATTTCCGCCAGAAGGAAAAGCTGTTCGACAAGATCTCCGCCTATTTCGACGGCGACATGGCCGGCAAGACCATCGCCCTGTGGGGCCTGGCCTTCAAGCCAAACACCGATGACATGCGCGAGGCCTCCAGTCGCACCCTGATGGAAGCCCTCTGGCAGGCCGGCGCCAAGGTGCAGGCGTTCGACCCCGTCGCTAAGGAAGAGGCCGAGCGGATCTACGGCGACCGGGACGACCTGAAGCTGTGCAGCAGCGCCGACCAGGCCCTGGAAGGCGCCGACGTCCTGGCCGTGGTCACCGAGTGGATCGAGTTCCGCAGCCCCAGCTTCGAGCGCATCGCCGCCACCCTGAAGTACAAGGCCGTGTTCGATGGCCGCAACATCTACAAGCCTACGACGGTCAGCGCAGCGGGGCTAAACTACTTCAGTATCGGCCGTCGTCCCAGCTCGAATTAAAGCCGTCGCCGCGACAAAAACGGCTTGACAGTTTTGTGGCACGACCAGAGTATTAGCAAAAATTTAATAACAATAAGAAAAGACAAGAATGCGGAGGCAGGCCATGGCTCGCCTCTGTTTACTACCACCCCGGAGGAATCAACAAGTGACCCAGAGGAAATCCCTTTGCGCCGCAGCCGTCGCA
>Ga0272444_10000480_pt1 | contig 42158 bp, 44 predicted proteins | sample SSMForm13_FD_201033 | JGI IMG/M metagenome (GOLD analysis project Ga0272444, IMG submission 201033) | Marine sediment archaeal communities from Little Sippewissett salt marsh, Falmouth, MA, United States - SSM-Form-13 | ecosystem: Environmental > Aquatic > Marine > Wetlands > Sediment ... | reverse complement strand
GATGAGCCCGAGGGGCCCGGACGGGCCTGACGGCTGAGACGGCTGAGCGGGTTTGCTGCAAAATGGTCGTTTTTTGAATCGAAGGGAAGTTAGTAATGCAGGGATACCGACGACTGCTTTTGACACTCACCGGGACATTGTTGGGTTCAGCGGCGAGCGCGGACACCACCCGTCTGACGCTGGGCAGCTATTTTTCCAGCGGCGATTACGGCGGCAGCACCACCACCGAGCTGCAAAGCCTGTCCTTTTCGGTGAAACACCGCCGCGGGCCGTGGAACTTCAAGGCCAGCCTGCCCTATCTGTGGATCACCAGCGACGGCAGTGTGTTGCCGGATGGTGAGCCTACGGGTACGAGCGGTTCGCGCAGCAGCCGCAGCGGTATCGGCGACCTGACCCTGACCGTCAGCAACCGCATCTATTACGACAAGGCAGCGCGCCAGGGCATGCGCCTGCGTGGCAAGGTGAAACTGCCGACCGCCGATGAGGACAAGGCCCTGGGCAGTGGCGAAGTCGACTACACGGTTGAACTCGCCCCGTTCAAGCAGATTGACGACACCACCTTGTATGGCGCGCTCGGCTTCAAAATATACGGTGACACGGAAAGTACCGACTACCGCGATGTCTGGCTGGCGCGTGCCGGCTTCATGCACAAGTTCAACCCGCGGCATCTGGCCGCCCTCAGCACCAGCTACCGACAGAAGACCACGGCCACCCGCGATGACAAACACACGCTGATGTTGTTTCACAGTTATCGCCCGGACCGGGCGTGGAGGGTGCAGAGTTTTGCCATTGTCGGTCTGAGCAATGCGGCTGCGGATCTTGCCGGGGGCATCAGCCTGGCGCACGAGTTCTGAACCCCGCCCAGTCACCTGTATGCCCGCCACCGAGAGGTCGAGCGGGCATTTTTTTGCCCGCGTTTTGCCGGCCTAGTCACATTTTCTTGTTGAAATGGGAAAATTTCCCATTTATAGTCATCCCATCAATGACCGGTCGTGACCCGCAGTGACAGAAGGAGAGAGCATATGTCGGTAAACCCAAACATCCGTTTGATGGCCCTGCCCCACCCAGGCCCCCAGCAGCAGACCCAGACCCAGGCGCTGGAGCCTGCTCGCCTGCGCTCGGCGAAACGTGCGTTTTCCACGCGCCGGGTCGATTTTTCGCGCGCGGTCAATCTGATCAGCAGCGACTATCAGCCGCAGGTCGGCGACCTGTTGCTGGCCAGGGTAGGCCGGGTCGGGCACCACAAGCGCATCGAACGCCCGGACGGCCGTCGTGCGCATCTGTTCGCCGGTGACGAGATCATCGTCTGCTACGGCAACCGCTATGCCCCCGACCAGTTCGAAGGGCTGGTGCCGGATCATCTGGGCGAATGCGAACTGGTCGCCGCCGGCGGGATCGCTGCCAGTGTGGTGTGCAAGCATCGCTCAGTGGCTGCCGCCACCCGTCTCGAACCGCTCGGAATCCTCGCGGATGAACAGGGTCGTGCCCTGAACCTGAGCCAATTTGCGCTGGCCCAGCCATCGACCGCCGGGCGTGACTTGCCGCCGGTGCTGGCGGTGGTCGGTACCTCGATGAACGCCGGCAAGACCACCGCGGCCGCGCGCCTGATCCGCGGCCTGTCGCGCGCCGGAAAAAGGGTCGCTTCTGCCAAGATCACTGGCACCGGTGCCGGCGGTGACTTCTGGACCATGCTGGACGCCGGTGCACAGCCGGTGATCGATTTCACCGATGCCGGTCTGCCGAGCACCCACGGCGTCGGCCTGGCCGAACTCGAATCGGTGATGTCTGCGCTGCTGATGCATCTGCACCAAAGCGCGCCGGATGCGATCGTGATCGAGGTGGCGGACGGGCTGTTGCAGAGCGAAACCCGCAGGCTGATCGAGGGGGCGGTGTTCAACAGCCTGGTCGACCAGGTGGTGTTTGCGGCCGGCGATGCGATGGGCGCGGTCGCCGGTTACCGCCAGTTGCAGCAGACCGGATGCCGTATCGCCGCTTTGAGCGGGGCCTTTACCGCGGCCCCGTTGGCGGTGCGCGAGGTACAGCGCGAGCTGGATTGCCCGGTGTACCAGAAGACCGAACTGTCCGATCCCGAGGTGGCCTGTTCGCTGATCGGTGAGCCGATCGCGAAAGCGGATCGCGTCGATGAAACTGCCGCATCTGTTTAAGGGCCGACGCCGGCTTCTGTACCTGCGCCTGCTGGCCAACGGCCTGCTGCAGGCGGGTGCGGCAGTGGTGTTTGCCTTCCAGGCAAGCCGCCTGTTCGACGCGCATGTGGTGGCGGGCACGGCACCGGCGGACGCCATCTGGATGGATGCGGCGCTGCTGTTGGGACTGAGCCTGGTGATCGCCGCTCTGCGCCGCGGCGAGCGCGTGGATGCCGAGCTGTTCGGCCAGCTTTACGTGCGCGACATCCGCAAGCGTCTGTTTGCACGCGTGCTGCGCAGCCAGCAGCGTGCGCGCGACGGTCAGCGCAAGGGCTTGTTGTTGCTGCGCTTCGTCGGTGACCTGAATGCCATCCGCCAGTGGGTCAGCCTGGGGCTGGCACGTCTCAGCGTGGCTGCGGTGGCGGTGACGGTGGTGTTGGCTGCCCTGGCGCAGCTGCACGCCTGGTTTGCACTGATGGTTGCAGGTGCCCTGCTGCTTACCGCTGCGGCGATGCTGTGGCAGGGGCGGCGGGTCCATCAGTCGATCCAGAATGCGCGGCGGCGCCAGGCCAATCTTGCCGCCAATCTCACCGAAAAGATCTCGAATGCAACGCTGGTGCAGCTGTTCGACCAGGGGGATCACGAGCAACGCTATCTGGCGCGTCAGAACCGCCGCCTGATCGAAACGGTGCGCGACAAGGCGGCGGCCATCGGCAGCCTGCGCGCCATCGTCGATGCCGGTGCGGCGGTGGCTTTCGTCGGTTGTCTGTTGCTGGCGGCCCACGCCGAGGGCGCCAGTCCGGGTGCATTCGTGGCGGTATTGTCGCTGGTGGGCTTTCTGGCCGCGCCGCTGCGCGATCTGGGGCGTGCCCAGGAATACTGGCTGGCACATGGGGTGGCCATCGACAAACTGCAGCGCCTGGCATCGCGTCTGCGCCCGATGACGCGACGACAACCGTCGGGGGTGCCACCGGTCACGCGGGGCAGCCTGCAGATAAGGAAACTGCAATACGCAACATCGATCAAGCCGCTGACGGCGCAGCTGGCCGGCGGTCAACGCGTGGCACTGGTCGGGGCCAACGGCGCCGGCAAGTCCACCCTGCTCGCTTTGCTTGCCGGCTTGATCGAGCCCGGTGCCGGCAGCATTCGCATCGACGGCATTCCCCTGAAACGCATGAGCCTCGCCCAGCAGCGCAAGGTGACCGCCTTCGTGGGCGCAGAGGTTCCTTTGATACGCGGCTCGGTGCGCAAGAATCTCACCTATGGCCTGCACTCTGTGGATGCCGCGCACCTGCAGCGGGTGCTGCACGAGTGTGGTGTGACCGAGCTGCTGGAGCGACTGCCGCAAGGGCTGGATACGCGGGTCGACGAAGGGGGCAGCAACCTTTCCCAGGGAGAGCGGGCACGTCTGAGCCTGGCCCGTGCACTGTTGCGCAAGCCGCTGATCCTGCTGCTCGATGAGGCGGAAGCGCACCTGGACGTGCCGAGCATTCAGGCCATGCACCGGGCCCTGGCAGCCTTTCCCGGCACCCTGGTGATGGCAACCCACCGTCGTGAATCGATCGAGCTTGCCGATCAGGTCTGGCACCTGCATCAGGGCGAGTTGATCGCGCGCGGTACGCCAGCCGAACTGCTCTCGCAGGCAGGGCCAACCCGCCAGTTGCTGCGCACCGGCCTGCGCTTGGTGGGGTGAATTTCGTTTATGAACAGGAGTGTGACCGGTGCCGTTAAAGATTCACGCGCGCGAGCTTCGCGTATCAAACGCGCGGCTTTGCTGGCCGCCTTGGGAGGTTCGGGCATGCTGAATGCGGCTGGCCACGACCTCGACCCACAGCTGCTCGAGCCGGCGGCTGAGAGCGGGAGTGTGTATCGGTTCATCCAGGCCGGCACGGCCGATCAGCCGGACCTGCCCTATTACCTGTATCTGCCGGCAGGCGAGGCGCAGCCGCAGCGGGTACTGGTTGCGGTGCATGGCATCTCGCGCAACGTCGACGAACACCTGGCAGCGATGCGCTCCTGGGCGGACGAATACGCAACCGCATTGGTACTGCCGGTGTACGACAAGCTCGACTTTCACGATTACCAGCGACTCGGACGCAGTGCTTACGGCGCCCGCGCCGACCTGCCGCTGCTGCGGGCACTCGATGACATTGCGTCTATGTTCGGTATCGATACCGAGCGTGTCGCCCTGTTCGGTTTTTCCGGCGGCGCCCAGTTCGCCCATCGCTTCGCCTTGATGCACGGCGCACGCGTCTCTGCCCTCGGGCTTGCGTCCGCCGGCTGGTACACCTGGCCCGACCCGGAGCAGGCCTACCCGTTCGGCATGGCCGATGCCATGGGCCTGCCGGGCGCGGGTCCCGATATCGACCGTCTGTTGCAGATCCCCACCTGTGTGTTCGTCGGCGAACGCGACACCCAGCGCGATCGTGCACTCAACACGGCAACGCGCATCGACACCTTGCAGGGGCGCAATCGGGTCGAACGTGCGCACAACTGGAGCAGTGCGATGCGTGGTCTGGCGCTCAGTCGCGGCATTGACTCGCGCATGCGACTGCAACTGTTGCCCCACACCCGCCATTCCTACCTGAAGGCGGTCACCCGCGGCCAGTTGATGAGCCGCCTGTTCAGCTGTTTCTATGATGACCAAGGAGTTCAATGATGAAGATGCCTCTGCGTGGGCAGATGTTGCGCCTGGGCAGCGCCTGCCTGTTCACCGCCCTGCTATCGCCCGCCATGGCCGATCTGGCACCGGGCACGGTTGCCGTTTATTCGGATGGAACCGCACAGCGCCTGATTAGCAGTGAGGCGGGGCGGCAGGTCTGGGAGGACCAACGCCTGCGGCGTTACACCCTGTCCGACAATCCCTTGCTGCCGCCGTTGGCACGCGAACAGCGACTCGGTGGCGTCGATTACCGCAATACGCTGCGCACCGGCAGACCGGACGAACTGCTCGACAGCGAGCCCGGCGAGGAACGCGAGTTCAGCGTCTGGCGCAGCGACCGCCTCGGCAACCGCAGCCCGCGTAACTACGCATGCCGTTACGAAGGGGAGCGCGAGGCCGAGGTGCTGGGTAAGCGTGAGCCGCTCAAACGCTATTTCTGCGAGCGCTTCACCATCCACCACAAGCTGTGGACGCGCACCGTCAAGGAAACCCTGCGGCTCGACTACAGTCCCCGTTTGCAGCTGTTGGTCGATGTGCAACGCACGAAAAAGGGCGAGACGAGGCGCCGCAGCCTGGATGCGCTGATCGAGGCGGATAGCTACAGCTACCGTGATGTCCGCAAACTGCTGGCCAAGGCAGACGACAAATGAGGAAGCCAATGCAAACCAAGCTGTTGATGATCGTATCCGCCGCACTGTTGCTGGGCGGGTGCATGGGGCCTGTGCGCCAGGCACAGACACAGCAACTGACGGCAGCGGAGATCCAAAGCCTGTTTTCCGACAAGACCGTCGAATCGGTCAGCCGCAGCGGCAACACGACTAGCTTCACCTACTACCATCCGGATGGCAGGGTGTTGCAGCAACGCCTGTGGTCATTGCGTAGCGGCCACTGGAAAGTGACCGACGATGCAAAGATCTGCCTGAGTTTCGCCAAGACCCGCTGTCGCGCCATCCAGGTCGATGACGGCACCTACTACAAGGTGAAGCAGAGCAAGGGCAAGCCGGCAGAGAAAGTGGTGCGCTATCGCCGCTTTGCCGAGGGCAATCACCTGTTGCCCGCGGGGCAGGCCTGGCCGGAACTGGCGCACTTCCGGCCCTGATCCCGGGCAACGGCATTGCCATGCACACAAGGCCGGTCACCCCGGCCTTGTGTGCGTTTGGTATCCTTTGCCCTGGCGGCCAGGTTTGCGAGGCAGCCGCAGACTGCAGCACCAGGATATCCGTTATATGGCCCGCCAGATTCTCGATTGTCATCGCCTGCTTTGCCCGATGCCGGTGATCCGTGTCCAGGACCAGGTGGCCAAGATGCAGCCCGGCGACGAGGTCGAGGCGGTGTGCACCGATCCGGGTGCGATGAACGACATACCGGCCTGGTGCCGTATCAATGGCCACCAGGTCGTGGAAAAGCGCGAGCAGGGCGATGAATACATCATCGTGGTGCGCGTGGGGGAGCAAGCCTGATGGGTGGACATCACCACCATCATCATGCGATCAGCGACCTGCACGGGCGGCGGGTCGAGGCGAAGCGGGTCACCATCGTCAGTGCCCTGGTCAACCTGCTGCTGTCGGTGGTCAAGATCGTGGTCGGAACGATTGCACACTCCGCCGGCCTGGTGGCCGACGGCGTGCACTCGGTCTCCGACCTGCTCTCGGATGCGCTGGTATGGGTCGCGGCACATCACGCCGGCGAGGCCCCGGACGAGGAACACCCCTACGGTCATGGTCGCTTCGAGACCGCCGCCACCCTGGCGCTGGGTATTCTGCTGGTGCTGGTGGCGCTGGGTATCGTCTGGGACGCGGCCGAGCGGGTATTCCACGGTGATCTGGCCATCCCCGGGCAGCTGGCGCTGTGGGCAGCCGGTTTTTCGATTCTCGCCAACGAAGGCCTGTACTGGTACACCATCATCGTGGCGCGCCGCATCAACTCGGAGATGCTGCGCGCCAACGCCTGGCATCACCGTACCGACGCCATCTCCTCGGTGGTGGTGTTGGTCGGGGTGATCGGCGTGATGCTCGGCTGGCCCTACCTGGACGCGGTGGCGGCGGTGGTGGTCGGCCTGATGATCGGCAAGATCGGCTGGGACCTGGGTTGGGATGCGATTCAGGAACTGGTGGACGCCTCGCTGGACGAACAGACGGTGCAGATCGCCAACGAGGCGATCCAGTCGGTCGACGGGGTGCGCTCGGTGCACATGCTGCGCACCCGCCGGCATGGTCCGGAAGCGGCAGCGGATGTGCACGTGCAGGTGGCGCCGCGCCTGTCGGTCTCGGAAGGTCACATGATCAGCCAGGCGGTCGAGGAACGGCTCAAGGATGCGGTCGACGTCATAACCGATGTCACGGTGCACATAGACCCGGAAGACGACGAGGAGGCCCCGCCCTGCCGCGGCCTGCCCTTGCGCGAGGAAGCGCTGCGCGAACTCGAGGCCAGGTGGCCGTTCGTGCCGGCCTCGCACCAGATTGTTCTGCATTACCTTTCCGGGCAGATCGACATCGATCTCAAGTTGCCGCTCAGCGAATACGAGGGCGAGGAACAGACCCGGCAACTGCGCGCCAGGCTCAAGGAAGCATTGGCCAATTCGGGCGTTTTCGGCGACGTGCAAATCCTCTATCGCTAGCGCACCATAAATGTGCACATCGTGGTGCATTTGCACATTTTTGGTGCGCATGGGATTTCCTGAATGAATATCCTCAGTGCCTCAATAATCGCGCAGTGTCCGTGCCCCGGCCCAGCCATCGTGGCAATTTATGCCGCTTAAGCGGCTTTTTATCGGAAATTCGCCGCAGAAACTGACATAATCAATCGCCTCAGGCATGCGGCCGAAGGCGTTTTTTCGCCCCAGCATTGCTGCTGGCACGGTTCCTGCCTTTTGCTTAGCACTCCGATTCGAGGCCGACACCCGGCTGTGTGATCGGCCAAAAATCTGAATCTGCTGTTTACAGCCACTTTTAACCAAATTTTGGAGATCGAGAATGGCCGCTAAAGACGTCCTCAAGATGATGAAGGATAACGAGGTCAAGTGGGTTGACTTGCGTTTCACCGATACCCGCGGGAAAGAACAACACGTGACTCTGCCGACTTCTGAAGTCGACGAAGAGATGTTTGAAGACGGCAAGATGTTCGACGGTTCGTCGATCGCCGGCTGGAAGGGCATCAACGAGTCCGACATGATCCTGATGCCGGAAGCCGATACCGCCGTACTCGATCCGTTCACCGACGAAGCCACCGTCAACCTGCGATGCGACATCCTCGAGCCTTCCACCATGGAAGGTTACGAGCGCGATCCGCGCTCGGTGGCCAAGCGTGCCGAGGCCTACCTGGCGTCCACCGGCATCGGTGATGCCGCCTACTTCGGCCCGGAGCCGGAATTCTTCGTACTGGACGATGTGCGCTGGTCTGTCGACATGTCCGGTTCCATGGTCAAGATCGATTCCGAGGAAGCCGAGTGGAACTCCGAGCGCGTCTATGAAGACGGCAACATCGGTCACCGCCCGGGCGTCAAGGGCGGCTACTTCCCGGTCCCGCCGGTCGACTCCCTGCACGACCTGCGCGGTGCCATGTGCTCCGCCATGGAAGAGATGGGCGTTACCGTCGAGGTGCATCACCACGAGGTGGCGACTGCCGGTCAGTGTGAGATCGGTACCAAGTTCAACACCCTGGTAAAGCGTGCCGACTGGGTGCAGATCCAGAAATACTGCACCTGGAACGTGGCACACGCCTACGGCAAGACCGCGACCTTCATGCCCAAGCCGATCGTCGGTGACAACGGTTCCGGCATGCACGTTCACCAGTCCATCTTCAAGGGCGGCGAAAACATGTTTGCCGGCGACCAGTACGGTGGTCTGTCCGAGACCGCGCTGTACTATATCGGCGGTATCATCAAGCACGCACGTGCCCTGAACGCCTTCACCAACGCTTCGACCAACTCCTACAAGCGTCTGGTACCGGGCTTCGAAGCGCCGGTCATGCTCGCCTACTCGGCACGTAACCGTTCCGCTTCCATTCGTATTCCCTGGGTTTCCAGCCCGAAGGGACGTCGTATCGAGGTGCGTTTCCCGGACCCGACCGCCAACCCCTACCTGGCCTTCTCCGCCATGATGATGGCCGGCCTGGACGGTATCCAGAACAAGATCCACCCGGGCGATGCCGCGGACAAGGACCTGTACGACCTGCCGGCAGAAGAGGCACTGGCGATCCCGACCGTTTGCCACAGCCTCGACCAGGCGCTGGAAGCACTCGACGCGGACCGCGACTTCCTCAAGGCCGGTGGCGTGTTCACCGACGACCTGATCGACGGTTACATCGATCTGAAGATGGAAGAGGTCACCACCGTGCGTATGACCACCCATCCGGTCGAGTTCGATATGTACTACAGCCTGTAAGCCAGGCCGCGAGCCTGCTGCGGCAGGCCGGTGCAAAACCCGCGACCTTGGTCGCGGGTTTTTTTGTGTGAACGGTAGCGAATTGTCGACCATTGGCGTGGCCTGAATGGGCGTGCTGCACTATGCTCCTCGCATGCGCCGTTTGATCACTCTTTTGCTGTTGTTCGTTTGCGTACCCGCCAGCGCGGTGATCTGCAAGACCGTCGACGATCAGGGGCGTGTCACCTATTCCGACGTGCCTGCCTCGGAATGCCAGAATCCGGTGCGCCTGCCCGAGTCCTCCACCTACCAGCCACGCCAGCTGCCCGCGGCCCTGCCGCGCCGTGGCGATGCCGCCGACGCTGCGCAGGACAAGCCGTTCACCGGTTACACCCTGGTACGCATCGAACAGCCGGCCAACGACGGTACGGTTCGCAACAACGAGGGCCAGGTACCGACCACTGTGGCGGTGCAGCCGGCCCTGCAGCCTGGGCACAAGCTGCGCCTGTCCCTGGACGGAGTGCCCATCCAGCCGGACTTCGCGGCGACCTCGGTAATCTTGAACGGTGTCGAACGTGGCACCCACCTGCTCAGCGCCTACTTGGTAGACGAGGGTGGGAAAGTACTGCAGAGCGCCGTGCCGGTACGTTTTACCCTGCGCAAAGCCTCGGTTCTGCTGCGCCCGGGCAGCTCGGCCGAGCCCAATGAAGACGATGGCAACGCCGATGGCGCGAGCGACGAAACCGATGACAGCGACGATGGCGCGACCGGGGAAGACGATGACAGCGCCAATGGCGGACTCTCGAAAACCGATGACAGGCCTGACGTAAAGCCGCCGGGCCCCTACAGCCCGCAGCAGGCCGACGATCCCTATGCACCGCAGGGTTCGGCTGACTATTCCCCCGGCTCCCCGCCGGCCTCCACCACCCCCGGCCGAATCAACCCCGCATTCACACCCAATTACACGCCTCGATAGGCATGCACTAGAATGGTGCAAGGTTCTTGGTGCTATCGCACCAAGCTGTACCAGCGTGTCCGGAAGAATCGCCTAAGTCTCTGATTAGAGAAGGCTAAACGGCCTCCCATGCCAAGCCGCTTTGTGGCCTGATTCTTGCTGAACTGATGTCTATGAGGAAAGTCGTGCCCAAGATTGATGCCAGCATCCTGGAGAATCTCACCACGGGTGTGGTCGTGTTCGATGAGCAGTCGCGCGTCGAATACCTGAACCAGCAGGCCGAATCGCTACTCGCGGTCAGTGCACGCAATGCCATCGGCCAATGCCTGGATGAGCACATCACCTGCGATGGTGAACCGCTGGTTCAGCTGCTGGCCTCGGCCAGAGACGGCCAGATGATCACCAAGCGCGGGGTTGCCCTGGTAACCGGTGACAAGGCGCATATCACGGTCGATTGCATGGTCACCCCGGTGGTGGATGACAGTGGCAGCGCCTACACCATCGTCGAACTGCAGCAGGTCGACCGGCAGCTGCGGATTCGTCGCGAGACCCTGTTGATCAACCAGCAGGCCGCCACCCGCGACCTGGTGCGTGGCCTGGCGCACGAGATCAAGAACCCGCTCGGCGGCCTGCGCGGCGCGGCCCAGTTGCTCGCGGCCGAACTGCCCGAGCCGGAGCTGCAGGAATACACCAATATCATCATCGAGGAGGCGGACCGGCTGCAGGCCCTGGTCAACCGCATGCTCGGGCCGAACCGTCGCCCCGACTACCGCGAGGTGAACATCCACCATGTCCTGGAGCGGGTGCGCAGCCTGGTGTTGGCCGAGAGCGTCAACACCGAGCTGACCATCATCCGCGACTACGATCCGAGTATTCCGTGCCTGATCGGCGACATGGACCAGCTGATCCAGGCGGTGCTGAACATCGTCAAGAACGCCGCAAAGGCCCTCGGCGGCAAGGGTGAGATCCAGCTGCGCACGCGCGTGGCGCGTAACTTCACTATCGGCAACCGGCGTCACCGCCTGGTTGCCCAGGTCGAGATCCAGGACAACGGACCGGGGATCCCGCCCGCCCTGCTCGACACCCTGTTTCTGCCCATGGTCACCTCGGGTGACGGCATGGGCCTGGGGCTTTCGATAGCCCAGTCACTGATAACGCAGCACAAGGGATTGGTCGAGTGCTACAGCCGGCCTGGCGAGACTGTGTTCACCATTTTATTGCCGTTGCCGTCCGACGACGCATCGCCTGAGGGAGGATGAGATTGTCATGAATGCAGGAAACACCGTGTGGGTCATTGATGACGACCGGTCGATTCGCTGGGTACTGGAAAAAGCCCTGCAGAAAGCCGGAATACGGGTGGAGAGTTTCTCCAGTGCCGAAGGCGTGCTGAGTGCGCTGGAGCGGCAGCAGCCGGACGCGATCGTCTCGGACATCCGCATGCCCGGTATGGACGGCATCACCCTGTTGGAGAACATCAAGGCCGCCTACCCGAACCTGCCGGTGATCATCATGACCGCACATTCCGACCTGGACAGCGCGGTCTCCGCCTACCATTCCGGTGCCTTCGAATACCTGCCCAAGCCTTTCGACGTGACCGAGGCGGTCGAGCAGGTGCAACGTGCCTGCCGCCTCAGTCGCGAGGCGCAGACCGCCAAGGATGTGGACACCGGCGGCAGCACCGAGATCATCGGCGAGGCGCCGGCGATGCAGGAGGTGTTCCGCGCCATCGGCCGCCTGGCCCGCTCCAATATCACGGTGCTGATCAACGGTGAGTCCGGTACCGGCAAGGAACTGGTGGCACAGGCGCTGCACAAGCACAGCCCACGCGCCAACGGCCCGTTCATTGCCCTGAACATGGCCGCCATCCCGCACGACCTGCTCGAGTCGGAACTGTTCGGCCACGAGAAGGGTGCGTTCACCGGTGCCCAGGGGCGGCGCCAGGGGCGTTTCGAGCAGGCCGACGGCGGTACCCTGTTTCTCGACGAGATCGGCGATATGCCCGCCGAACTGCAGACCCGCCTGTTGCGGGTGTTGGCGGACGGCGAGTTCTACCGCGTCGGTGGCCACGAAGCGGTCAAGGTGGACGTGCGCATCATCGCCGCCACCCACCAGAACCTCGAACAACTGGTCGCCGAAGGGCGTTTCCGCGAAGACCTGTTCCATCGTCTCAACGTGATCCGCGTGCACCTGCCGGCCCTGCGCGAGCGTCGCGAGGACATCCCGCTGTTGATGGACCATTTCCTGCAGCGCGCGGCCCGCGAACTGGCGGTCGAGGCCAAGGTGTTGATGCCCGACACCATCGAGGAACTGAAGCGCTTCGAGTGGCGCGGCAATGTGCGCCAGCTGGAGAATACCGCGCGCTGGCTGACGGTGATGGGCTCGGGACGCGAGATCCACCCCGAGGACCTGCCGCCGGAGCTGCGCGAATCGCAGCCGGGTGCCACCGCGGCCGGCGACTGGCGCGAGGCGCTGCGCACCTGGGTACGCAGTTCGCTGGCCGAAGGCAAGGGTGCGCTGCTGGAAGATGCCCTGCCCGAGTTCGAGACCATCATGATCGAGACCGCGCTGGAATACACCGGCGGGCGCAAGCAGGATGCGGCGCGCCTGCTCGGCTGGGGACGCAATACCCTGACGCGCAAGATCAAGGAGCTGGGGCTGGAAGAGGAACACCGGGCGGCCAGCTGACAGCAGCTTTCGGCCGGCCTCTCGGCAGGCAGTACCTGCGTGGTGGTCGAGCGCGCGGGCAAAACCGTTTGCACAATACATGAATGCCCCGCCCCGCATTTCTTATAATGCGCGCCTCATTTGCCTGGGGATATTTCCGTGGATAGCACAAGCATTGACCTGGTTGGGTCGAAGATCGTCTCCGTCAAGGCGGACGGAGACACTGTACGGGTGCGTTTCGAGCCGGCCTACCTGATCAAGACCATGACCGGTTCGGTGGAGCGTACGCGCTGGTGGCAGAACGGTGAGCTGGTGTTCGGCGATGCCGAACTGGACGATGCGCAGGCATTGCCGGCATTACCTGCCGATTGCGCGGGCGGTGATATCGGCGAAAACGTCTACACCTACCGCGACATGATCCCGGTACCCCTGCAAAGTGCCGGTCGTGCGCACTGTGATCTGCGGGTGCAGGGCAGTGAGGCCCCGATCCGTATTCAGGCGGGATCGGTCAGTCTGCAGCTCGAGGATGTGCCCAAATACATCGAGCACATCCGCCCGGAATAAGCGGCTTTCGCTCAGGCAACCATCAGGGTATCGGCGCGTTGCAGCGCGCCTTTGGCAGCCTCGACGATCTGCAGGCTGAATTCCGGCGATACATCGCTCAGGCCGAGCCGGTGGAAGGCCGGCATCTCGTCCGGTGGCGGACTGTTCGCCTGCTGCGGTGAGCCGAAATCGGCATGCCGCTCGGCAACCAGCACGATATCCGCATAGTCCGCGGCGTAGGCATGATCGCGCAGCAGATTGCCCGACTCGGTGGCCACCGTCGCCAGCTCCGGTGACAGGTTCCACATGCTCAGCAGGATGCGGCCGATTTCGTTGGTATTCTGTTGTATCGCCTGTTCGAGACCTTCGATGCTGAGCTGCTCGCCCAACATGTCGTTGGCATAGTGCAGCAGCACAGGTTCGCCGATGCGATGCAGCAGGCCGGCCAGGGCGGCGAAATCCGGATCGAAACGCTCACTCAGCCGGGCCAGCACGTAGCTGATCGCGGACACCCGCAGACTGCGCTCCCACCAGGCCTGCAGGCGTTGCGCGATAGCCGGTTTCGGCTGACGCAGGGTTTCTCGCAGCACGCAATTGACCACCAGTGAGATCACTTTTTCAGTGCCCAGCCGGGCCACCGCTTCCTCGCAGGTGTTGACCGGCGAGTGGTGTGCCGGCAGCTCGCTGTTGACTGCCTTGATGGTCTTCGCGGCCAGCGCCGGATCGATCATCAGGGCGTTGCTGAGGCGGTGCACATCCTGCTCCGCGCCGAGGATCGCGCTGCCCACCTTCTCCGCGACGCTCGCTATGGACGGAACCACCAGGTGACCGAGATGCAGCTCCTCGAACACCTTGGTCATCAGCACGCCTTCGGAGCCGGGTTCCATGTACAGGGTCGACTCGGCTACCGAATAGCTGTCGTCAATGAGCAGCGACGAGGCGGCTTCGAAGCACAGGTAATCGTCGAGGATATCGTTGTCGATCACCAGAAAACGTACATTGGTGCGCGCCGTGACCTGGTAGTGCGACGGTCGCAAGCGACTGACCGGACGTCGCGCGGCATTGTCACGCGCGTTGAGAATGCGCCGGTTGCCGTCTTCCGCCAGCAGTTCCACCTCCCCTTCCACCAGGTACAGCGAGGTGTCGTCATTGTTGCCGATCTCGATCAGGCGGGAACCACGTGGTGCACTGAACAGCTGCAGGCGCGCGGCAAGCTGCTCCAGCTCGCCACTGCTCAGATCGGCGAGGCGATGGAAGCCCTGCAACATGACCGGGCTGGGCCGGGAAAGCTTTTCAGTCATGAGTGATTGCCCCGACAGCGAGAGGTGGCGGTGTGAACTTGGTCACGGTACTGGCGAATCATCATACTCGTGGGTGTTTTGCCGCGTGAAGGCCCAGATCAGTGTTTGTTTGTAGGAAAAATCTGAAAATTGGCCGGGTTGCAGCGATTCAGGCCGCCAGCAGCGCGAGCGTCTCGCGCATCTCGTCGCGCGCCTGATCGAGGATGTCGACACTCGACACCCCGGTCTCCTGGGCAAAGCCCAGCTTGGCATAGGCTGGAATCTGCTCGATCGACGGCAGGCTGGAACCGCGCAGCGTGCCGTCCAGCGCGTGCAGATTGGCGATGATGACCAGATCGGCATAGTCACAGCGGCCGTCGTGGCAACGCTGCCAGTGTTCGGCATTTGCGGCCACATCGGCCAGCTGCTCGGGCAATTGCCACTTGCCCAGGATCATACTGCCGAGCTGGGCTTTGAGATGCTGCATGCTCGCCTCCAGGGCCGGCTGATTTTCCGCCACCTCCGGGAAATCGCGTGCATAGCCGAGCACGGCTATGCTGCCGATATCGTGCAACAAGCCGGCCAACAGCCCGGTTTCGCGGTTCAGATGCGCGCAGTGGCTGGCCAGCACATGGGCGATGGCGGCCACCTGGCGGGAGTGTTCCCACAGCTTCTGCATCTGCCGGTTGAGCACGCTGGAGCTGCTGCGGAACAGTTCGCGCAGGGCAAAGGTGATCACCAACTGGTGCACGTCCTGCAGCCCGATGCGCACCACCGCCTCCGACAGGGTCGCTACCTGGCGACTCCCGGCAAATCGAGCGCTATTCGCCACTTTGAGGATTTTCGCCGCAATTGCCGGGTCGTTCTCGATAAGGCGCGCGACTTTTTGCGCATCGCCGTAATCCTGGTTGACCGCTTCGCCGACCCGGATCGCAATATCCGGCAGGCTCGGCAGCAGCAAGCGGTTGGCATTCAGATCCTCGTAGATCCGCACCGTCAGCTGGTTTTCCGCGTTCAGCTCCGAGATCTCGGTGTCTTCGTCGACCTGGTAGGTGTCGACCATCAGGGTCGAGCTGTTTTCCAGGCTGGAGTCGAATTCCCCGAGCACATCCGCATCGATGCGCAGGTAGCTGACCGGCGAGGCGGTAGTGACCTCGTAGCGACTGGGACGCAGGCGTGCGATCGGCGACAGGGCGGAAGGATCCTCGTGGCTGATACGCTTTTTGGCACCGTCCGCCGCCTTCACCTCGATAGTGCCGTGCAGCAGGTACAACATGGCCGGGTCCTGGCTGCCGTGTTCGAGCAGACGCCGGCCCTTGGGTGCGTTCAGCACCTCCAGGCTGCTGGACAGGGCCTGCAGCTGTTCCAGCGGTAGTTCACGCAGTCCGCTGAGCTTGCGCAGGGTGCCGGGGGTGGGGTGTTCGGTTTGCGCCATCGTCTGGTCCTTTTCTCGGTGTAGACGATGTCGGCAGCAAGGGTCCGGGCTTTAGAAGCCCAGAAACGAAAAAACCCGCCATAGGCGGGTCTTTTGAGGCGTTTAAGCCCAGCGATCAGGCGTGAGAGCCAACGATCTGATGCGAAAGATCGACCACGCGCATGGCTTTTTCCATGTACACCTGGCGGTAGTCTTTCAGCAGGCCTTCCTGGCTGTAGTAGTAGTCCTTACCGGAGATGCCGCCGTCGTGCTCGCGGCCGATGAACTGCTTCTGCAGCTCCAGCATTTCCTCGATCAGCTTGGCCTTTTCGGCCTTCAGTGCTTCTACGTCGCTCATGGTGAGTCTCCGAACGTCGTTGCAATGCCGTGACCGGGATTGGTCACAGGGCGGGGAATATAACACATTGCTAATGTGCAGGTGCAACTGCCCGAAAGGGATAGGCGGCTCAGCAGCCGCAGCCGCGGTTCGACTGGTTGCTGTTGAGCCGCAGCGCGCCGGTGATCTGGCCGACGTTCTCCAGCTCGTGGCGATCCAGGTAATCGAGGATGCCCTGGTTGATCTTGGGCAGGATCAGCGGGTCGTAGAACAGCGCGGTGCCCACGCCGACCGCGCTGGCGCCGGCGAGCAGGAACTCGATCGCATCCTCGGCACTGGTCACCCCGCCCTGGCCGATGATCGGGATGCCGTGCTCGCGGGTCACCTGGTACACCTGGTGGGTCTTGAGCACCGCCACCGGCTTGATCGCCGGGCCCGACAGGCCGCCCTGGTTGTTGCCGATGTAGGGGGTGCGCGCCTCGATGTCGATCGCCATGCCCATCAGGGTGTTGATCACGGCGAAGGCGTCGGAGCCTGCCTCGAGGCAGCGCCGCGCATTCTCCGCGATATCGGTCTGGTTGGGCGAGAGCTTGGTGATCAGCGGCTTGTCGGTGACGCCGCGGCAGGCCTCGACCACGCGCGCCGACATGTCCGGGTCGTTGCCGAAGGCCACCCCGCCCTCTTTCACGTTCGGGCAGGAGATGTTGATCTCAATGGCATCTATCGGCGAGTCGTCGAACTTGCGCGTGACCTCGATGTACTCCTCGATGGTCGAGCCCGAGACATTGGCGATGAAACGCGTCTCGTCGAAATCCAGAGTCGGCAGGATCTCGCCGATCACCTTGTCCACGCCCGGGTTCTGCAGGCCGATGGCGTTGAGCATGCCGCCCGGGGTTTCGTACACCCGGTGCGGCTGGTTGCCCAGGCGCTGCGTGCCGGTGGTGCCTTTCAGGCAGATCGCCCCGCAATCGCGGTTGGAGAAGCCCTGCACGCGTGTGTACTCTTCACCGAAACCGACGCAGCCTGAGAGCAGGACCAGCGGACTGGCGAAATGCATGCCGCAAAATTCGAGGTTCAGGCGGGGATCGGGAGAAGACATCAGCTATCGGGTTCCTAGTGTTTCACGTTGTTCTGTATCAGCCGGAGATTCCGCCCAACACCGGCAATATCATACGCCTGTGCGCCAATACCGGCAGCCGCCTGCACCTGATTCATCCGCTCGGTTTCGAGCTGGACGACAAGCGCCTGCGGCGGGCGGGGCTGGATTATCACGAATTTGCCGAGGTGGCGCAGCATGCCGACCTGGCGGCTTTTCTGCAGGCCGTGGCGCCGACGCGCCTGTTCGGCGTGTCGACACGCGGTCGCACCCGTTACGACCGGGTGGATTATCGGGAGGGCGATGCGCTGATGTTCGGCCCGGAAACGCGTGGTCTGCCACAGCCGGTGCTGGATGAACTGCCGCCGCCGCAGCGCCTGCGCCTGCCGATGCGCGCAGGGCAGCGCAGTCTCAATCTGTCCAACAGTGTGGCGGTGCTGCTGTACGAGGCGTGGCGCCAGCACGATTTCAGCGGGGGTGCGTGAACACCCCCGATAGCATCAATCGCACTCGGGTTCCTCGTCCTCGGCCGGTGCGGCTTTGCCACTCTCGGTGGTCTGGCCGTCGCCTTGCGGGGCCGGCTCATCGGCAGCCAGGGCGATGCCAGGGCCAAGCAGGCCGGCGAGTAACATCAGGATCAGCAGGTAACGGGTTGCAGTCATTTTCGATTCCTCGGTAGTCGATCGGATGACCTGTTGAGGTCATGACAGCAGCCTACCGGAGACAAACTGAACCCTGGCTGAACAGCCGTCAGGCGGGTTTGCGACTGGCCTGCAGGCGGTCCACCCAACAGGCGAAACACCAGAAGACAAAGGGCCGAACCCGCTCACGCAGGGCAGGGGTAAGCTGCTTGTTATTTAGGCAGACAAACAGCCGGCTGCCGAGTTTCACCGAATAGGTGTTACGGATCGCTTTGAGCATGATCATTCCGTTGTCAAAAAATTGATTGCTCTAATATTAGCAAAAGCAGATATAGATTGCTATTGACTGAACCGATCGGTCAACTACTATCATTCCCATGGGCGCGAGCACGCACACCCGTCGACGGATTCTCGAGGCGGCCGCCAGGCTGATTGCTGCGCGCAGCTATGCGGATGTGGGGGTCGCCGAGATCTGTGCAGCGGCACAGGTCAAGAAAGGCAGTTTCTATCATTTCTTCCCGAGTAAACGCGATCTGTCGGTGGCGGTGCTCGATGCGACCTTCGTCGAATTCAAGCGACGCCTGCTCGACCAGGCCTTCAACGCGCGCCTGGCGCCGCTGCAACGGCTGCATGAATTTGCCCGCATGCTGTACGAATTCCAGGCGGATGGGGCCCGCGAGAGCGGGTTCGTACCGGGCTGCCCATTCGGCAACATGGCGGCCGAGCAGGCGACCCAGGATCAGGTACTGCGGCTCAAGGTCCAGCAATTGTTCGACAGTCTGGCCGGCGAACTGCGCGTGACCCTGGCCGATGCGGTGCAGCAGGGCGAGTTGCCGCCGCTGGACCTGGCCGCGACCGCCGATGCCATGCTTGCCTATGCCGAGGGCGTGCTGTTGCTGGCCAAGGCGCGCAACGACCCGGAGGTGATCCGCCAACTGCTGCCGGCCATGACCCAGCTGGTTATTGCCGGCTAGGCAGGTAAATCCAAAATTTTCGCGATTATTTGACTGACCGGTAAATTAACTGGCTTGACGATCTTGTTCAAAGCCAGCGCCTGCTGGGGCGCACGGAACTGCACGGCAGGGTCGGGGAGCCGGATCGAGCTGGCATGCGCGCTCCCGGGTCGAAGGGGGCTTCGTTGCCGCATCGCCAAGTGTGTAGTATTGCCGGACAGTCCGTCGATTCGCGTCGTGGCATGTCCCGATCCGCTGCACATCGCTGGTTGCTGGTATTGGCCGCCCTCAACTGCCTGGGCGGCTGCACGCTGCGCGGCCCGCTGTACGCCGAGGGTGAAATCGGCGGGGAGGCGGTCGCGGCGAACCTGGACAGCCCGCTCGCCCAGGCCTATCTGCAGCCGCAGGCGGCAAGCCGACTGCCGCAGGACTTGAACGCCCGATTGCAGCAACTCGAGCATCGCTATCCAGGGGTTCCGCAACCGCTTGCCATAGCCGAACTGACCGAGCGCACCTCGATTGATTTTGCCTCGCTGCTGTTCGCGCGGCGTCTGCTCGCCCAACCGCAGAACCTGCAGTTGCAGTTGCTCAGCTCGCGGCTGGCCGAACGGCTTGGCGAAGGTGTGCTCGCCGCCCAGCGTGCGCGCCTGTTCCAGCGCTACCATGCCTTGGTGATTCCGGGCTGGTACTGGCAGACGCGCTCGGAGACCGGCGCCGATCTGGCCTATCCGCGGCGCCGTTTCGCCGCGTTGGGACTGAGTTCGACCCTGGTGGAGACCGACGAGCACGCGAACGTGGAGCGCAACGCAGCGATCATCGCCGCGGCGGTGCGCGAGGCGCGCAGCCTCGGCAAACCGGTGATCCTGATCAGTGTCAGCAAGGGCGGGGCGGACACCGCCTATGCGCTTGGGCATGAGCTGGCCGGTGAGCCGCTGACCCATGTGCATGGCTGGCTCAACATCGGCGGGGTGGTGGGTGGCAGCACCTTTGCGCAGATCGCCCTGGCCGACCCGGCATTCTGGCTGGCGGAGGAGGGCATGCCGCCGGACACGCCTCTGTCGGCCTTGCACAGCATGTTGCCCGGGCCCAGCGCCGAGCGACTGGCAGGCCTGCGCCTGCCGCAGCATGTGCCGGTGGTCAATTACGCCGCACTGCCATTCGCCAGCACCCTGCATGCGCGCTCGCAAGCCAGTTTCGCCGCTCTTGCGCCGCACGGGCCGAACGATGGTGCCGCGCTGATGCACGAACTGTTGGTACCTGGCGCGCCGAGCGTGCTGGAGATCGGTGTCGACCACTACATGCGCGATGCGCGGGTGATGCCGCGCGTCGTGGCACTGATGATGATCCTGATGGATTGCCGGTACGCGCTAGGGGTGCGCGAATGCTGAGGTGCTTGAGCGTCCTGCTGATGTGCAGCGGTGTGGCGGTTGCCGCGGAACAGGGGCAGGCGCCCTTCCGCTGGCTGCCGTCGATCGAGCAACAGCCCCCCTCGCCGCTCGGTGAGCGCCTCCCCGAGATCGGCATGCAGCTGTCGGACGGGGCTGTGCTGGAGCCGCAGCGGCTGCCCGACGGGCCGTTTCTGATCGCCGTGCGCGATCCGGACTGCCCGGTCAGCCGACGCTATGCACCGCGCTTGCAGCGCCTCGAGAAGCGCTTGCCGGTACTGTATCTGTTGACCGGGGCCATGGCCGAGGTGCAGACCGCGCAGCGCGATGCGCAGCGCCATGGCCTGCACGCGCCGTTCATTCTCGACAAATCCTCAGAGCTGGCGCGTTGGCTGGGGGTGCGCAGCAGCGGCGACGTGTTCCTTTTCGGTGGCGATGCGCAACTGCGCTACCGTGGCGCGATCGACGACCAGTACGGCATCGGTTTCAGCCGCGATGCGCCCACGCGGCACTTCCTGCAGGCCGCTTTGCAGGCGCTGCGGAAGGACGAGCCGGTGGCGATAGCGGCCACCGTCGCACCCGGCTGCGTGCTTGACCTGCGGCCTCAGCCGCAAACGGTGCGATCCGACCTGAGCTGGCATGGCGACATCAGCCGCATCCTGCAGCGCAAATGCCAGGTATGCCACCGCCCCGGCCAGGCGGGCCCCTTCCCGCTGCAAACCTACGAGCAGGTATATGCGCGGCGCGCAATGGTGCGTTTGGTGCTGGACAAGCACATCATGCCGCCCTGGTTTGCCGCCGGCGATCCGCAGCGCTGGCAGGGTGGACGCCAACTGGCGGCACACGAGCGCCAGGCGATCATCGACTGGATCGACCAGGGCGCTGCCAGGGGCGATGTGCGCGACGCGCCGCCGCCGGTGGACTGGCGAAGCGGCTGGCAAGGGGGCGAGCCGGATGCGGTGTTGAGCAGCCCGCGCGAATTGCAGGTGCCGGCGGAAGGCCGGGTGGTTTATCAGTATGTCGACATCGGCACCGCGTTCGCCGGGGAGCAGTGGGTCGAGGCGATCGAGATCCACAGCGACCGCCCGCAGAATGCCCACCACATCCTGGTTTTCCTGCTGCCGCCTGCGCCGCCGTTCGATCCCCTGGATGGACTGACACCCGAGCAGCCTGCGGAGATGAGCCGCAGTGAGCAGAACCAGCTGGCGACCAAGGGCTTTTTCGGGGCCTATGTCGCCGGCACCCGCCTGTTGCGCTTCCCCCCCGGCACGGCCAAGCGCCTGCCGCGTGGCTGGCGGCTGAAACTGCAGATCCACTATGAACCGAACGGTGAGGCGGCCACCGACCGGCCGCGTGTCGGCCTGTATTTTGCGCAGCGTCCGCCCGAGCGTGAGTTGCAGACCCTGGCGGCCTCGAGCCTGGACATCCGCATACCGCCGAATGCGCCGTGGCATGCCGAGCAGGCTCAGTACGAGTTCAGCGAGGACGGGCAGTTGCAGGGCTTCTTCCCGCACATGCACCTGCGCGGGCGTGGTTTTCGCTACCAGCTGCAGCATGCCGACGGGCGGCTCGAGACCCTGCTGGATGTGCCCGCTTACGATCCCAACTGGCAGCTGCATTACCAGCTGCGCGAACCGGTGGCGGTGAGCGCCGGCTCGCGGCTGCGGGCCACCGCCTGGTACGACAACAGCACGGCCAATCCCAACAACCCCGACCCGGGCCGCGAGGTGCGATTCGGCCTGAGCACGGCCGAGGAAATGATGATCGGTTATTTCGACTGGGTGAGCGAACGCGCCGACTAACGCTCACTCGCTGCGGAACGGCCGTGCCAGCAGGTTGTGTACCGCCTCGCGCGGGTCCAGCGACTGGTACAGCACCTGGTAGGTCTGCTCGGTGATCGGCATCTCCACCCCCAGCTGCCGCGCCTTGGCGCGCACCTCGCGCGTGGTGTTGACGCCCTCGACCTCCTGGCCGATCTCGGCCTTGGCCTCGTCGATGCTCAGGCCGCGCGCCAGTGCCAGGCCCATGCGCCGGTTGCGCGACTGGTCGTCGGTGCAGGTCAGGGTCAGGTCGCCGAGCCCGGCCAGGCCCATGAAGGTCTCGGCCTTGCCGCCGAGCACCAGGCCCAGGCGGGTGATCTCGGACAGGCCACGGGTGATCAGCGCGGCACGCGCATTGGCGCCAAAACCCAGGCCGTCGGAGATGCCGGCAGCGATCGCCATCACGTTCTTGCAGGCGCCGCCGACCTGCACGCCGACCAGGTCGTCGCTGGTATACGGGCGGAAGGTGTCGCTGCGCAGATACTCGGCCAGGCGTCGGCCGTGGGCCTCGGAGTTGGCGGCGATGGTGATCGCGGTGGGCATGCCGGTGGCCACCTCGCGGGCGAAGGTCGGGCCGGAAATCACCGCCAGGTCGGCCTTTGGAAATACCTTGGCGGCGACCTCGCTGAGCAGCGAGCCACTGGCCGGGTCGAAGCCCTTGGTGGCCCAGCTCAGCGAGGGTAGCTGGGGTTTGAGCGCCGCCACCTGGGCGCACACGCTGGCAAAGGCATGGCTGGGCACCACCACCAGCACCTCGCGCGCACCGTCGATCGCCTCGGCCAGATCCACGGTGACCTGCAACTGTTCAGGGAAGGGGATGCCGGGCAGGTAGTGGCGGTTTTCGCGGTCGCGGCGCATCGCGTCCACTGCCGCCTGTGTATGGCCCCACAGCAGCACCGGGTGACGCGCCGCCAGCTCGACCGCCAGCGCCGTGCCCCAGGAGCCGGCGCCGAGTACCGCGATCTTGTCCGCGTCGCTGCTCAAGGCTCAGTGCGTTTCTTCGGTTTGCGCCGCCTGCTGCTGCGCGGCCACCTGTTGCGCGAACATGGCCTCGAAATTGACCGGCTGCAGCATGAATTGCGGGAAGCTGCCGCGGGTCACCAGGTCGGAAACCACCTCGCGCGCGTACGGGAACAGGGCATTCGGTGCGCCGATGCCGAGCAGCGGACTCAGCTCCTGCTCGGAAAAGCCCTTGGCCAGGAAGATGCCCGCCTGCTGCACCTCCACCAGGAAGGCGGTGTTGTCGCCGTGCTTGGCCTCGACGTTGACCGTCAGCACCACTTCGATGCTGTCGTTGCCCAGGTGGTTGATCTCGGTCTGCAGGCCGACGTTGATCTCGGGTTTCCACTCGCCCATGAACACTGCCGGTGCGTTCGGCGATTCGAAGGAGAGATCCTTGGTATAGATGCGCTGGATGGCGAACTGGCGCTCTTGCGCGGCTTGCTCTGACATGGGTAGGTCCTGGTTGGTTTACTTTTTACGCTTCACCGGCAGGTTGGCCGCTTCCCAGGCCATCATCCCGCCGCGCAGGTTGAATACTTGCTCGAAGCCGGCCTTGCGCAGCGAATTGCACGCCGCCGCCGAACGCGAGCCGGTCTTGCAGGCCACGATGATCGGCTTGCTCTTGTGTTTTTCCAGCTGTTTGAGGCTGTTGTTGAGACCGTTCAGCGGCACGTTCTCGGCGTTGATGATGTGCCCGCCCTTGAACTCGGCCATCGAGCGTACGTCCACCACCAGCGCATCCTCGTGGTTGATCTTGGCGGTGGCCTCGACCGGTTCGATGTTGAACTTGCCGCCGGGATTGCTGATCAGGTTCCAGACGAGCGCAGCGAGGATCGCGAAAAAGGCGCCGACCAGCATCAGGTGGTTGCTGGCGAACTCGATGTACTGTTCCATCTACTCTTCTCTGAACAACGACGAAACGGGAAGCCGTGGCTGTCCCGTTTCGCAATGATTACGGAATTGTATGACGCCCGTGCGAGAGGCGATGGATCAGTGTTCGCTGGAGCAGAAGACTTCTCGCATCATGCCGATCAGCCGCAGGGTGCGGTTGTCGCTCACGCGGTAAAACACGCGGTTGGCGTCCTTACGCGAGGTGAGGATACCTTTATCGCGCAGGATCGCAAGGTGTTGCGAGATATTGCTTTGTGAAGTGCCGACCTGTTCGACGATGTCCTGCACGCTCACTTCCTGGTCGCCGAGGGTGCACAGAATCTTCAGCCGCAATGGGTGCGACATGGCCTTGAGCGAGCGCGAGGCGCGGTCGATATCCTCGTCGCCTTCCAGCAGCGCGAGTTCACCCTCCATTTCTTCGTTCATGTCCGGCGTTGTTTCCTCAATGGTGAAAGTCATGGCTGTAGCCTTCTAATTGTCGCGTGCGAATCATTAGGTTCTAATCTAATGATAAACAACAATTTCACCGTAAATGGCCTTCCAGTGCGAACTTTTTTCTTTAATTCCGTTAAAAAGCACCTTTATTGACGGAGTTCCGCCGTTTGTTCGCAGCCTGTCCGGGGGCACTCGGCAAGTGGCAAACAGGCGGATAAAGTGGTTTAATTCGCGGCACTTTTCACTGCACCTTGCCGTTCTGTCGGGCATAGTAGTTATTTCCATTAAATACATGGGGTTATGGTGGCGTCCTGGGCTTGGGCGAGGCCACGACACAGAGTCATATGAGCAAAAAGGTTAGGCCGGCTGTCCTGCTGATTCTGGATGGTTGGGGCATGAGCGACAGCACCGACTTCAATGCCATCGGTGCTGCCAACAAACCCAATTGGGACCGGCTGTGGGAGAAGTATCCGCACACCGGCCTGCGTACCTCCGGCTCTGCGGTCGGCCTGCCCGGCGGCCAGATGGGCAACTCCGAGGTCGGCCATCTCAATCTCGGCTCCGGGCGCGTGGTGTACCAGGAATTCACCCGCGTCAGCCGCTCGATCCGTACCGGCTCCTTCTACAGCAACCTGACCCTGACCAACGCGGTGGATGCCGCCGTGGAAACCGGCAAGGCGGTGCATGTGCTCGGCCTGCTCTCGCCGGGCGGGGTGCACAGCCACGAGGACCACATCCATGCGATGGTGCGCCTGGCGGTGGAGCGCGGCGCCAAGCAGGTGTATGTGCATGCCTTCCTGGACGGGCGCGACATGCCGCCGAAGTCGGCCGAGCCGTCGCTGCTCAAGCTGCAGGAGGTGTTCGACGAACTCGGCGGCGGCCGCCTGGCCACCCTGTGCGGGCGCTTTTATGCCATGGACCGCGACAATCGCTGGGACCGCATCGCTGCCGCCTACGGTCTGATCACCCAGGGCATTGCCGAGCATGTCTACGACGATGCGGTGGAGGCGCTGCATGCCGCCTATGAGCGCGCCGAAACCGACGAGTTCGTGGCCCCGACACGCATCGGCGAGGCGGTGACGGTCAACGACGGTGACGTGATCATCAACATGAACTACCGTTCCGACCGGGCGCGCCAGATCACCCGCGCCTTCATCGAGAAGGATTTCGACAAGTTCGAGCGCAAGGCCACCCCGCAGATCCACAGCTATGTCTCGCTGACCGAGTACAACAAGGACTTCGACATCCCGGTGGCCTACCCGCAGGAGCGTTTGAAAAACACCTTCGGTGAATACATCTCCAAGCTCGGCCTGCGCCAGCTGCGCATTGCCGAGACCGAGAAGTACGCGCACGTGACTTTTTTCTTCAACGGCGGCGTGGAACAGCCGAACGAGGGCGAGGAGCGCATCCTGGTGCCCTCGCCACAGGTCGCCACCTACGATCTGCAGCCGGAGATGAGTGCCTACGAGGTCACCGACAAGCTGGTTGCGGCGATCGAGGCCGGCAGCTTCGATGCGATCATCTGCAACTATGCCAACGGCGACATGGTCGGTCATACCGGCAACTACGAGGCGGCGGTACTGGCGATCGAGGTGCTGGATGAATGCATCGGCCGGGTCGCCGAGGCCACCCTGGCCGCCGGTGGCGAGTTGTTGATCACCGCCGACCACGGCAATGCCGAGCAGATGGTCGACTTCGAGGCAGAGCAGCCGCATACCGCGCATACCACCAACCTGGTGCCGCTGATCTATGTCGGCGAGCAGGCCGACGAACTGGCCGAAAATGGTGCCCTGTGCGATATCGCCCCCACGCTGTTGCAGATCATGGGCCTGCCCAAACCGCACGAGATGACCGGACGATCCCTGTTCGGGGGCGAGTCCTGAGGACGCCGCGGTGACCATGTTCGCCAGCCCAGCGCAAGGCAGCCGCAGCTTACTGCGGCTGCCTTTTTCTTTGCTGCTGCTGGCCGTGCTGCTGCCGGTGCCGCTGTCCGCGGAGGAAATCCGTACCGAGAACCAGGCCGAGCAGGAGCAGAAGCTCGACCTGCTGCGCAAGCGCATCAGCGGCCTGCAGGCGCGCATGAAGCTGTCGCAGGGCGAGCACAGCGCCCTGAGCGACCAGCTGCAGGACAGCGAGCAACGCATCGGCCGGCTGGCGCGTCGCCTGCGGGTGCTGGCCGGCCGCCTGGAGCGCCAGCAGGTGCGCCTGCAGCAACTGCAGCAACAACAGCAGCAACAGCAAGCGGCGCTCGACCAGGAACGCGACATCCTGCGCCAACAGGTGCGTGCCGCCTATGCCATGGGGCGCCAGGAACAGCTGAAGATCCTGCTCAACCAGCAGGACCCGGCAGTCGTCTCACGGGTCCTCGCCTACTACGATTACCTCAACCGCGAACGCATGCTGCGCATGCAGCGCATCCGCGAGCAACTCGAGCAGCTGGCGCACACGCGCAGCCAGATCGACGAGGAGCGGCAGCGCCTGGCGCGTCTGCAGGACGAGCGGCAGCAGGAAAAACTGGCCCTGGAACAGGAGCAGACCACCCGTCGCGAGGTGATGGCGCGGCTCAGTCGCGAGATCAGCGACCAGGGGCGTGAGCTGAGCCGCCTGCGTGCCGACGAACAACAGCTGCAGTCGCTGCTGCGCGGCCTGCAGGAGGCGCTGGCGGACATTCCCTCGGCGCCGGCGCAGCAGAAGAAATTCGCGCAGCTGCGCGGCGCCTTGCGCTGGCCGGCGCAGGGTGTGATCGCACACACGTTTGGCGAGCCCAAGATCGGGGCCCTGCGTTGGGATGGTGTTATGATTTCTGCCCCTGAGGGCAATGAAGTGCGTGCGGTGCACGCCGGCCGGGTGGCCTTCGCAGACTGGCTGCGTGGCTTCGGCCTGCTGCTGATCGTGGACCATGGCGACGGCTTCATGACCCTGTATGGCCACAACCAGAGCCTGTTCAAGGAAGCCGGCGACTGGGTGGATGCCGGCGAGCCGGTGGCGGGCGTCGGCAGTACCGGCGGACGCAAGGATTCCGGCGTGTATTTCGCCATCCGTCGTCACGGCAAGGCGGTCAATCCCGCACGCTGGTGCAAGCGGCCGCGCGGCAAAAGGGTCGGTTAACCGTTCATCGAGGACAACTATGAACAAGCGTCTGATTTCCCTGCTCGGTGCCGCGGCCCTGCTGGCCGTGCCTGCCGGCGGTGCGTTGGCGGAGGATGCCGCCGAGGAGCAGCAGGGGCTGCCGCTCGATGAACTGCGGGTGTTTGCCGAGGTGTACGGGCGCATCAAGCAGGACTATGTCGAGCCGGTCGACGACCGGCGCCTGCTGCGCGATGCCATCCAGGGCATGCTCAGCGGTCTCGATCCGCATTCCACCTATCTCAGCGAAGACGAGTTCGCCGACCTGCGTGCCGGTACCAGCGGCGAGTTCGGCGGCCTGGGTATCGAGGTCGGCATGGAAGACGGTTTCGTCAAGGTGATCGCGCCGATCGACGATACCCCGGCGCAACGGGCCGGCATCAAACCCGGCGACCTGATCGTGCGCATCGACGACCAGTCGGTGAAAGGCATGACCCTGGACGAGGCAGTCAAATTGATGCGCGGCGAGCCGGGCAGCGAGATCCGCCTGCATATCGTGCGCGAGGGAGGCGATGCGCCGTTCGAGATCACGCTCGAGCGGGCAGTGATCAAGACCGTCAGCGTCAAGCACCGCATGCTCGAGCCGGGCTTCGGCTATGTGCGCCTGTCGCAGTTCCAGGCACGCTCCCCGGAGGACCTGCTGAAGGCGCTCGGCAAGCTCAAGCGCGAGGCGGGCGGCGCTCTCAAGGGACTGGTGCTGGACCTGCGCAACAACCCGGGTGGGGTGCTGCACGCCGCGGTTGCGGTCAGCGATGCCTTCCTCAGCGACGGCACCATCGTCTACACGGAAGGGCGGGTGCGCGATTCGCAACTGCGCTTCAAGGCCGCGCCGGACGACGTGTTGGATGGCGCCCCCATCGTGGTGCTGGTCAACGGCGGCTCGGCATCCGCCTCCGAGATCGTCGCCGGTGCCCTGCAGGATCACCGGCGCGCGGTGGTGATGGGGCAACAGACCTTCGGCAAGGGCTCGGTGCAGACCATCGTGCCGGTCAACGAGCGCACCGCGATCAAGCTGACCACCGCGCGTTATTTCACCCCCAACGGTCGCTCCATCCAGGCCGAGGGCATCTCGCCGGATATCGAGCTGCACAATTTCACCGTGGCCGAGGCGGACGATGAGACCGCCAAGCTCAGCGAGGCCAACCTGTCCGGTCACCTGAGCAATGGCAAGAGCAACGGCAACGGTGATGGCAATGGCGATGCCAGGAAGAGCGAAGAGGAACAGGGGAAGTCGCTGGCCGAGCGCGACTATGCGCTGAGCGAGGCGCTCAATCTGCTCAAGGGCCTGACCATCCTCGGGGCGGGTCGCGAGTGATGCGCAGGCTGATCGTCCTGCTGCTGTGTGCCTGGGCGGGCGCGGCCGCGGCCGAGGTGCGGCTGGCGATCATCATCGACGACGTGGGCAACGACTACGCCTCGGCGCAACAGGTGCTGGCCCTGCCGGTCGGGGTCACGGTGGCGATCCTGCCGCGTCTGCATTACAGCCGGCGCATCGCCGTGCAGGCGCATGAGCAGGGGCGCGAGATCATGCTGCACCAGCCGATGCAGTCGATCCACCAGAAGACGCTCGGCCCCGGCGGCCTGACCCTGGATCACACCCTGGCCGACCTGCGCGCGGTGCTCTCGGCCAACCTCGCCTCGGTGCCGCATGCGACCGGCGTCAACAATCACATGGGCAGCCTGCTCACCCAGGACGATGACAGCATGCGCTGGCTGATGCGCGTGCTGCGCGAGCAGGGCGAGCTGTTCTTCGTCGACAGCCGCACCGACGAGGACACCCGTGCCGAAGCGGTGGCATTCGCGCAGGGCCTGGCGACCGCACGTCGCGATGTGTTCCTGGACAATGTCAAAGACCCGGAATACATCCGCGCCCAACTGGAGATGGCGTTGCAGCTGGCACGCGAGCGCGGTTCGGCCATCGCCATCGGCCATCCCTATCCGCAGACACTGGCGGTGTTGCGCGAGTTGCTGCCGCATTTGCAGCAACAGGGTGTCAAGCTGCTGCCGGCATCTGCAGTGATCGCTTACCAAAGGAGCCCGGAATCATGGCACGCGTCCTCATCCCCCTTGCCGAAGGTTGCGAAGAACTCGAAGCCGTAACCCTCATCGACCTGCTGCGCCGCGCCGGTATCGAGGTGGTCAGCGCCGGCCTGCGCGAAGGCCTGGTCAAGTGCAGTCGCGGTACCCTGCTGATGCCGGACACGGTGCTCGACGCGGTGCTCGGCGACGCGTTCGACATGATCGTGCTGCCCGGCGGCCTGCCCGGTGCCGATCATCTGAACGACGATCCGCGCATACATAAGCTTTTGCGCGACATGGCCGATAACGGTCGGTACACGGCGGCGATCTGCGCCGCCCCCAAGGTATTGGCCAGTGCCGGCCTGCTCGACGGACGCAGCGCCACCGCTTATCCGGGCGTGCTTTCGGCGCTCGATCTCGGGCAGACCCGGCTCAGCGAACGGCCGGTGGTCAAGGACGGCAGCGTGATCACCTCGCGCGGCCCGGGTACGGCCATGGACTTTGCCCTGGAACTGATTGAAACCCTGTGCGGTGCGGACAAGCGCCGCGAGGTGGAGCAGCCGCTGGTGCGGCCCTGACGACAGGTAAGGAATATGCGTTTGAAATTGCGGGTCCCGCTGTTTGTATTGATCGGCATCGCCATCGTGTATGGCGCGGCCAAGGGCGCGATGTATCTGCGGGTCAAATCCACCATGGACGATCTGGTGCAACAGGCTTCGGCGCAGGCCGAGATCACCTACCAGGGCATAGGCACCGACCTGATCAACGGCGCCGCCTCGGTGGAAGGGATCGAGGTGCGGCCGCTGCAATTCGAGCAGTCGGTGTTCATCGAGCAGGTGCGCTTTGCCAGCGACGATCGTTGGGCGCTGCTCACCGGCGCCGACTGGCAGAGCCGTCAGCAGCCGCCGCCGGCACAGATGAGCCTGAGCCTGATCGGCATCCGCCTGCCGCTCGATGCGGCCATGCTCGAAACGCTGCAGCAACAGGCGGATGCGCAGGCGGCACTGAGCGGGCAGCCGCCGCTGCATGCCTGCGACGGCGGCATGAATCTGGACCCGCAGTTGCTCAGCGAGCTGGGTTTCGAGGAACTGACCGTGGATGTCGACCTCGATTACCGTTTCAACGAGCTGGCGGAGCGCCTGACTGCGAACATGGCCTTCGATGTACATAACATGCAGTCGGTACAGATGTCGGTCGAGTTCGACGGCCTGATCCCACAAGACCTGCACAGCGGCGACGCCGCGCGGGCCGGCCTGGCAGACATCGACATGCGTATCACGGTGCCGCGCAGCTTCGGTGACCGCTACATGAAGCAGTGTGCCAAGCGCAAACAGCAGACCGTGGACAGCTATCGCGAGGCACTGCTGCAGCGCATGTTCGCCGATCTGCAACAGGTCGGTGTCACCCTCGGCACCGGCCTGCAGCAGGCGATGAGCGATTACTACCGCGACTGGGGCGAGATGCGGGTACGGGTGCATCCGGACAAGCCGCTGGGCATGCTGCAGATGATGAGCGTCACGCCCGATCGCCTGATCGACATGCTCGGCGTCAGCCTGTTCATCAACCAGGCGCCGGTGGCGGATCTGGATTTCAGCTTCGACATGCAGCAGCTGGCGCGCCTGCAGTCAGACCCTGCGCCGCAGGGCGAGTACGATCCGCTGGCCGCGCCGCCCTTGCCGAAACGCGTGCGCATCATCCGCCGCTACGAGACGGTGCCGCTGGGCCTGCTCGACCAGCAGATCGGCGAGGCGGTGAAGATCCAGCCGTTCGGCCAGCCGTTGCGTGAAGGCACCCTGGTCGCGATCCGCGACGGCGAGGCGGTGGTCGAGCAACGCACCCACGGCGGCAGCGTGACCAGCTATGTCAGGCTGGACGATATCGAATCGCTGCAGGTGCAGCGGGTGGAGCAGAAGCCGCTGCAGTGATCAGGGACTCCCTAGCGGCGTAACAGGGCGTGCAGCAGCAGCGCCAGGCCGCTGCCGGCGCCGGCCAGCGCCAGGACGCTGTTGGCCAGCACAGGCAACAGCGGTGTGTCTGCCTGGTTGAGCAGGATGCCGCCGATCAGCAGGGCGCCGCCGGCGATGCTGTGACGGTTGCGGCGCTGGCCCTCGGCCAGCTGCTGCTTGAGCGTCTCCAGCTGCTCGGACTGCCAGTTGAGCTGCAGCTCGCCGTCGGCGGCCTTGCGTAATACCCGGTAGGCGAGGTGCGGCACCTCCGGCAGTTCTTCCGACAGTTGCGGCAGCGCGGCCTTGACGCGTTTGGCGAAGGCCTCGGGGCCGACCTGCTCGGCCATCCACTTTTCCATGAACGGCTTGGCGGTGTCCCACAGGTCCAGCTGCGGGTACAGCTGGCGGCCCAGGCCCTCGATGTTGAGCAGGGTCTTCTGCAGCAGCACCAGCTGCGGCTGCACTTCCATGTTGAAGCGGCGCGCGGTCTGGAACAGGCGCAGCAGGAAGTGGCCGAAGGAGATCTCGCTGATCGGCTTTTCCCAGATCGGCTCGGACACCGAGCGGATCGCGGTCTCGAATTCCTCGACCCTGGTGTCCGGCGGCACCCAGCCTGAATCCACGTGCAGTTCGGCCACCTTGCGGTAGTCGCGGTGGAAGAAGGCCAGCAGGTTCTCCGCCAGGTAGCGCTGGTCTTCCTTGGTCAGGGTGCCCATGATGCCGAAGTCGACGCCGATGTAGCGGCCGTCCGGGGCGACGAAGATGTTGCCCGGGTGCATGTCGGCATGGAAGAAATTGTCGCGGAACACCTGGGTGAAGAAGATCTCCACGCCGCGCCGACCGAGCATCTCCATGCTGATGCCCTTGCGCTTGTGTTCCTCGATCTGGTCGACCGGGGTGCCGTAGATGCGCTCCTGCACCATCACGTTGCTGCGCGTGTAGTCCCAGTAGATCTGCGGCACGTACAGCATGTTCGAGCCTTCGAAGTTGCGCCGCAGCAGGGTGCAGTTGGCCGCCTCCCGCATCAGGTCGAGTTCGTCGTGGATGGTCTTCTCGTATTCCTCGACCACTTCCACCGGGCGCAGGCGGCGTGCATCGCGCGAATAGCGGCGGGCCATGCGCGCGATGGTGTACAGCAGCTCGATGTCGCGGTTGATGGTCTTCTCGATACCCGGCCGCACCACCTTGACCACCACCTCGCTGCCGTCCTTGAGGCGCGCCGGGTGCACCTGGGCGATCGAGGCGGAGGCCAGCGGTTCGGCGTCGAACCCGTCGAACAGGTTCTCCACCGAGTCTTCCAGCGCCTGCTCGATCAGCGCCTGCGCCTTGGCGCCGGGGAAGGGCGGCACCCGGTCCTGCAGCTTGGTCAGTTCCTCGGCGATGTCGTCCGGCAGCAGGTCGCGACGGGTGGAGAGGATCTGCCCGAACTTGACGTAGATCGGCCCCAGGTCCTCGAGCGCGCGGCGGATGCGTACCCCGCGCGGCGGCCGCTTGCCGAGGCTGGTCCAGTAGAAGGGTGAGAGAAAACGGAAGAAGCGGATCGGGCGGAACAGGTGCGCGGCGAGGATGAACTCGTCCAGACCGTGGCGCATCAACACCCAGGCGATGTGCACCACGCGCACGCTCTCGCGCACCGGGATCATGCCTTTTTGTTCTCTAACAGATTCACGCGGGCGATCAGACGCTCGACATCGTCGCGGGTCTTTTCCACCTCGCCCAGCCAGTCCTCCACCTCGAACGGATGCGGCAGCAGGCGTGCCTCTTCGGTGAGGTACTCGGACAGGTTCTGCTGCCAGATGCCGCCGATGCGCTCACCTTCGTGTTTCATCTCGCGCGCGGCGCGGCCGATCTCGTGTGCCGCCACGTCGCCCACCAGTTTCGACAGCTGCTCCTCCCAGTCGATATCCAGCCCGCCGAGGATCTCGCTGAAGCGGTGCGCCAACTCGGTGTCGCCGCTCATGCTCACATGCCCGGCGAACAGCTGCGCGGCGCCCTGCTGCTCGTCGCTGGCGCGCATCAGGTCGATCGGGCTGCCTTCGATCAGTGCGTCCGGCTCGCCCTCGTGGCTGCCGAACACCTGCAGCCGGCCCTGCTCGTCGGGAATGAAATAGAAGGTCAGGCCGGTGCCGCGCAGGGCGATGCCGATCACCTGGCCGTGGAACCGTGCCAGGCGCGGGGCGGCATGGCCGTCCAGGTCGATCAGCTTGTTGAGCGTGCTCTCTATGCCCTGCAGGGCGAGGTCGCGGATGGTCATGGGGAAGGTGCCCCGGTCAGAGTTTGAAGCCGCGATGCACGGCGACGATGCCGCCGGTCAGGTTGTGCACGTCGCAACGCTCGAAGCCGGCCGCCTCCATCATGCCCTTGAGGGTCTCCTGGTCCGGGTGCATGCGGATCGACTCGGCCAGGTAGCGGTAGCTCTCGGCATCGTTGGCCACCAGCTTGCCCATGCGCGGCAGGAAGCCGAAGGAGTAGGCGTCGTAGAGCTTTTCCAGCGGCTTGTTGGTGGGCTTGGAGAATTCCAGCACCAGGGCGCGGCCGCCCGGTTTGAGCGCCCGGTACATGCTGCGCAGCGCCGCGTCCTTGTCGGTGACGTTGCGCAGGCCGAAGGCGATGGTGATCAGGTCCAGGCTGTTGTCGGCGATCGGCAGCTGCTCGGCGTTGATCTGCGCGTAGGCGATGTTGCCGGCATGGCCGTGGTCGAGCATGCGGTCGCGCCCGACATTCAGCATTGCGGCGTTGATGTCGGACATGATCACCAGCCCTTCCGGGCCGACCAGGCCGCAGAACTTGTCGGCCAGGTCACCGGTGCCCGACGCCAGGTCGAGGATCTTGTGGCCGCGACGCACCCCGGCCAACTCGATGGCGAAACGCTTCCACAATCGGTGCACGCCGAACGACATCAGGTCGTTCATCACGTCGTACTTGTCCGCCACCGAGTCGAACACACCGCGCACCATGCCGGCCTTTTCCTCGGCGCGGACCGTCTTGTAACCGAAGTGCGTGGTGTTCTGGTCTTTCATGGGGTCGTCCGGCTCAGGCTGCGGGTTCCTTGCGGGTGTAACCCTTCTCTTTCAGCTCTTCGAGATAGGATTCCCACAGGTCGTCGAAATTCTTCCCCAGATTGTACAGGGTTTCCCAGGAGTAGATGCCGGTGTTGTGCTCGTCGTCGAAGTGCAGCACCACCGCATAGTTGCCGACCGGTTCGATGCGGTCGATGTTCACCTCTTCCTTGCCGATCGGCACCTGGCGCTGGCCCGGGCCGTGGCCCATGACCTCGGCGGACGGCGAGTACACGCGCAGGTACTCGGCGGGCAGCTTGAAATTGCTGCCGTCCTCGAAGGAGATCTCGAGCACGCGCGACATGCGGTGCAGATTCAGTTCGGTCGGGTTCGGGGTGTTGAGCATGTTCGTAACCGTAATGATTTGAGAATGCGCGCATTTTCCCTCAACAGCGCCATTTATTTCACCCCCTGGCGCGAAGGTTGTTCACACTTGTCGCGGCTCAACAAAGCGGCGGAACGCCGATCCCGAGCGCGGTGCCTGTGCTATACACAAAACAAGTCATTCTCTTGGAAATGATGTGTGCCGATGGATGAACCGCTGTTTCTGCCGCGCGAGCGCCTGCAGCGCCTGCTGGACGAGCTGACCGCTACGTTCGGGCGTTGCGTGGGTCCGCGTGTGCGCGACGGCGCGATCGTCTACGACACCTTGCAATCGGTCGAGCAATTGCCGCTGGGCGTGAGTGACGAACAGGCGCCCGGCAGCTACCGGTTGAACAAGACCGATAGCGTCCGTCACTTCGCCTGGGCCAACGGCCCGCAGGCGCTCAAGCCGCTGACCTTCGCCGCCGAGGAGCCTTTGTGGGAGGCGCACAGCGACGCCTCCGGCATCCGCTTTGTCGAGCAGCTGCCCGAGGCGCAGTCGCTGGCGGTGATCGGTGTGCGCGCCTGCGACCTGGCGGCGCTGCGTCTGCAGGATGCGCATTTTCTCGGCAAACTGCGCGATCCCTATTATGCGGCGCGGCGCGAGGGCCTGTTCCTGGTGGCGGTGCATTGCAGTCACCCGGCTGCGACCTGCTTCTGCGCCTCGACCGGTGACGGGCCGGTCTGCCACAAAGGCTACGATCTGGTACTGCACGAGCTCGATGTGGGCTTTGTGCTGCGGGCAGGCACGCCTGCCGGACGCGATTTGTTGCAGCAGTTGCAGCTGTCGGCGGCAAGCACCGCCCAGCTGGATCAGGCACTGCACGAACAGGCGCAGGCTGTGCGCGCGCAACAGCGCAGGCTTCCCGAGGCCGACCTGCCACAGCGCCTGTTCGCCCGCCTGCAACACCCGCGCTGGCAACAGCTCGGTGAGCGCTGCCTGTCCTGCGGCAACTGCACCGCCGTATGCCCGACCTGCTTCTGCCATCGCCAGGTCGAGCAGCCGCAGCTGGACACGAACCACTCGCTGCACAGTCGTCACTGGGATTCGTGCTTCAGCGAGAGCCACAGCTTCGTGCACGGGCATGCGCTGCGCGGCAACACCGAACACCGCTATCGCCAGTGGCTGACCCACAAGCTCGGCGGCTGGGTGGAACAGTACGGCCGTAGCGGCTGCGTGGGTTGCGGGCGCTGCATCAGCTGGTGCCCGGTCGGCATCGACATCACCGAAGAGGCACAGGCGATCGCGGGGGACGGGGAATGAACAATCCCTACCTGCCGCAACTGGTCGAGGTGGTCGAGCGCATCGCCGAGGCGCCGGACATCTTCACCCTGCGCCTGCGTTTTTGCGATGCGCAGCGGCATGTCGACTACAGTTTTCAGCCCGGCCAGTTCAACATGCTGTACCTGCACGGGGTGGGCGAGGTGCCGATCTCCATCGTCTCGGATGTGCAGGACGAGCACATGCTCGATCACACCATCCGCGCCATCGGCCGGGTCACCCACGCCCTGGCCAAGGTGCAGGCGGGCGACCGGCTGGGCATCCGTGGTCCCTTCGGCAAGGGCTGGCCGATGCAGCAGGCGCTCGGCCGCGATGTGTTCGTGATCACAGGTGGGTTGGGCTGTGCCCCGGCGGTATCGGTGATCCGCCACGTGATCCGTCGTCGCGACGATTACGGCCGGCTGATCATCATGCAGGGCGTGAAGCACAGCGACGACCTTATCTGGCGCGAGCAATACCAGGCCTGGGCAAAGTTGCCGAACACCCAGGTGCTGCTGGCTGCGGATATCGCCGGCCCTGGTTGGCAGTGGCGCGAGGGCCTGGTGACCACCCTGTTCGACCAGGTGGAGTTCGATGGCGACCACAGCGTCGCCATGATGTGCGGCCCGGAGCCGATGATGATCGCGGCAGGGCACCGCCTGATGGAACTCGGCCTGCGCCAGCAGGACATCTATCTGAGCATGGAGCGCAATATGCACTGCGGCATCGGGCATTGCGGGCACTGCCAGATCGGGCCGAAGTTCGTGTGCCAGGACGGGCCCGTGTTCACCTGGCCGGATTTGCAGCCGATGCTCGGCGAGCGGGGGTTCTGATCATGGGTAAACCGAAAGTCGCCGTGCACAAGTTCAGTTCCTGCGATGGCTGCCAGCTGGCCCTGCTCAATCTCGGCGAGCCGCTGCTGCAGGTGGCACAGGCGGTGGAGATCGTGCATTTCCTCGAGGCCGGTGCCAGCGACCCGGACGCCAAGGTGGACATCGCCTTCGTCGAGGGCAGCATCTCCACCCACGAAGAGGCCGAACGTATCCAGCAGGTGCGCGCCAACAGCGCCTACCTGGTCACCATCGGTGCCTGTGCCACCTCGGGCGGTCTGCAGGGGTTGCGTAACCTAAACGATTCCGAGGCGCAGTGGACCGAGGCGATCTATGCGCAGCCGCAGTTCATTGACTCGCTCAAGCATGCCTCGCCGATCCGGGATCATGTCAAGGTGGACCTGGAACTGTGGGGCTGCCCGATCAACACGAGGCAGATGCTCGCGGCGGTGGCGGCGCTGCTGCACGGTGTGCCGCCGGTGATCGACAACGATAAGCTGTGCATGGACTGCAAACGCAAACAGGTCGTTTGCACGATGGTGACCAAGCAGGAGCCGTGCATGGGCCCGGTCACGCACACCGGTTGCGGTGCCCTGTGCCCGAGCTTCGGGCGCGACTGCTATGCGTGCTACGGGCCGTCGGAGAATCCCAATGGCGCGGCACTGGCGCAACGCTTCGCGGGTTTCGGGCTGCTGCCGGAGCAGGTGGCGCGGCGTTTCCTGTTCGTTCACAGCCAGGCAGGGCCGTTCCACGAGACCGGCACGACGGTGTATCCAGAGGGGTTGTACAGGTCCGATGACTGAGCAACGCACCATCGAAGTCACGGTACCGGCGCTGACCCGGGTGGAAGGCGAGGGCTCGCTGGACCTGAAGATCGTGGACGGGCAGATCGAGAAGCTGCGCCTGTCGATCTTCGAGCCTCCCCGCTACTACGAAAAGTTTCTAGAGGGGCGCGACACCAAGGAGGTGGTCGACGCCACCGCACGCATCTGCGGCATCTGCCCGGTCGCCTACCAGATGAGCGCCTCCCAGGCGATCGAGAGCGCTTCCGGTGTACAGGTGCCGGAGTGGGTCAACACGATGCGCCGCGTGTTCTATTGCGGCGAATGGCTGCAGAGCCACAGTCTGCATGTGCACCTGCTGGCGGCGCCGGACTTTCTCGGTTTCGACAGCGCCATCGCCATGGCGGAGCAGTACCCGGAGGAGGTGCGCCGCGGCCTGGTGCTGCAGGGCCTGGGCAACCAGTTGATCCGCCTGCTCGGCGGGCGCTCGGTGCACCCGATCGGCATCACCCCCGGTGGTTTTCACCGTGCACCTACACTCGATGAAGTGGCGCGGATGCTCGAACAACTCGAAGCGGCACTGCCCGAGGCCGAGGCCCTGCTGGCCTGGACCGCGACCCTGCCGCTGCCCGATGATCAACAGGACTTCGTCAGCGTGTCGCTGCGCCATGCGCACGAATACCCGATGTTCAGCGGGCGCATCATCTCCAGCGACGGCCTGGACATTGCGCCGGAGGAATACGAGCAGCATTTCGAGGAGCGCCACGAGGCGCACTCCACCGCGCTGTACTCCTACCTGCACGGTGGCGACTACCTGGTCGGGCCGCTGGCGCGCCTGAATCTCAACCTGGACCGGCTGCCAAGGCCGGTGGCCGAGGCCCTGGCGAAAACCGGTATTGAATTCCCCAGCCGCAACATGTTCCACAGCATCGTGGCACGCGCGGCGGAGATGCTACTGGCCCTGCACGAGGCGATCGGTCTGCTGCGCGACTACCAAGTGCCCGAACAGTCCAAAGTGGAAGTCACGCCAAAGGCTGGTATCGGCTACGGCATCAGCGAGGCTCCACGCGGCATCCTCTGGCATCGCTATGAATTCGATGAAAACGGCCTGGTGCGCAACGCCCGCATCGTGCCGCCGACCAGCCAGAACCAGGCACGTATCGAGGACGACCTGCAGCGCAGCCTGCAGGCCTTCGGCCTGGATCACGACGACGATGCCCTGCGCCTGCGCTGCGAGATGGTGATCCGCAACTACGACCCGTGCATCTCCTGTGCCACCCACTTCCTGCGTCTCAACACCGAGCGTTCATGAAGCGCCTGCTGGTGGTCGGCATCGGCTCGCCGAATCCCGGTGACGAGCTCGGCTGGCAAGCCCTGTTGGCGCTGCGTGACAGTGGCCTGGATGTCCCCGGCTTTTCCATCGAGTGGCGTGAGATCGAGCATCCGGCCGTGGACCTGATGCCGGCCATGCAGGGGGTGGACGCGCTGGTGTTGCTGGATGCGATGCCGCCGGACCCGGCCCTGGCCGAGGTGCAGCCGCTGTCTCTCGAGCAGCTGGCGCTGCAGGCGGACCGCTCGTCCAGCCACGGCGTGAGTGTCGCCGACACCCTGCGCCTGGCTGAACGATTGCAGCTACTGCCCGGGCGTCTGCTGATCCTGGGGTTGCAGGGGGCGGGCGGGCACAGCGCTACGATCGCCTGTCTCGTGTCCGAGCTGCTGGCCGATTAGCGCGTTTCAGTCCTTCTCCGCCCATTCGCGCAGCTTGCGCTTGAGCTTCTTCTCGACCTTGCCGCCGATCTCCTCCCATTCCTCATCGGGCCAGGGGCCTTCTTCGTCCTCGGCCCAGGCCCGCAGCTTGCGCATCACTTTCTTTTCGACCTTGTCACCGACCTCCTCCCATTCCGCCTCGCGCTGTTTCTTCGCAGCGGACTTGCAGCTGGCATGGGAGCCACCGCTCCAAATCAGGATCACGCCGAGCAGGAAGCCGAAGTCGTACCAGCCGCCGCTGTTGTTCACCTCGTAGACTGAAACACTGTCATTGAACAGGTGCACGATCAGTGCGATCACCGAGATCACGCCGTGCCACAGGCCATACCAGAAGCCGGCAGGCGCGTCCTGGGTGAAGCGGGCGTCGCCAGCGGCGCAGGCGGCAAGCAACAGGCTGGCAAGCACTATCAGCAGTGCTGGCAAGACTCGGGGATTGCGCATGTTCATGTTGGTACCCTGCCGTCATGCCGTGGCGAGGAAAGACGGCTGCTCGCTTTCGGTGGGCACAGGTTTGCCCGGCTCTCAGCTTAATGTTGGTTGCGATGCCGCCGCGATTCAAGTGCTTGCCGGTGGCAGGGGCGTTTGCCCGGGTGGTGCGGGCTTGACAGGCGGGAACGGCAACCGGGAGTATGCGCATCAGCTCCGCTTGGCCGTCCGTCGGCCGCATCCCTGTATGGAAATGCTGACCGCCCTGATGTCATCCCGCTTTCACTGTTCCCGGCCCGTGGCAGCCGTTGCGCTGTCCGACGCTTCACGATGAAAGAGCGCCTCGCCGGTTTCGTGCTGATGTGCGCCATCGTGCCAATGGCGGTGGCCGGCTATCTGTTGATCGTAGTGGTGGGCTTTTTCGGCAAGGTCGAGCGCGGGCGGCAGGGGGTGCGCGCCATGGATCATTTCGTCAACGCCACCCTGTTCAATGGCTATGCCTGGGAGTCATTGTCTTCGCACGCGTGGCGCGAGCGTGACAAGGGCTGGGCCAAGGTGGTGATCCGGGTGACCGGCTGGTTCCACCAGGATCATTGCCGCAAGGCCAACAAGCGCGAGCAGCCGGTGGTCGACCTGGTGCTGAAGAAAGGCCTGGAGAAACAGACCGTCGGCAAGAAACGCCCCCAGCCGGTGCCGCCCGGGCCGGGTTCAGCGGCGCAGCCGGCGGCCCGGGGCCACGCTGCCGACAGTACCGAGCAGGCTCGTCAAGGCGACGCCTGAGGCCAGGCAGTCACAGCAAGTGCGCGGCCCCCGCTTGGGCGCCCGCTCACAGGATATAGCGCGTCAGGTCCTCGTTTTCCGAGAGGGTTTCCAGATTGCGATTCACATATTCACTGTCGATGGTGACGGTACGGCCGGCATAGGTCGGCGCCATGAACGAGACTTCCTCGAGCAGGCGCTCCATCACCGTGTGCAGACGGCGCGCTCCGATGTTCTCGGTACGCTCGTTCACCTGCCAGGCAATCTCGGCGATGCGGCGGATGCCGTCCTCGGTGAATTCCAGGTCGACCCCCTCGGTGGCCAGCAAAGCCTGGTATTGCTCGGTCAGCGAGGCGTCCGGCTCGGTGAGGATGCGTACGAAGTCGTCGCTGCTCAGGGCGTTGAGCTCGACGCGGATCGGCAGGCGGCCCTGCAGTTCCGGGATCAGGTCCGAGGGCTTGCTCAGGTGGAAGGCGCCGGAGGCGATGAACAGGATGTGGTCGGTCTTGACCATGCCGTGCTTGGTCGACACGGTGCAGCCCTCGACCAGCGGCAGCAGGTCGCGCTGCACGCCTTCGCGCGAGACGTCCGCGCCCTGTGCCTCGGCGCGGCTGGTGACCTTGTCCAGCTCGTCGAGGAACACGATGCCGTGCTGCTCGACCATCTCCAGGGCACGCAGCTTGAGGTCTTCCTCGTTGACGCGCTTGGCCGCCTCCTCGTCGATCAGCAGCTTCATCGCGTCCTTGATGCGCAGCTTGCGCTTCTTGGTGCGCTGGTTGCTCAGGTTGGAGAACAGGCCCTGCAGCTGGTTGGTCATCTCCTCCATGCCGGGCGGGGCCATGATCTCCACGCCCATGCCGCCGACCTGGGTGTCGATCTCGATCTCCTTGTCGTCCAGCTCGCCGTTGCGCAGCTTGATGCGGAACTTGTCGCGGGTGGCGCTGCCCTCCGTGCGGGCAGGAGTGGCATCGTCTTCCCAGCTGCTGGTGCGCGGCGGCGGCAGCAGCACGTCGAGGATGCGTTCCTCGGCGGCTTCGACGGCTACGTCGTGCAGCTTGCCCATCTCCTGCTCACGCACCATCTTCACCGCGCTGTCGGCCAGGTCGCGGATGATCGAGTCGACCTCGCGCCCGACATAGCCGACCTCGGTGAACTTGGTCGCCTCGACCTTGATGAAGGGCGCATTCGCCAGGCGTGCCAGGCGGCGTGCGATCTCGGTCTTGCCGACACCGGTCGG
>Ga0272444_10000478_pt1 | contig 42176 bp, 32 predicted proteins | sample SSMForm13_FD_201033 | JGI IMG/M metagenome (GOLD analysis project Ga0272444, IMG submission 201033) | Marine sediment archaeal communities from Little Sippewissett salt marsh, Falmouth, MA, United States - SSM-Form-13 | ecosystem: Environmental > Aquatic > Marine > Wetlands > Sediment ... | reverse complement strand
GGCTGAAAGCCGGAGTGAGGAAAAAACTTCTTCCCCCTCGCCCTCTGGGAGAGGGGTGGCTGAAAGCCGGAGTGAGGAAAAAACTTCTTCCCCCTCGCCCTCTGGGAGAGGGGTGGCTGAAAGCCGGAGTGAGGAAAAAACTTCTTCCCCCTCGCCCTCTGGGAGAGGGGTGGCTGAAAGCCGGGGTGAGGGCTTATCAAAAAAAGAAAGAACCTTCCACGAAAAAGCGCTGATCGGCATCCTAAAACAGATTCATGATGAACTCGATGAAGCCGTAGCCGAGGCCTACGGCTGGCCGGTTGATTTATCCGACGAAGAGGTGCTGGAGCGGCTGGTTGCGCTCAACCACGAACGCGCCGCAGAGGAAAAGCAGGGCATCATCCGCTGGTTGCGTCCCGAATTCCAAGACCCCGACGGCACACGCAGCACGAAACAAAAAGAATTCGACGTGACCGCCGAAGACAAGGTCATTTTACCCAAAGGACCGAAGCCCTGGCCGAAATCGGCGACCGATCAACTGCGCGCCGTCCGCGACCTGTTCGCTACGCGTTCCGGTACCTGGACGGTGGACGACGTGGCCGCCGCCTTCAAGCACGCGCATAAGGCAACGGTCCGGCGACACCTGGAAACCATGGAAGCGTTGGGTATCCTCAAAGCCTACGAAGATGAAAGCGGCAAACGTTGGGATGCGGTAAAGAATTGAAATTGGAGTAATCACCGATGAAGCCCGAAACGGCGAATTTTATATTGTCTTTGCTTACCGGCGTCTGGAAGGTGCTGGTTTTGATTCTGGCCGTCGGGTTTCTGGCCGCGGGCGTCGGCGTTTTGATTACGGCTTACCATTGGTGCGGGTGGGTGCTTGTCGGCGTTGGTTTGGTTTTGGTGCGGCTTTCCTGGGGTTGGTGGCGGGAGTAGTTGGTAGTTTGTAGTTTATGGTTTGTAGTTGGTAGTCCTTAGTCCTTGGTCCTTAGTCGTTCCCCATCTACCACATGTCGCCTACCATCTACATTTCCCATTCACTCTTCCGGCCAGCGTTGGTGGTAGTTGACGTCGTCGGGGAAGTGGTTGGCGGTGAGGTATTCGGCCATGTGGTCGTCGCCGCGGAGGTTGAAGCCGAAGAAGGCGGTGGCGTAGGCGTCGATGATCGAGAAGGCGTAGTCGTGCTCGATGTACTCGAAGGGCGCGCCGCCCCAACGGCGCTCGCCCATGCCGCAGCCGTCTTCCTCGCCCAGAATCGACGGCACCAGGATGCAGGCGTCGGTGAAGGTGTAGTGGCCGCCGTCGTAGAATTCCAGCCGGAACTTGGGCGGCGGGGCGATGCGCCAGTCGAAGCGCATCAGCGGAATGATGTCGCCCATCGTGTTGTCTTCGCGCCCGATCATCCACATCAGCGAGGCGTCGAAGGGCTTGGCGAACCAGGGGAACATGAACGACGAGAAGTCGATGCAGGCGCGGATGCGTGGCACGTCTTTGGTCGTCTCCACCGCCACGGTGCCGCCGAAACTGTGGCCCATCACGCCGAGGCGATCCATGTCGATCAGCCCGAACAGCGGACCGGCGCGGTCGTCGAGCGAGAGTTCGAGCAGCTTGTCGATCAGAAACTTGAGGTCGCCTTTGCGGTACCAGTACGAGATGAAGACCCACTTTTCGTCGAAGACGACCAGTTGGTCGGGCAGCGGCGCGGCCAGCGAGTTGCCGGTGTGGTCGGGCGCGACGACGACGAAGCCGTGGCCGGCCAGGTACTCGCTGAGGGTGAAGCTTTGGAAGCGGGTGCCGCCGTTGCCGTGCGAAAACAGGATGACCGGGAAGGGGCCGTGGTCGCGGTTCGGCGGCGCATTGCGGGCCGAGCCGGTTTCGGCGCTGAAGTTGGCGATTTCCTCGGGCGGCACGCCTTCGTCTTCGAGCAATTCGATGAGTTCGTCGTCCCACTGGCCGAAGAAATTCAGCAGCGTGTCGCGGGGCAATTCGCTTGCTTCGTCGACCGCCGGGTACCAGAACTCGACGGGAATGGTGCGCGGGCCGTTGGTGACCGGGTCGTAGCGCGCTTCGTCGACGAAGAGGATCGTCGCGTTGCCGACCTCGTAGGGTCCGGGCTCGGCCGGGTCGTATGCCGGCGGTGGCGCGGTGTCGTCGTCGGCGGTGTCGTCGTCGACGCTGTCGTCGTCGGGCGTGGCGTCGTCGTTGTCGTCGTCGGAAGTATCGTTGTCGTCATCGTCGACGGGCGTGTCGTCGTCGTCGTTGTTGTCGTCGTTGTTGTCATTATCGTCATCGTCGTCGGAGTCGCAGGCGAAGGCAAAACAAAGCACCAGCAGCGCGATAGCCGCTAAAAACAAGCAATAACGGTTCATGGTTCACCTCACCGGTTGCAGGTAGGCGATACCAGCCAACCACATTTTTGCGGCAAGGAAAAGGGGAGTTATCCGTTAATCTTTTTCGACATGTCCGCCAGCGTCTGCTCGGCTTCGGCGACGATCCGCGCGACCAGCTCGGCGACGGTCGGCACGTCGGCGATGCGGCCGATCGACTGCCCGACGGTAAGCATCGCGTGTTCGGCGTCGCCGCTTTGCCACGCCTGCTTCGCGCGTTCGCCGGAGATCAGCGGGAACAGCTCGGAGAAATCGCCGTCGGCCGCCTCGACCTCTTCGATTTTAAGCATGATCTCGTTGCGCAGCGCGCGTACCTGCAAGCCGAAGTTGCCCAGCAGCTTGCGCAGGCCCAGGCCGGTGTCCATCTCGTTTTTGGCGATGAGCATTTTGTAGATGTTCTCGTGGACGCCGCTGTCCTTGGTGGCGAGAAAACGGGTGGCCATCATCATGCCGTCGGCGCCGAGGGCCATCGCGGCGGCGAGGCTTTTGCCGTCGACCATGCCGCCGGCGGCGAGCACGGGCAGGTCGACCGCTTCGGCCACCTTCGGCACCAGCATGATCACCGAGACGTTGTCTTTGTGCGGGAAGCCGCCTTCCTCGAAACCGGCGACGGTCACCGCGTCGTAGCCCACCTTCTGCGCGTGGACGGCGTGCTTGACCGTGCCGACCTTGTGCAGCACCTTGACGCCCGCTTCTTTGGCCAGCGGCAGGTATTCCGGGCCGAGGAAGGTGTCGACCGGTGCGCCGGCGATTTCGATGGCGGTCACTTTCTTTTCGCAGCAGACGCGGAAAAATTCCTGCAACAGTTCGACCGGGAGGCGGATCGAAGGCATGGTGGTGATGTTGACGATAAACGGCTTGTCGGTCAGCTCGCGGGTGCGATCGACCGCTTCGCGCAGTTCGTCGCCGCTGTTGTAATTGCCGGAGGTGAGGTTGCCCATCGCGCCGGCGTTGCTGATCGCCGCGGCCAGTTCCGGCGTGGCGATCCACAGCATGCCGCCGCATTGAATCGGGTGCTCGATGCCGAACAGTTCGGTGATTCGCGTCTTCATTCGGTGTCTCCCTGGTTGCGTTTGCGGGCGTCACTATAGCACAGCGCCGCCTGTTTTACCGACAGTGAAGGCGAGACTTTACCCGCTCAGCCGGTATGTTTCCAGTGCACCAGGCGACCTTCGATTTTTTCCAGGATGACGGCGAGAACGACGCCGATGATCGAGATCATCATCAGGCAGGCGTACAACTCTTTGATGACGTAGGTTTCCCAACTGGTCCAGATGCGGTAGCCGAGACCCGATTCGGCGGCGACCATCTCGGCGGCGACGATGAGGATCAGCCCGTAGCCGACGGCGAGTTTCAGGCCGGTGAAGATGTCGGGGAAAGCGGCGGGCAGCACGATACGCCGCAGCACCTGCCAGCGGCTGATGCCGTAGACGCGCGCGACGTCGAAGTACTCGTGGTCGATCTGCCGCACGCCGGCGTAGGTGTTGATCAACGCGAGAAAGAACACGCCGATGACCACGACCATCACGTTCGAGGTTTCGCCGAGGCCGAAGATGATCAGCAGCAGCGGCAGGATGGCGATTTTCGGAATCGGGTAGGTGAAGGCGACCAGCGGCGCGAAGAACGCCCGCGCCCATTTCCAGCGGCCCATGGCGACGCCGATGGCCAAGCCGGTCGGGAAACCCGCGAGTAGCCCGAGTCCGATGCGCCGCAGCGAGGCGAGGATGTCGATCAGCAGGTTGTCTTCGGCGAATAGGCGTACGATTTCGGCCACGATAGTAGTCGGCGCGGGGAAAAAGCGGTGGTCGAGCCACTCGGCGCGCACACCGATCTCCCACAGCGCCAGCAGCAACAGCGGGCTGGCGATGAACAACAGCGTTACGCCTATGCCCTCTTTTTCGGCTTTGACTTCAGCCACTCGCTCTCCATCTTGCGTTGCGCGATTTCAATCTCTTCGCGCAGGTCGTTGGTGATGTCGACGACCATCTCTTCGTAATGCGGGTCGCGGCGCAGATCGACCACGTCGCGCGGACGCGGAAACTCGCTGACCATCTCGCGCTTGATCGTGCCGGGGCTCGCGGTCATCAGCAGCACGCGGTCGCCCAGGGCGATCGCCTCGTTGATGTTGTGGGTGACGAAGACAATGGTTTGCTTTTCGTCGGCCCACAATTCCAACAGCAGTTTTTGCAGCATCATGCGGTTCTGGTAATCGAGAAAGACGAACGGTTCGTCCATCAGCAACATCTGCGGGTGAATGCAAAAGGCGCGGATCAACGACAGGCGCTGATTCATGCCGCCGGATAGCTGGTAAGGGTAGAATTTGCGGAACAGGCCCAGGCCGACGCGGTTGATGAAGCGGTCGATGATGTCCGCGTGCAGCACGGCGTCGATCGGGCTGGCCTGTAGCACGAAGCGCAGGTTTTCCTCGACGGTCATCCACGGGTACAGCCAGTGTTGTTGAAAGACCATCGCCAGGCGCGAGGTGTTCGGTTTGGGGTCGGCGACGATTTCCACGCGACCGGTCGTCGGCGTTTCGATGCCCGCCATGCAGCGCAACAGGGTGGTTTTACCGCAGCCGGACGGGCCGACCAGGCAGACGAACTCGCCGCGCCGGATACTCAAGTTGATGTCGGTGAATGCCTGCACGCTTTTCTGACCGTTCTCGAAGCGCTTGCCCAGGTTCTCGGTCAACAGGCAATGGTCGGTTTGGGGAGTCAACGCTTACCGTCTCCGCTTTGCGTGCAATCGGCGCAAGTGTACAGGCATTACCGTTTATTGGCCAACGATGAACCGATGTATGTCTATTGACTCGGCGGTGTATAGGGACCGAGCTTTTTCAGCGCCGCCTCGATCCAGCGGGTGTCCACGATCTGGTTGATGTCCACCGGCTTTTTCACGTAGCCGTGATCGTGCATCCACTGCGCATCCTGCCGCAGGCTTTGGATGTTCAGCGCGCCGTCGGGCGACAGGCCGACCGGAACCATCTTGCGGTAGAGCGCGGCGTCTTTCACCTTCGTCCACTTGATCAGGATCTTGACGATCTCGTCGAAATCCTTGTTGTGGAAGAAGGCGTCGTTGTAGTCGCGCAAGCCGCGGAGATAAGCGTTCATCCAACGCTGCGCCAGGTCCGGATGCTCGGTGATGAATTTTTCGGAATAAAAGATGGCCGCCGACTGCTGGTAGGGATCGAAGTAGGCTTCTTCGTCGCCGGCAATGCGGATCGCCGCGCCTTCGGCCACCGCGCGGGCGACGTGCGGTTCGATCTCCACCGTTGCGTCCAAACTGCCGTTGGCCAACGCCGGTACGAAGGCGGAATAGGGCATGGTCACCAGCCGGATATCCGAAAGCTCCAGACCGAACTTTCGGCACCAACGCTCGGTGACGATCTCCTGCGTTACGCCGCGGGCGGTCACGGCCATGGTGTAACCTTTTTTGATGCGGAACTTGCTCGGGTCGCCGTCCGGCACGTTTTTGATCGCGGCAATCAGCGCCAGGTAACCGCAACCCTTACCCACAAAACCTTTGTCAGCGACGATACGTACGCCGTGACCTTCGTTGAAGGCGTTGTACAAGCCGGGGCTGATGTTGCCGCCGCCGACATGCAGATCGCCGCGAATGAGCGAGGGCATAAACTGAGCACTGGCCGAAGAGAAGGTCTTTTCGATCGCTTCGATGCCTTCTTCGGCAAAGTAGCCTCGTTCCAGGGCGATAAAGATACCGGCGCTGGAAAGGGCGGGCGACGAGCCGATATAAACCTTTTGCAATTGCGGTTGCGCAGCGGCGTGAAAGTAAAAACCGAATACCAAAATCGATGCGGTAACCACAACAAGAGCAATAGCCGTTCCCAGACTGCGTTTCATTTCGACCCTCCTGTTTTCGGCTGTGTGAACGGGTTTATACCATTTTGCAGTCAAACTGCATAGTTCACTATTGAATAAATATATATCATTTTTGTAAGGGGTGCAACATGCGATGAAAGTCGCAAGCGAAAGGCTTAAACAACCGGCCGGAAATGCCGTCGTGAAAAATTCTTGTTGTATGCTAGAATGCCAAACCGCGCCGATCGGCGGGTGGAGAAGAGATGACGTTACACGCGGAATTAATTGAACACGCGCGCGCCGAATTGGCCGCGCTCAATGCACCGGAGCTGGCCGCCGCCGGCGTTCTGCCCGGCGAGGGCCGGTTTCTGCCGATCGTGCGCTATCCGGAAATCGCCGATTACCCCGAGACCGACGCCGCCGCGCTGTTCGCTCACGAAGACGACCGCCCCGGCATTCCGTACACCGCTTACCTGCACGTTCCGTTCTGCGCGTCGGGCTGCACCTACTGCCATTGGGTGAAATGGATCGACCCGCCGCAGGACATGGTCGACGATTTCATCGACACCGTCACACGTGAGATGGACCTGGCGCTGGCGCGTTTGGGCGTCGAGCGCTTGCGGGTCAGCACCGTTTTGTTCGGCGGGGGGACGCCGACCTTTCTGACGCCGCGGCAACTGGAGCGGCTGCTGAACGAATTCGGCAAACGCTTCGACCTGTCGCGCTGCCGCCAGTTCAGCGTCGAAGCCGAACCGCACTCGCTGTTGGGCGAGGTGGGCCAGGAACGGTTGCGCGTACTACGCGATTTCGGCGTACACCGCATCAGCCTCGGCATTCAGAGTTTCATCGACGACGTGCTGAAAATGATGGGCCGCATCCACAGCGCCGACGAAGCCCTGCGCGCTATCGAAAACATTCGCAAAGCCGGTTTCGATTCGGCGACGATCGATTTGATCTACGCCTATCCCGATATGAAAATCGAGGATTGGATCGCTTCGATGAACACGGCGCTCGCCGCCGGCGTCGACGGCTGGCAGCTTTACCGCCTGCGCATTCTGCAGCACGGCTTGGTGCAGGGGCGGATCATCAACCAGTACACCAACGACCCGATGTCGTTTCCCACCGACGAGCGAATCTACCTGATGAAGATGATCGGCATCATGCTGTCGGAACAAAACGGATACGATCAGCACTTCACCCGCATCTTCACTACCGACCCGCGCCACAGCGCCCACTTCATGTGGGATTACTGCATTTACCTGTCGAACGTGGTCGGCGTCGGGCCGTCGGCGTGGTCGAATTACCACCGCACCTTCACGATGAACATCGGCGACGATTACAAACGGTACCGTGCGCTGGTTCACGCGGGAACGTTACCGGTGGGCTACGGGATGTACCGCGACGACGAGACCGAGGCGCGCCGCAGCTTTATCACGCCGCTGAAGTGCGACCACGTGGTCAAACGCCGCTTCCGCCATCGCACCGGGCTGGATGTCGACGCACATTTCGGACCTGAGCTGGCGCGGTTGGAGAAGCTGGGCCTGATTACGCGCGACGAAAAAACCGTGCGCCTCACCCAACGCGGCCGCTTCTTCGCCGACGAAACCGTCACCCAACTCTTCCAGAAAAAGTACGCTCCCTTCCCGGAGATCGTTCACGATCTGATGCCCGAATAGAATGACGAATTGCGAATGACGAATGACGAGTTACGAATGACGAATTGGAGTGTGTCGTCAGGACATGGGTAACACTTCCTTACGAAGCGAACAGCAGCGCGACGCCGACGACCGCCACGACCGCGCCGAAGACCGCGCGGAGGGTGATCTTTTCGTGCAACGCGAAATAGGCCAGGGGCAGCACAAAGATCGGGCTGGTCGAGTTGAGGATGGTCGCCATCGTGGCGCTGGTGTAATACAGCGCGGCCAGGGCGAACCAGATGCCCAGGTAGGTGCCGATCACCGAGGCGACGACCAGCACGCCCAGGCGGCGGGGCACCTTGAGCGGTGCGACCCAGGCGCCGATTTCGCGGCGGGCGAGACCGTAGAAAACGAGCGCGGCGGTGCCGGCCAGCAGGCGGATGAACGCGGCGTCGAGCGGCTTGGTGTCGGCCAGGCCGACCTTGGACAGAATCAGCCCGACCGCTTCGCACAACACGGTGAGCAGGCCGATCACGATCGCTCCGCGCCATGAACTGTGCGCTTTGTCGTCGGGCAGACGTTCGTACATCACCCAGACGACGCCGCCGATGGTCAGCGCGCCGCCGAACCAACCCTGCAGGCTGAGGCGTTCGCCGAGGAAGATCATTGCCAGCGCCGAGGTGGTCAGCGGGATCAGGGCGGTCAGCACCAGCGTGCGCCGCGCGCCCAGGCGCATCAGGGTGAGAAAGTAGAGTGTGTCGCCGATGCCGATGCCGATGACGCCGGACAGGCCCAGCAGCAGCCAACTGCGCAGGTGGGGCGCGCCGAAACCGGTGATCGCCAGGGTCAGCGCGAGGCAGATCAGTCCGACCACGCCCTTGCCCAGGTTGAGCGCCAGCGAAGAAACGTTGTCGCCCAGGCGGCGGAAGAGAATCGACGCCGTCGCCCACATCCAGGCCGAGGCCAGCGCAAAGGCGCCGCCGATCATCATCTGGCTGGTGGTGTAGGCTTCCATCCGGCTCCCGCTTGGGTTCGGCAATGTTTACCACGAAAGCGCAGACAAAGAAATTCGCGGCCGACCGGCGCGGTCTTTTTTTCCGGGCGACGATCGCTTAGCATCGATTGTGCAACCTTGACCGGGAGAACAAAATGAAACTTCGCCTGTTGGCGATACCGCTGGTGGTGTCGTTGATCGTGCTGGCCGTCGTTGCCATCGGTGACGAACCGTTGACCCGCGACAACTGGGGCGCGAGCGTCGGTTTCGCGCCGGATTTGAACATCGAGGGTTTCACGCCGGGCACAACCGTCATCGATTCGAGCAACGTCGCCCAGTTCGAGGCGTTGTTGCCCGACGCTGTGCTGAAGATGGTGAAAAAGTACGGCATGAAAATGGAAACGACGCCGTACCAACACTATGCGCCCAGCGACGGCTACATTGCCGCGAGCAACCGGTACCGAGGCACGGCGCGGTTGATCGACATCGGCGACGACACCGAAAAGCGCGAGATCGAAGACTACGAAGGCGGCCTGCCGTTCGTGCAGCCGAAAGACGGACGCGAAATTTCCTGGAATTACACGCTGGCTTACGGCGGCGACGACGGCGAAAACGAGTTCGAGGTCTACTGGATCGACGCCAAGCGCGGCGTCGAGCGGGTCGAGCAATGGAAGACGACGCACATTCGCTCGCGCTTCCGCACCGACATCGAACCGCTGCCCGAAACGCCGTTTCTCGTGAAAAAGGGCGTGATCTTCGCCACGCTGACCACTGCGCTCAAGCCCTTCGACAAGCGCGGGTTCTCGTCGCTGTATTACGGCTACTTCGAGCCGAAGGAACCCAACGGCTGGCTTTACATTCCGAGCCAGCGGCGGGCGATGCAACTGACCTTCGGCACTCGCGGCGAAACCTGGAACAACACCGATCTGCTTTACGAAGACGTGCGCGGCTACACCGGCAGCCCGGAGTGGATGCGCTGGCGGCTGGTGAAGAAGGCGACGATGCTCGCGCCGATGCACGCGGGGGTGATCACCGAGGCGGGCGGGGCGAAAAAAGCGTTCGACATGGACGCGCCGCCGCATTGGAATCCGCGCGTCAAATGGGAGCCGCGGCCGATGTATATCGTCGAGGCCGTGCCCAAGCTGCGCGGGTATCCGTACAGCAAAATGGTGTTCGCCATCGACGCCGAGTCGTCGCACATCTTCACCAAGACCGCTTACGATCGTCGCGGCAAGTTGTGGAAGCTTTTGATCAACGCGGCCAACGGCTCGCCTGATCCGGCGAAGCTGCCGCCGCAGGTGGCGCTGTCGCTGGTGGTTGATGTGCAATCCGAGCACGCCACCGCTTTTTATTGGTTGAAGCAGAAAAACAACATCGGCGTCGACGCGCGGCTGTTCACGCTGTCGACGTTACGCAAGATGGGGCGTTAACTATTTTTCGTAAGGGTTGGGTTCGCCCTTCGGCTGCACTTTCCACCGGCGATGAATCCAATGCCATAGCTCAGGATGATCGTAGATGATCTTTTCCACGGCCTTGGCCTGGTTGCGCGTGTTGATCACCAGTTCCTCGTCGGGATCTTCCGGATGCGGCTCCCAGGGCACCTCTTCGGTGATCTCCAACCGGTAACGTCCCGGCGCGCAGCGGTAGGCAAAGCCGGCGACGACCGGGGTGCCGGTTTCGCGGGCGAGCCAGGCGTTGGAGCGGACGGTCGAGGCCGTGCGACCCAGCCATTCGACGAATACGCCCTGGCTGCGTTTCATGTTCTGGTCGATGGCCATGATGATGCCTTCGCCGCGCTGCAGGCCCTCACGCACGCGGTCCATTGAGTCGCGGTGTGCGACCGTGCCCAGGTTCATGCCGACGCGGGCGTCGAGAATCAATTTGTCGACGATGGGGTTGCTCAATTTTTTCGCGACGATGGCGATCGGGTAGCCGGCCATGCCGACACGACCGGCGGCGATCTCCCACTCGCCGATGTGGCCGCCGATAAAGATGATGCCCTTGCCGCGGTTGTAGATCTCGCGCAGAAGATTTTCGTTGGCGAATTCGAAATCCTGCCAGAATTGATCGTCCATCAACGGCACGCGCAGGTAATTGAGTACGTGACGGCCGAGGTTGAGCAACGACTGTTTGTAGATTTCGTTTTTCTCGGCTTTGGTTTTGCGGTCACCGAAGGCGATGTCGAGGTTGATCATGGCGACGTCGCGGCGGACGCGCAACCAGTAGAGCAGATAGCCGATGCCGGTGCCGAGGCGATCGGTACCCTTCCACGACAGCAAGCGCACAAAACCACCGAGCATCCCGATCAACATTCGCGTAATCCAGTGCCCCTTCAACTCGCGATGCCGGGTCATTTCTTCGACGTACTGCCGCGTGCGTTCCCGCGTCCAAGGGAAGGGACCGCCGGTAGCCGCTTCGGTCGGTGCATTAGGTTGTTCTTGCATTTCCTCGCCTTCGCTGAAGCCGCGAGATTAAGGGATATCCACGCCGGACACAAGCGACGATTTTGGAAGAATACAGCATTTTTTTACTTGACATTAGAGAGGAGTAATGTATGGTTATATCGATAACTCTATATAAAAAGAGGTAATGATGGCCGCGGAAGAAAAAAAGAAAACGGATAGGGTAGAAGTCACCGCCAGCGCGCTGGCCGAGATGAAACAGATCGTCGCCGAGGATCAGCATCAGGGCAAAGTCGTGCGCGTGGTCTTTCAAGGCTATGGCTGAGGCGGGCCCCGCTTGGGGCTGGTTCTGGACGAACCGCAGGAAAAGGAAGTCATTTACCGCAACGACGGATTCGTTTTATTGGGCGACGGCCGCCTGCGCGACGAGATGCGCACGTATGGCGGATTGAAGGTCGATTTCGTCTCTCATCCCTACTACGGCTCCGGTTTTTCGGTCTCTTTGGGCGGACTTTCCAGTTCTTGCTAGTGGCCGATTTTCGGCATCTTTCCACTCGCAATCTGTTTTATGCATTGCGTCATAGTAAGATTGCAAAAATAAACGATATTTCGCAAAAAACGCGACATTATTGACATCAATTGCGCATAATTTCGATTTTTTTTGAAAATTTCCTTTCCGAGTGGTACAATAACGCAGCGCGTAAACTCCATCTTCCTCCAATTGCAGGATATTTGGCTGGATTGGAGAGGAAAACTTACATAAAAGGAGATATTTACGGCATTGTCGTGGTCACTGTTCGGGCGTTAATCACAATGTGGTAGTTTTTATAAAGCACAATCGGTTCCGACGGGACTCATCTCAACTCGACATTCGGAGGATCATTTGCACGGGAAACCGCAGAAAAACTCTTATTCTCCCCAGGCCGACGCGGCCGGAAATCCGCAGCCTTTGGGTCTTTACGACCCGGCCTACGAACACGACGCGTGCGGTGTCGGATTCGTTGCGCAGCTCAATGCGAAACCGACGCACAAGATCATTGAGGACGGCGTGCGCATTTTGGTCAACCTCGAACATCGCGGTGCCGTGGGCGGCGACAAACTCACCGGCGACGGGGCGGGTCTGTTGACCGAGATTCCCGATTTCTTTTTTCGACGCGAACTTAAGGCGCACGGCTACAAGCTTCCCAAATCGGGCGATTACGCCGTCGGCATGGTCTTTTTACCGGTTGACCCGAAGGTGGATAAAACGTGCCGGCGCAACTTGGTGCGGGTGGTAGAAACCGAGGGCGCGAAAGTCATATGCTGGCGCGAGGTGCCGGTTTCGACCGAGCATCTCGGCGAGTTGTCGCTGCGGACCAAACCGAAGATCATGCAAGTGGTGCTGGCACGCCACAAGATCGCGGCCGCGGATTTCGAGCGCAAGTTGTTCGTGATGCGTCGGCTGGCTGAAAAGACTTTCGGCGAGTGGAGCGACGACGACACCAGCCAGTTCTACATCGCCAGTCTTTCGTCGCGCACGATCGTCTACAAGGGATTGTTCACCGGCACGCAGTTGATTGCGTTTTATCAGGATTTGGACGACCCGCTGTTCGTCAGCCCATACGCACTGGTGCATCAGCGTTACAGCACCAACACGTTGCCGACTTGGGCGTTGGCGCAGCCGCTTCGGTATATCGCTCACAACGGCGAGATCAACGCGTTGCGGGGCAATATCAACCAAATGCGCGCTCGCGAAGTGGGCCTTTCGTCGCCGGTGCTGGGCGAGGATCTGGACCGGATCAAGCCGATTCTGATTCCCGGCGCCAGCGACTCGGCGATTTTCGACAACGCCCTCGAATTGCTGGTGCAGGCGGGTCGCTCGTTGCCTCATGCAATGATGATGATGGTGCCCGAGGCGTGGGGCGCGCGGTATGTGATGAGTGCGGACAAACGCGCTTTTTACGATTACCACTCGGCTTTCATGGAGCCGTGGGACGGCCCGGCGGCGCTGATGTTCTGCGACGGACGCTACATCGGCGCGACCCTCGATCGCAACGGCCTGCGTCCGGCGCGGTACACGATCACCAGGGACGGCTTGGTGGTTATGGCCTCCGAAACCGGCGTCCTGGATATCGAGCCCGAGCGCATTCAGGCGCGGGGCAATCTGGCGCCCGGACGTATGTTCCTGGTCGATCTCAAACAAAAGCGCATCATCCCCGACCACGAAATCAAGGCGCGGGTGTCGCGCGCACAGCAATACCGGCAGTGGCTCAAGACCAACAGTATCGAATTGTCAGGGCTGTTTCAGCCGGCTTCGGTACCGTTGGTGTCGGAGGATAAACTGCGGCGTCTGCACCACGCGTTCGGATACACATCCGAGGAACTGCGCATGGTTTTGGCGCCGATGGCCGTGCGGGCGCAAGAACCGATCGGCTCGATGGGCAACGATACCGCTTTACCGGTTTTCTCGGATCGACCGCAGCTTTTGTTTGCCTACTTCAAGCAGCTTTTCGCCCAGGTGACCAACCCCGCGATCGACCCGCTGCGCGAAGAATTGGTCATGTCGCTGATGGGGTGGGTCGGTGAAGACAGCAACCTCCTGGACGAGGGACGCGCCAAGAGCCGGCGTCTCAAGCTGCAACATCCGATCCTGACGCCATCCGACATGTATTTGTTGCGTTCGGCCGCACTGCCGGACATGCAAACCGCCGACGTGGATATACTTTTCGATGCGGCCGGTGGACCCGAAGCGTTGGAACCGGCGCTGGAGCTTGTGTTTGCCGAGGCCGAAAAGGCCATCGAAAATGGAGCAAGGCTGCTGGTGCTTACCGATTGGCGCATGAATGAGAAACGTGCGCCTATCCCGGTGCTGTTGGCCGCAGCCGGTCTGCACCATCATTTGATCCGCCGCGGCTTGCGCAACCGGGTCGGGTTGATCGTCGAGACCGGCGAGGCGCGGGAAGTCGCGCATTTCGCGTTGTTGATCGGCTACGGCATCAATGCGATTTGCCCCTACGGCGCGTTGGCGACGGTGTCGTCATTGGCCGAGTCGGGTCGGCTCGACGGCGATGAGGTTGACGCCGATCGCGCTTTGGATCATTACATCACCGCACTTAAAAAGGGTTTGCTCAAGACATTCAGCCGCATGGGCATCTCGACGTTGCGCAGTTACCTGGGAGCGCAGATCTTCGAAGCCATCGGGTTGTCACCCGAATTGGTCGACGCCTATTTTTCCGGCACGCCCTCGCGCATCGGCGGCATCGGCGCAAAGGAAATCGCCACCGAGGCGTTGGCGCGTCACCGCCGCGCGTTTCCTCAACAGGGTGAGCCCGCGCACCTGCTTGAAAGCGGTGGCACGTACCACTATCGCGTCGACGGCGCGAAGCACCTGTGGTCGCCCGAAGCGATCTACAAACTGCAGCAAGCCGTGCGCACCGACGATTACGAGGTGTTCAAGCAGTACACGGCGCTCATCAACGACCAGTCCGCTCAGCGCGCGACGTTGCGCAGCTTGTTCCGTTTCAAAAAGACCAGATCCGTGCCATTGCACCAGGTCGAGCCCGCGACCGAAATCGTCAAGCGTTTTGCGTCGGCGGCGATGTCTTACGGTTCGATCAGCAAAGAGGCTCACGAGGCCGTCGCGATCGGGATGAACCGCCTGGGCGCCAAAAGCAACTCGGGCGAGGGCGGCGAAGACGAGGCGCGCTACACGCCTCTGCCCAACGGTGACAGCCGGCGTTCGGCGATCAAACAGGTCGCCTCCGGACGTTTTGGTGTGACGACATCGTTTTTGACCAACGCCGACGAATTGCAGATCAAAATCGCGCAAGGCGCCAAGCCCGGCGAGGGCGGGCAATTGCCGGGCCATAAGGTCACCGCCGAGATCGCGAAGGTGCGCCACACCACCAAGGGCGTTACCCTCATCTCGCCGCCGCCGCACCACGACATCTATTCGATCGAAGATTTGGCGCAGTTGATTCACGACCTCAAGACCGTTAACCCGAAGGCACGGGTTTCGGTCAAGCTGGTTTCGGAAGTCGGCGTCGGCATTATCGCCGCGGGCGTGGCCAAGGCCAACACCGACATGGTGCTCATCGCCGGGCACGATGGCGGTACGGGCGCATCGCCGCTGACGTCGATCATGTACACCGGCGCACCGTGGGAACTGGGTTTGGCCGAGACGCAGCAATCGTTGATCATCAACGGGCTGCGCGGGCGCGTGCGCGTGCAGACCGACGGTCAGCTCAAGACCGGCCGCGACCTGGCTATCGCCGCGTTGTTGGGCGCGGATGAATTCGGCTTCGGCACGACGATCCTGGTCAGCCTGGGCTGCGTGATGATGCGCAAGTGCCATACCGATACCTGTCCGGTCGGCGTGGCGACCCAAAACAAAAGTCTGCGCAAACTGTTTACGGGCAAACCCGAACACGTCGAGCGCTTTTGTCTGTTTATCGCCGAGCAGTTGCGCGAATACATGGCGCAATTGGGCTTTCGCAAATTGGACGACATGATCGGCCGCGTAGACCTGTTGGAAATGGAAACCGGCGTCGAACATTGGAAAGCGCGCGGCGTGGATCTCTCGTCGATTCTGCTGCCGGTCAAAAGCGGGCCGACGCCTATTCGATGCAAGGCCAAGTCGTACCGCAGCGTCGAGGCGCCGTTGGACGACGAGTTGATCTGGCTGGCCGAGCCGGCGTTGAAAAGAAAAAAACCCGTCGTTATCGAACTGCCGGTGCGCAACGTTCACCGTACCGTCGCAGCGCGGCTCAGTGGCGAGATCGTGCGGCGTTTCGGTTCGAGCGGTCTGCCGGACGAGACGATTGCCATCACCCTTACCGGTTCGGCGGGGCAGAGTGCCGGCGGTTTCTTGGCGCCGGGCGTATCACTGCGCATCGTCGGCGACACCAATGACTACGCGGGGAAAGGCATGTGCGGCGGCCGGCTGGTGATCATGCCGCATGACGAGGCGAATTTTCCTCCGCACGAAAACGCCATCGCCGGCAACACGCTACTTTATGGCGCGACCGGCGGCGAGGCGTACATCAGCGGCATCGCGGGCATGCGGTTTGCGGTGCGCAACAGCGGCGCCAAAGCGGTCGTTGAGGGCGTGGGTGATCACGGCTGCGAGTACATGACCGGCGGCACCGTGGTCGTGCTGGGTCAGACCGGCTACAACTTTGCCGCGGGTATGAGCGGCGGCATTGCCTACGTTTACGATCCGACGCAGCTTTTCGACACCCGTTGCAACCTCGACATGGTCGAACTCGAATCGGTATGGAAAAAACGAGACGAGCGCGAACTGCGACGCCTGATCGAAGACCACCTGCACCATACCGGCAGTCCACGTGCCAAGGAGATGCTCGACAATTGGGAAGCTCACCTGCCGTTGTTCGTCAAAGTCGTCCCGCTCGATTACAAGAAGGTGCTCGAACGATTGCGCAGCGAGGAACCTGTCGAAGAGGACGTTGTCGCGGCGACCGAGGAGGTGTTCCATGATTAAACCGACGGGTTTTATGAAATACGATCGCGACGAAATTACCAAGCGGCCGGTCACCGAGCGGGTGCAGGATTTTCGTGAATTCGAAAAACCGCTGAGCCTCGCGCGGATCAAGCGACAGGCGCGCCGCTGCATGGACTGCGGAATCCCCTTTTGCCACGGCTACGGATGCCCGGTGCACAATTTAATTCCCGAATGGATGGAATTGGTCGCCGGCGACAACTGGGCCGACGCCCTCGACCTGCTGCATCACACCGACAATTTCCCGGAAATTACCGGCCGCGTCTGCCCGGCGCCGTGCGAGGCCGCCTGCACGCTGAGCATCAACCGCGAACCGGTAATGATTCGGCACATCGAATTGCAGATCATCGAGCGAGGCTTCGAAAACGGTCTGGTGGTGCCGCAAGTGGCGCGGCGCAAAACCGGCAAGCGCGTTGCGATCATCGGTTCGGGTCCGGCGGGGTTGGCCGCGGCGCAACAGGTGGCGCGATGCGGGCACGAGACGGTTGTTTTCGAAAAGGCCGACCGGGTCGGCGGATTGCTGCGTTACGGCATTCCCGATTTCAAGTTGGAAAAGGCGGTGATTGACCGCCGTCTCGCGCAAATGGCTGCCGAGGGCGTAACGTTCGAAACGGGCGTGGACGTCGGCTACGACATCTCCGCCCGCTTTTTGCGTAAAAGCTTCGACGCCGTGATTCTTGCGATGGGCGCGCCGGTGCCGCGTGACTTGGACGTACCGGGCCGCGAGTTGGCGGGCGTTCATTTCGCGATGGATTTTCTTACGCAGCAAAATCGACGTGTGGCCGGCTTGTCGCCGAGCGAGCGATCGATCGAAGCCACCGGCAAGCACGTCGTGGTGATCGGTGGCGGCGACACCGGGTCCGATTGCGTCGGTACGGCGATTCGGCAGGGCGCGGCGTCGGTCACCCAAATCGAGATTTTGCCCGAACCCCCGGAACAACGACCGATGGCCAATCCGTGGCCCGAATGGCCGCGCACCATGCGCACGTCGTCTTCGCACGAAGAAGGTTGCGAGCGCCGATGGGCGGTAACCACCAAAAAGATCCGCGGCAAAGGCGGACACGTCACCGGCCTGACTTGCCGCCGGGTCAATTGGGATGCGCCGGGCGACAACGCGCCGTTTACCGATGTGAGGGGCAGCGGTTTCGAACTGCGGGCGGATCTGGTGCTGTTGGCCATGGGCTTTTTACGGGCGCCACACGGCTCGCTGGTCAGGGATCTGGGAATCGAGCTCGACGAACGCGGCAATTTCGCCGTGGATGGCGCGATGACGACATCGCAACCGGGCGTGTTCGCCGCAGGGGACTCGGTCACCGGCGCGTACCTGGTAGTCGGTGCGATCCACAGCGGGCGGCAAGCGGCAGCGGGCGCAATCGCGTATTTGGCAGACGATTAGCGGCCCGCTGTCTTTGGGCGCGCCGTTTTCGCGGGTCGCCCTTTTTTACGGCTGAGCCACGGTCAATACGCCGAGCATCCAGTTTTCGTCGGTAGGGCCGGTAATTTCCTGCTGAACCCACTGGCCGTCGCGGTAACGCAGCACGACACCCTGGCCGATGGTGGTGCCGTCGAACAGTTCATACCCGGCGATCCACCCGTCTTCGGCGTCGATCATCTTCATCGCCGCCAGATATTTTTCCTCGAACACCGCGTCCGACCATTGCCCGTCTTGCAGGTGGTAGACGGTCGAGCCGTAGGTCCACACCTTCGAGCCGTAGATGCCGAGGATCCAGGCGTCGCCGGGCGCCAGGGCGGCGCAATCGGTGAAGGCTGATCCGGCGCTTTCGTAGGAATCCGGGAATGAGCCGGCGTCGACCGCTTCCCATTGGCCGTCCTGGTAGATGTCGGCGGTGCCCCAATACATCGGCGGGTTGCTTTCCGAACCGACGGTGATAGCCCAATTCAGGTTGGCGTAGGCGATGGAGCCGACGCCACCGCTGAATCCACGGTGAATCTCCACCCATTGGTCGATGGCCGGATCGAACCAGGCGAGGTAGGTGATGTATTCCCAGTATTCGTCACCGATCGACGTGCCGAGAGCGAAGATCTGCCCGCTGACTTCAATCAGGCCGGTCAGATAGCCGTCGACTAACCCGGAGGTGTCGGTGGCCTGCCATGCGCCGTCTTCGTAAAGCCAGGCGAGGGGACGGTCGCTGTCGTTGTCGCCGCCGACCGCCCAATCGGCATCGTTCAGGCTGAGCACATCCAGAATGTTGATATCCGAACGCAGGGACGGCGCATCGGCCATCGCCCATTGCGCACCGTCGTAGCGCAGAATTTGATCGCTGCCTTCGGCCAGACATTTATCGGCCGAGGCGCAGGAGATGGAATTGAGCAGAACGACCGGGTCCGGCGGGAGAACCATCGACCACGCGCCCTGCTTGTAATGCAGGAAAAATCCCCAGCTTTCGCTTTCGGGGGTGTTGTCGAGATCTTCCGTGCGGCCCAGCGCCCAGAGTTCGTAGTCTTCGCTTGCGTCGTCGTCGGTGATGTCGTCGTTATTATCGTCGTCATCGTCGGCGATGTCGTCGTCATCATCGTCGACCGCATCGTTATCGTTATCGTCGTTGTCGTCGTCATCGTCGTCGTCGCAACTTACCGCCAACAGGCAGGCGAGAAGAATAATCACCATGGCAATCAACAAACAATACCTGCTCATTTCAGACCCTCCGTCGCTAGTGGTTCGACTGCGCCCCCGGTAATATTGCCATATCCCAAATACCCCAACCGGACAAGCTCACGTCCGGCAGCTCGATCTGGTCGATCTGCTCGCCGCGCCAGCGCAGGATAACGCCGTGCAAGGGGAAAACGCCGCTTAGTAACCGATAGCCGGCGGCCCAGCCCGACGTTTCATTCTCCAGGTAAATGCAATTGAGGTAGATATTGTGAACGTATCCGGCACGATGCCATTCGCCGTCGATCAGCGTGAAAAACGAAGAACCGTGAACCATGAATTTGGTCGCTTCGACGCCGATGGCAACCGCCTGGTCGACCGCCGTCGCCGCCACACCGGTCAAGCCGCAGGATGAGGTGATGTCTTCCGGGAAAGCGAGGACAAGATGCCAAAGGGCGCCGTTGTAGGTCAGCACTTTGTTTTCCGACAGTGGAGGATTCAGATAGGCGCCGACGGCCAGACCCCAATCCGCGCCGATAAAAGCCAGATCCATAAACATCGACATCACCGCAAGCGGTTCGGCGGTCCAGGTGTTTTCGTTTTCGTCAAAGCGGACGACTTGAGAAAGCATCGGGTAGGAATTAAAACCGGAAACGATCGCGCGAACAACGCCGCCGTCTTCGGTCGGCTTGTGCATCCAGTCGCCTTCGACGGCAGAGACATCGGTGGCTGTCCAGACGCCGTCGACGCAGCGAAAGGCGAAGGGGGTGTAGTCGTCGTCTTGACCCGTAACCCAATCGCCGTTTTCCGAAGCGAGTACGCCGTCAATGGTGTACGAAGCGAAGGGCGGCGCGAAGGTTTCGTCGATCGTCCAACCTTCGCCTTCGTAACGCAGCAATGTCTGATCGTCGGCGGCGATGCCGTGATCCGGCGCGCTGAAGGAAACGTATTGCAAATATTCGACGCCCTCGGGAGGCTCGACGACGTGCCAGGCGCCGTCAAGGTAATGCAGGAAGAAACCATTCTCCACCTCTTTGGCGTGGTCATAATCGGGGTTTAAAGAGGCGGCCGCCCAAATTTCGGCCGTGTCGACGGGCGTGTCGTCGTCGTCATCCGGCGTGGTGTCGTCATCCGGCGTGGTGTCGTCATCGGGCGTCGTGTCGTCGTCGGGCGTTATATCATCATCGTCCGGCGTTGTATCATCGTCGATGGAATCATTGTTGTCGTTGTCGTCGTCGTCGATGGAATCATTGTTGTCGTTGTCGTCGTCGTCGACGGAATCATTGTCGTCGTCGTCATCATCACTGTCACAACCATTCACTGCCAAGCATATCGGGAAAACCATCGAAATCATTAACATGAAACAAAACCATCGCATGATTAATTCTCCAGTGTTATAAAAATTGCGGAGCATCTGGCACGATCGCCATTTCCCAAACACACCAACCGAAGAAGCCGACTCCCGGCAGATCGGCCTGCTCGATGTGATCGCCCTGCCAATGCAGGATGACTCCTTTTATCGGGTAGACATTATAAACCAATGAGTAGCCGGCGGCCCAACCCGAGACGCTGTTTTCCATGTAAATGCTATTGATATAGACGTTCTCGATGAAACGGACGAGTTGCCATTGGTCGTCGACCAAGGTGAAAAATTGGGAGCCGTGGACCACGAACTTGTCCGCCATGACGCCGACGGCGACGGCCTGGTCATCGGCCACGGCGTCGACGCCGGTTAAGCAATCGGTCGCCGTCGTGTTCGTCGGAAAATCATCCACAACCTGCCAGGCCGAATCGGTTTTCTGAACGAGCTTGTAACTCGAGGTCGGCGCGCACGATGCACAACCGGCGGCCAGTCCCCATTGCGTTCCCAAAAAAGCCAGGTCGCTCAAGACGGTCCAGCCATCGGAATACTCGGACACCCATTTTTTCTCATTCTCGTCGAAGCGGACAATAGAGGCGTTTTCACCCAGATCGGAAGCAAGCGCATAGACATTGCCGTCGACCATCATCGGTTTGTGCATTTCTTCGAGTTCCAGTTCGGAAGTGTCGGTTGCCGTCCACGTGTTGTTTTCATACCGGTAGGCGAAGGCGCCGCCCTGTCCGAAACCGACAACCCAGTCGCCGTTTTCGTCGGCCAAAACGCCGTAGATGTAATAGAAAGAGAGAGGCGGCGCGAATGTGTCATCGACCGCCCAGCTTTCGCCGTCGTAAAGCAGCACCGTCGTGTAGTCGGCGGCAATGCCGTGATCTTGGCTGTTGAACGAAATGTATTGCAGGTACTCCACCGCCTGCGGCGGTTCGACGACGGTCCAGCCCCCGTTTTTATAATGCAGGAAAAAGCCTTCGGTCTCTTCTTCGATTTGATCGTAGTAGGGATCAAGCGACGCGGCGGCCCAGATTTCATTGGTCTCGACCGGCGTGTCGTCGTCTGCGGGCGTGGTGTCGTCGTCGGGCGTTGAATCGTCGTCATCATCCGGTGTGGCGTCGTTGTCGTCATCGTCGATGGAATCGTCATTGTCGTTGTCGTCGTCGGTCGTATCGTCGTCGTCGACGGAATCGTTGTCGTCATCATCATTGTCGCAGGCAAAAACGGCGGTGATCAGGAAAAGCAAGACAATCAATGCGGGCAAAAAACGAGAAGCCATCATGACCCTCCCATTTCATTTGCCCCGAGATTAAAACGCCGACCTTGGCAAGGAAATTCTTTGACAAATAATCACACCGATACAGTATACGTGATAGAATACAAAAAGCAATGGAAATCGGGAGAGATGCCGTGAAAAAGAGGATTTTTTTCTTGCTGGTCGTTTTCGTCATGTTGTTTGCCGGTTGTGATTGCAATGATAGTGATGACGACACCGACAGTAATGACGATCAAAGCCACGATGACGATGATGACGACGATGCAGACGATGATGTAAATCCAGATGATGATGACGACGATAATGATACTACCCAACTTCCCATAACCGGGCTGTTGCTGGGCTCCATGGAAGGCTCGACCAGCGGGGAAGGGATTCTGGTTGTCTTCGACGGCGAGCAATGGCGACGCCTGGATTACCCGGCCGGCGATTCCTACGGAGAAAAGTGGGGATTCAACACCGCCGTGCGCCTGCCCGACGAAAGCTTTTTGTTGTTTATTTCGTTGGGCGATTTTTGGACCGGCTCGACCAGCGTCGCGCGTACCGACGATTTCGTTTCGGTCGGTTCGCCGGTTTCGTGGTTTTCAAGGCGCATTCATGACTGGTTCGTTATGCCCCGCGACGACGGTCAAGGTCTGCTGATTGCCAATACGCAGACGGATTTCGGTTCGGAATGGAGCCAATGGTTCGTTTACGACCATGAAACACTGCTGTACACAACCTTTTTGTGGTACCCGGTCGCGGCCGCATGGCAGGACCAAGACCACTACTGGGCGATTACGACTCGGGGAAGCGAAGATTGGGGATTGTATCTGGGCACCTCGGTGTGGTTGGCCGACGAGAACGGCTGGCATGGATTGGACATTCCCGAAACGGTGCGTGAGTTGACGCCGATCATGGCGTGCAGCGAAGGCGACGACGCTTTCTGGTTGTTGTTGACTAACGACTATTTCTATAGCAGCGCGCCATTGGTTGCCTTCTGGCGCTACCGCCAGGGACAGTGGACGGAAGAAGCGCTCAGCTTTCCCGATCTGAATTACTCGCGCCGGCTGCACTGTTTGCCGGACGGTTCGGCCTACGTGCTGGCGGGGCCGCCGGATTCGTACGACAGGGACCGGTTGCTGTATTTCGACAACGACTCGTGGACGGTCGTGCCCGGTTCGCAGGCCGAAGGGAAAACGTGGAGTCATTTCAGCATCGCGCCCGACGGCGGCATCTGGCTGGCGCCGTCAACGCCTTTCTCGGAAGATCCGAATCTTTATTACCTGCGCGACGGCGAGTTGACGGCGTATCCGATCGTGCAGGACAGCCCGTCGTCGGGTTGGGTGAACGATATCCTGTTGTGGTAAGCGCGCGCATCGCGTACAACAGGTGCATGTTTGATCAAATCGATTTACGCGAACTGGCCGAGATGACCGCCGCCGAGCGGGCGTTTCTCACCGTTTATCTTTCCGGACCACAGGCGTTGAAGGCGCTGGACAAGCGTCTGCAGCAGGCCGAAGCGCTGGTGCGCGATCACCGCGACGAAGCCGAGCACCTGGCCGAGAACGTCAAGCGATTGCGCGACTGGTTGGAAAATAATCCGCCCAAAACCGGGCTGGCGTTGTTTGTCTGTTGGGCGCTCGATTTTCTTCTGGCCGTGCCTTTGGACGCGCCGGTGCGCGACGAGGTGATCGTCGATTCCTCGCCGTACATCCGCCCGTTGGCCGAGTTGCAGGACGAGTACGAAACCTTCGCCGTCGTCGCCGCCGACAACAAGCGCACGGCGATTTACCTGGTTACCGCCGCCACCGCCGAGGCGCCCGAGCAGGTGAAGGGCAACATCAAAAACCACGTGCGCAAAGGCGGGTGGTCGCAGCAGCGTTACGAGCGCCGCCGCGACAAGCAACTGCTGCACTACGCCAAGGAGATCGCCGAGCGCCTGGCCGAGTTGGATCGCAGCGAGCCGTTCGACCGGATCGTGATGGTCGGCAGCAAGGAAACGCTGGGCGAGATCCGCAACGTGCTGCCGGCGCATTTGGCGCGGCAGGTGATCGGCGAGCAGAGTCTTGATTTGAAAGCGGACCGGGATTCGATCGACGAGCAGATCTTCGAGTTGTTTTTTGCCGCCGAGCGCGAAGCGGAAAAACAGCTTTGGGAGCGGATTCGCGGCGAACATCTGCGCGGTGGATTGGGCGCGGTCGGAGCCGCCGACGTGCTCGCCGCGGCGCAGGCCGGGCGCGTGGAGAAAATGGTCGTCGCTCGCAACTTGCAAATCGAGGGTGTGCGCTGCCGCGAGTGCGAAACGTTGTCGCTGGGCAAACCCGATGTTTGTCCGAAGTGCGGTGCCGATTCGCTGTTTGCCGTGGGCGTGGTCAACGAGATCGTCGAGTTGCTGGCGCGCACCGGGGCGGAAGCTGACTTCGTCGACCCGCTGCCCGGTCTGAGCGAGGTCGGGGGCATCGCCGCGCTGCTGCGGTATTGATCAGGCGGGCTGCATCGGCAGCACGTAAAACAGAATCCCGAAAAAGTGACTGATGCTGCCGCCGAGCACGAAAAGGTGCCAGATGGCGTGGTTGTAAGGCAGCTTTTTCCAGGCGTAGAAGACAACGCCGAGGGTGTAGGCCAGTCCGCCGATCAGCATCCAGACGATGCCGCCGAAGGGCACCGCGGCCACGATCGGCTTGAAGGCGATGACGATCAGCCAGCCCATGCCGATATACACTATCGCCGACAGCGCCTTGAAGCGGTCGATGAAGAAAATCGTGTGAATGATGCCGACGACGGCCAGCCCCCAGATCAATCCGAACAGCGTCCAGCCCCAGGCGCCCCGCAGGCTGACCAGCGTGAACGGCGTGTAACTGCCGGCGATCAACAGGTAGATGGCGGCGTGGTCGAAGATGCGGAAGATGCGTTTTACTTTTTCCGACTGGAAGCTGTGGTAGAGCGTGGAAAACAGGTAGAGCAGCACCAGCGTCGCACCGTAGACGCTGAAGCTGACCACGCGCCAGGCGTCGCCCTGCAAGGCGGCGAGGGTGACCAGAATCGACAGCGCGGCCACGCCCAGCGCCGCGCCGACGCCGTGGGTGACGCTGTTGGCGATTTCCTCGCCCAATGTATAACGCTTGATCGACATGTCTCACGTCTTGCAGTTGAACCGTCGGCGTTAGTTATTGAACGATTTTTCGAATGCGGTCAAGGGCGGGATCAGTCTTCGGTGGTCACCGTCAGCGATCCCTGATTGGCGTTGATCGTCACCGTGCCGTCTTCGTCGGTGCGGTAAACGTTCGCCCCGGCGGCTTCCCATTCGGCGATTACTTCTTCGCGCGGGTGACCGTAGGGGTTATCGGCGCCGACGGAGATGACCGCGTACAGCGGCGAGACGAAACCGGCGAAAGCGGGGTCGTGGTCGGGGCTGCCGTGGTGGGGCACCTTGACCACGTCGGCCGCGAGGGCGTCGCCGTCGCCGTAAACGTCGATCAGATCTTCCTGCGCGTCTTCGGTGATGTCGCCGGTGAACAGCCAGGTCGTGTCTTCGCAGTCGATGGTCATCACGATGCTGTTGGCGTTGGGGTTCGTCCAACCCTCGTCGGCGTTGAGAATTTCGATCGCACAACCGTCGATGACGTCGGTGTCGCCGCGTTCCATCACGTAGCGCGGAATGCCGAACTGCTCGACGGCGTCGTCGAATTCCTGCCAGGTGTAAGTGTCTTTGGTTTCGCCGTTTTCCCACAATTCGCCGACGTCGACTTCGTAGACCACGTCGTCGAGGCCGCCGCAGTGGTCGGCGTCGGGATGGGTGACGACCATGTAGTCGAGGAAGTTGAGGTGCAGCGAATCGAAGTGGGGCAGGATGACGTGGTCGCCGGCCTGGTTGGGGCCGCCGTCGATCAACATCGTCGAGCCGAGCGGAAAGCGTACCAGCGCGGCGTCGCCCTGACCGATGTCGTAGAAGACGACTTCCAATCCGTCGGGCGGTTCGTAAGGTGGTTCGGTGGTGTCGTCGTCATCGTCGGTGATGTCGTCGTCGCTGATATCGTCGTCGTCCGGATACACGTCGTCGTCATCGTCGACGTCGTTGTCGTCGTCGTTATCATTGTCGTCCGCGTCGTCGTCGTCGGTCGGTTGGTCCAATTCTCCGCCCTGCGATTGGTCCGTCAGTTCGCATCCGATTACGCCGGCCAGCAGCATCAGCACAACCAACGCGGACAAAAAGGAAAAGATGTTTCGTTTCGGCATGTGTACGCGTCCTTTTTGTCCTGACCCGGTTTTGACATTGATCGGCCGCGACGTCAATTTGTTTTTGGATTTAAGGCTTTTTTCCGAACTTGTTTTCAGGCAGCATGGGCTCAGTCAATCCGAATAAAACCAAGCGGCAAGGAGATTTGCGATGGGAATCGAATTCAGCAAACAAGGACACATCGCCCTGGTGGCGCTTAACCGGCCGGAAGCGAAAAACGCGCTCGACGCGGGCATGCTGCATGGGCTGCTGGACGCGTGGGATGCCATCGCCGCCGACGACGAGATCCGCGTGGCGGTGCTTTACTCGAAGCTGCCCGACATCTTTTGCGCCGGCATGGACCTGAACACCGTGATCCCCATTCTCACCGCGGCGCGTGCGCCGGAAAACGACGACGAAGCATGGCTGGCCAACGAGCCGGGCGGCTCGTTCCGCGCGATGCTGCGCCAGCGCGAGTGGGACAAGCCGGTGATCGCCGCCGTACACGGCCTTTGCCTGACCGGCGGTTTCGAGATGGTGATGGGCACCGATCTGCGCGTGGCGTCGGAGGACGCGTTGTTCCAGATGCGCGAGGCGACCTACGGCATCATGCCGGTCGGCGGCTCGAACGTGTTTTTGCCGCGGCAGATTCCACTGGCGGCGGCCAAGGAGATTCTCGTACTCGGCGAGAACGTGCCGGCCCAGCGGCTGTACGAATGGGGATTCCTCAACAGCGTGGTCGCCAAGGAAAACTTGTTGGACGAAGCCATGCGCATCGCCCAACGCATTTGCGACAACGGTCCGCTGGCCGTGCAGGGTGTGCTGCGCTGTATCCGCGAATCGGCGGAGATGGACGTGGACGAAGCGATGGCGAAAGAAATGGAAATCGGCATGCCGATCTTCGCTTCGGCCGACGCGCGCGAGGGCGTACGCGCCTTCAAGGAAAAGCGCAAAGCGCAATTCAAGGGCGAATGACCCGCTTGATCAGACTTTCGGCGCTGCCGCTTTGATCGCCCGCGAAGCGTACTTTTCGTACATCTTGAAGTTATCGGCGAACAGCCGCGCCAGCTTCTTGGCCTGGCGGGTGTAGGCGCGCTTGTCTTTCCAGGTGTTGCGCGGCACCAGCAACTTCGTCGGCACGCCCGGGCATTCGGCGGGTACTGAAACATGGAAGATCGGGTCGGGCTTGAAATCGACGTCGTCAAGCTTGCCGGTCAGTGCGGCGGTGACCATCGCGCGGGTGTGGGCGATGTCGATGCGGTGGCCGACGCCGTAGGGGCCTTCGGTCCAGCCGGTGTTGATCAACCAGCAGTTGACCTTGTGCTTGTTGATTTTTTCGCCGAGCAGATCGGCGTAGACCGTCGGGTGCAGCACCATGAACGGCGCGCCGAAGCAGGCCGAAAAGGTGGCCTGCGGTTCGGTGATGCCGCGCTCGGTGCCGGCGACCTTGGCGGTGTAACCGGACAGGAAGTGGTACATCGCCTGCGCCGGGGTCATCTTGGCGATCGGCGGCATGACGCCGAAAGCGTCGGCGGTGAGCATGATGATGTTTTTCGGATGATCGCCTCGCCCGTCGTCCACCGCGCCGGGGATGAACGGCAGCGGGTAGGAAGCGCGCGTGTTTTCGGTCAACGAGGCGTCGTCGAGATCGATGCGCCGGGTTTCGTGGTCGATGGCCACGTTTTCCAGGATGGTGCCGAAGCGCTCGGTGCAGGCGTAGATTTCCGGCTCGGCTTTGCGCGAGAGGCGGATCACCTTAGCGTAGCAGCCGCCTTCGAAGTTGAAGATGCCGTTGTTGCTCCAGCCGTGTTCGTCGTCGCCGATCAACGCGCGGTTCGGGTCGCTGCTCAGCGAGGTCTTGCCGGTGCCGGACAAGCCGAAGAACAAGGCGACGTCGCCGCCGGCGCCGCGGTTGGCCGAGCAGTGCATGCCCAGCACCTTGCGTTGCGGCAGCAGGTAGTTCATTACCGAGAAGATCGATTTCTTGATTTCGCCGCCGTAAGCCGTGCCGCCGATGATCACCATATTCTCGGCGAAGTTGGCGATGATGAACGCTTCCGAGTTGGTGCTGTCGATTTCCGGATGCGCCTTGAAATTGGGCGCGCACAGCACGGTGAATTCCGGCTTGAAGCGCGACCGTTCGCGCTTGCTGCTGATGCGGCGGAACATGTTGCGCGAAAACAGGTTGTGCCACGCGGTTTCGGTGATCACCCGCAGCGCCATGCGGTAGCCCGGGTCGGCGCCAACGTAGCAATCCTGCACGTAAATGTCGCGCCCCTGCAGGTAGGCGTGCAGGCGCATTCTCAGCGCGTCATACAGGGCCGGTTCGATCGGGCGGTTGATGTCGCCCCACCAGATTTTATTTTTGTTGAAGCTATCTTTAACGATGAATTTATCGTTGGGCGAACGGCCGGTGTATTGCCCGGTACGTACGACGAACGGGCCGCGGTGCGCGATCAGCCCCTCGCGCCGGCGAATCATCTCCGAATACAGCGCGGGCGTCGGCAGGTTGTGGTAGATGCGCCCGAGGTTGCGGAATCCGGGTAAAATATTTTTTTGCGCCATAAATGGCCTCCTTTTCATGCGTTAATAACTTTTATGCGGCGATTATGCCGGCCAACTTTCACGAAACACTAGATCGTGTATATTGCTTATACCACATCAACGAACCAAGACAAAAGCGAACCGGGAAAGCGAGGAACGATGACGGAGCAGCAAAGCGGTGCGGTCGAAAAAAAGTCGTTCTGGGAGCGGTTGACGCCGGGTATTACGCCGGCTTTGTTGCGCATCGGTGTCAGCAGCGCGGTCATGCTGGTCTTGTACCGTTTTTTTTGCGGCACCCGTTTTTTCAAGCGGGTTCTGCGTCCGACGTTCGAGATCGGCCGCGACGCATTTTTCGGCATGGCCAAGCACGCCTGGAAGGATCTGTCGACCTTCGTGCTGTTTTTTATCATCGCCCTGCTGGTGGCGCGACTGGTCGACAAAAACAAGCCATCCGAGGTCGGGATGTCGCTGGGCGACTGGCGCAAGGGCCTGAAGTGGACGGGTCTGTTTTTCGCGGGCATGCTGCCCATTGTAATCGCGGCCAGCTTTTTTCCCACGTTTCAGCAACAGTATCCGCTGTCCGACGCCGCCGGCGAATCGGTCGGCGCGTTTTTGATCTACCAATTGCTGATGCTGGCGTACTTTCTTGGTTGGGAATTTTTCTTCCGCGGTTACATGCTCTTTTCCCTGCACAAGCACATCGGCAACGCCGCGATCCTCGTGCAGATGATTCCCTTCGCCCTGTTGCACGGCAGTAAACCGCTGCCCGAAGCCCTCGGCGCGGTGTTCGTCGGCATTTTGCTCGGCTACTTTGCCCTCTATACGCGTACGTTCCTCTATTGTGCGCTGGTGCATTTTCTGGTGGCGCTTTCCATGGACGTCGCTGCTGTACTGCAGAAAAGCTTTGGCGGGTAGCTGCGGGCTTTTTTACTCCGACAAACGAAATATGATATTATCCCATGTTCGAGTGTGTGGACCGGACCATCAGGTTTTCGGGAGATAGCAGTAATGAAAATGAAGCTGTATTTAACGACACTGCTGCTTTGCCTGGCCGTGTTGCTGTTTGTTTGCGCTTGCGTGGACGATGACGATGACGACAACGACGACAACGACGATGCCTCGCCAGTCGACGACGACACCGCCGACGATGACACCGGTGTCGACGATGACGATGACAACGACGCCACCCCCGATGACGACGATACGCTCGATGACGATACGTTCGTCGACGATGACACGAACGACGACGACACCGCCGACGACGACACCGCCGACGACGATACGCCCGAGCCGACGCCCGAGCCGAATCCGACGGCGAAGGCCGACGCGTTTCGGTTGTATTACAAAGAGCGTTCGCTGCGCGCGATCACCTCGCTCAACCGCTTCGCTTTTTCCGGCGACGCCGTTTTCGCCAACGCTTTTTTGATGACCGCCGTCGCCAAGGAAGGCAACGAATACGAAGTCGTGCCGGGTCCGGAAGGCAACAACCACTTCGGTCGCACGGCCTTCACCGCCTGGAAGATGTACGAGGCGCTCGGCGGGCGCGAACTGGAACTGTCGCTGATCCGCATGTTCGAGGGCATGGTCTTCAACGAGGCGGTTTCCGGGCATCCGGGCATTACCACGCGCGAGGCCTTCCCCGGTTGGACGCGGACGATGAACGGCGTCGACAATACGGTCACACGCAGCAAGTGGGGCGCGCCGGTGACGCCGCCGGTGACGTATCCATCCGCTCTGGAACAGGAAATTCTCGACACCTTTTTCGACGGATTGATTTTCACGTACCGCGAAAATCCGGAAGAGTATTTGTTCAACTTCAAAGCGATCGACGACCTGGCCAACTTTGCCGTCACCTACGTGTTCGACGAGTTGGATCACGATCCGCCGTTCATGCGCGTATCCGACTGCTGCAGCTCGTTCATGGTTTCGCAGATGGGCACCTGGGAGGGAGCTTATTGGGGCAATCACAACTCGCGCGACAACTTCACCGATTACGCGCTGGGTTTTTTGGCCGCGTTTGAAGTTGAGGCGGCCGCCGACAGCCTGCCGGCCGACCTGGTCGATGCCGCGGCCAACGCCGCCGAAGCCGCACGGCGCACCGGCGACAACATCATCGCCAACGACAGCCGCTTGATGACAGTCGACGAGTGGCACGACTACGACACGCTGACCGTCGGCGGCAACATGAATCCCGACGGCGAGGTTGAGTGGCAGGATCTGGGCAGCCTCGCAGCATGTCAGGCGGCGTATCTGGCCCAGGCGATTTCGCACGAAGGCTTGAGCTCGCCGGTGCCGCAACTGCCGCTGCCCGGCGCGATCGAAACGACGGCGATCCAATACGTGTTCGATCTGATCGGCCTGCCGCTGCCGGCGCCGGTCATCCAGTGCCGGTCGGTGGACGACGCGTTCATCGGTCTGGGGTGGGGCGAGATTCTGTCTATCGAAGTCTTCGGCGTGCCTTGGTACGAAATCGCCGAGGTAGTCGGGATGATCTTCCCCGGTCTGTGGGCCGACCTGCTTGGCGGTATGATGGACGATTTTCAGGAGTTGGAGTTGGGCTCGGTCGCGCTTTGCTATTACGCGCAGATTGTCGAAGACGACGACCTCTACGAGGAAACGCGGGCGACGTTGAACAACATGATCGAGATCCAGAAGATCCTCGCCAAGCTGGTCTACGGGCTGGTGCGCGACTCGCAGGCCCGTACGCAGATCGAGTTGGAAAACGGGCCGGGTACGGTGGACGACTTGGTCGATAGTACCGCCGAGATGCTGTACAAGGCCGCTACCTATGCACGGATGTTCGACATCCCCTGGCCGCTGGAAGATTTCGTCGGCTTTGCGCGGGGCGAAGAGGCGGTCGCTTACATCGAGAATCAGTTGACGATGGCCGACACCGAGCCCTGGCCGCCGATCAGCGACGAACAGATCGCCGCGTCGGTCGAGGCGCGGCTGGCGGGTTGGACCGAGCGCGCGCCGTGGCGCATCGAGCGCTACCGCGAACGCTTCGGGTTTACCTATCCGGTGCGCAACACCGCCGACGGTTACGAGTGCATCGGCATCGACGACAATTGGCAGGCGACGGAAAACTCGCGGCACGTGCGGTTTGTCGAGTGGGATCTGTGGTTCGAGGGTCCGCTGTGCGTGATGGCGCCGCAGACGCTGGACTGCACCTGGGCGCAGATGGGCTGTGCGCCGGCCGACCTGGACGGCAGCGGCACGGGCGATGCGGGCGATCAGACGCTATTCGACGCGGCCTGGGCGACCTACGGCGAAGGCGCGGACTGTTCAGCCGGCAACGACTGGTGCGACGGCGCCGACTTCGATCAAAACGGCACGTTGGAACAGGAAGATCAGGATTACCTGAACGCGGCTCAAGGCTGCGTGATTTAGTTCGAAGAAGATAAAAAACAAGGGTGAGGGAGTGCAATGAGCAGGCAGGTGAAATTTTTCTTATTGGCAGTCGTTGTTCTGGCGATGCTCTTCGCCGTTTCCTGCGGCGACGATGACGACGACGACAACAACGACGACGCTACGCCGGACGACGACGACACCGCGGACGACGACACCGTCGTCGATGACGACGACGATGACGATAACGACAACAACGACGACACCACACCGGACGACGACGATACCGCGCCGGATGACGAGGTGACCGTCACGGAAGACGGCGACGACCTGGTCATCGGCAACAGCCGGGTCAGCGTGCGGTATCATCTTACCGCCGGCCGTTACAGCGTGTTGGACGCTGAGGGCACGGCGATCGTCGATCACGCCGAGGTGGTCGTCTACTCGCACGTGCTGGTGCCGAAAAACAAATGGTACGGCAGTCAGATGCCGCTGATCGAGTGGACGTCCGAGGACGCAGCCAACGCGCTGGGCGAGGGGATGTCGATCACCGTTACCCGCGGCGGGCGCGACGACGCGCCAACGCTGGTGCAGACCTTCACGCTGCTGGACAACCTGAGCTGCGTGCTTTCGTCGGTTGACGTGCTTAACACGACGGGCAAGCGGATCAAAGTCGGCGCGATCTATTTGCTTTACGCCGAGCCGCCGGACGGCACGTTGAACTTCGGCGACGATCGCGACTTGCGCATTCTGACCAACGGCTACCTCAACTACCTCGATTTCGTCGTGCCGCTGTATCCGGGCACGATGCCGACGATCTCCAACTGGAGCACGTTGATCTACAACCAGAAAACCGACGTTCCGCTGGCGCTGGGTTTTTTGTCGTTCGAAATGGCCGAACCGATTGTCTACAACGGCCCGCCGCTGGGGCAGGACGGCTATTCGCTGCAGGCGGTTTGCCAGTACGAACCGTCCAAGCGCGTGGCGCGCAACGATTCGCTGACCAGCGAGCCGATGATTCTCGACTTCGGGCAAGCGACGCCGCAACTGGCGCTGGAAACCTACGCCGATCGCTTGAAGATCTGGCTCGACATTCAAACCTGGCTCGATCGCCATCCGGAGATCGGCGTGCCGGTCGGCTGGAATTCGTGGTCGGGCAGCAGTTCGTCGGGCGGTTACGGCACGGGGATCGACGAAGAGATCATCTGTGACAACATGGATTTCGCCGACCGCGAGTTGCGCAAATGGGGAATGAACTACTTTCAGATCGACGACGGTTGGGAACCGACAATCGGCGATTGGGAAGTCAACGCAACGCGTTTTCCCGATCACGGTGCGCAGAACGGCATCGAATGGCTGCTAAGCCGGGCCGACAACCTCGGTTTCATTCCCGGCATCTGGATTCAGATGTTCAACGCCTCGCCCGATTCGCAGACGCTGGCCGACCACCCCGACTGGTTCGCCGGGCAATTGCTCAACGGGCTGATTCCACTCGACGAGTATTCGCTCGACCTGACCAATCCCGACACGCAGGATTACATCACCGACACGATGGAGATGCTCAAAGATTGGGGTGCAGAGTGGATCAAGCTCGACTTCGCCTACCGTGCGGTGATCTCCGAGGATTGGCACGAGCCGAACATCACCCGCGGCGAGTTTTACCGCAGCGGCGTCAAAACGGTGCGCGAGGCGCTGGGCGACGATGTCTTTTTCCTCAACGTGGCGATCGTCGGCTGGAACATCGGCCTGATCGATTCTTCGCGCCTGACGCTGGACACCATGCCGGTGTGGGAAGGCGAAAGCGAGCATCCCTACGTGCCGCTGTTGATGTTCGACAACCAGGGACTGAAGCCGATGTACCGCGATTGCGCGCGCCGCTACTACCTGCACAATCGCGTTTGGATCAACCACCCCGACCTGACGTTCTTCCGCGCGCATGCCGAACCGCAGTTCCCGCCGCTGACGCTCAACGAATCGCAGACCTTCGTCGCCGGAGTGGCGTTACAGGGCGGTATCGTCAAGATCGGCGATCGCATCGTCGACCTGACCGAAGACGGCGTTTCCTCGCTGCGCCAGATTCTGCCGGTCTACGGCGAGGGTGCGCGACCGCTCGATTTAATGCAGCGCGAATTCCCGGAAATCTGGTCGCTGTCGGTGGATGATTTCGACGAGCCCTACCACGTGCTTGGTCTGCTCAACTGGGGACTCAACCGCGACCTGACCAAGCTGCCGTATCAGTTCATCGCCGACGCGCCGCGCGATTTGTCGGTCGATCTGGCTGAAGCCGGTCTGGACACCGGCAGGACCTATCTTGCCTTCGAGTTCTACACGCAGGAATACCTCGGCGAGGTAACCGACGAATTTACTCTCGAAGTGCCGGCGAGCACGCCGCGTATGGTCGCCCTGCGCGAAAAGCTCGACCGGCCGCAGTTTCTCGGCACCAACCGCCACGTGATGGGCGGCGTCCAAGTTGTGCACTCGGTCGCCTGGGACGACGAGGACGACGAATTGATCGGCGTGCAGGAGGGCGCGATCGGCACGACGCTGGCGCCGTTTACCCATCAGTTGAGCGTCTACGCGCCCGCCGGCTTTACCGCCGCCGAGGCCGAAGTGGGAGCGCCGGCGGGTTACGCCGTCGAAAATGTGGACCTGACCCAGGACGGCAACGTCGTCACGCTCACCTTCGATGTGGTGGAAACCAAGGCGCCGGAAGCGGGCGAGATGCACCCGGACGTCACCTGGACGATTTCGTTTTAGCATCTGGTTGAATCGGCATTAAATCGGATTGAGTTTTTTCGGTTGGGTCTCACTACATCTTTCGACAAACCAACCGCTGTCACTTGCGCGAGTTTTCTGAATTGCGCGGGCCAGGCAGCGACCGATCAGGCGGTGCCCGTCGGCGTTGGGGTGAATGTAGTCGTCTTTGACGAACAAGGCCACGTTCGCGCCGTGCTCGTCGCCCAGGCTTCCGGCGGCGTTGATCAACGGCGTCTGCGTTTCCAGCGAAACCGACTGCATGATTTCGTTGTAGCGTGCGGCGTCGCGAGCGCAGTCGTAAAGCAAGTGCTGCATCGCCTGCTTGAACAAATCGTTCGCTTCGTCCTCGCGATCCAGGCCGGCCAGCGCCAGACCTTTGAGGTAGTAAGACTCGCTGGCGTAGGAATCGGCGGCGATGACGGCGTCAATGGCTTTTTTCGCTTCGGCGAAACGTTTTTCCGCGAGCAATGTGGCAGCGTTGTCGAGGGCTGCGGCAGCATCTTCCGGCGCAGGCGGCACCGGTTCGGGCAGGCGAAGGGGCATTTTAATCAGCACCAATTTCGTATTGTGGCGGCGGCAGAGTTCGACGAAGGCGAGTAAGTTGGCGCGGTAGTCGTCGGCCGAGACCCGCTTATGCGTCAGTTCGTAACTGCCGCGGTAGACGCGGTCGCCGCCGAGGCGCGTTAGCGTCCGGCGCAGGCGTTTTTGTAAAAAAGAGGTCAACCGGCAGCGCAGGAAGAAATTATCGAGGGCGGTTTTTGTTTCGCCCGCCGGTTGCGTATGCGCGTCGTCGACGCCATTGGAATAAAAAAAGCGCAGACGGTCGATGTCGTTGACCACGTAGGAAACCGTGACCAGATTCGGTTGCCAGATAGGCAGGTACTGTTCCGCCAGGCGCAGGCCCTGCCAACTGGAATAGCCGATCTGCCCGGCGTTGATTACACGCAGATTGTTGTCGTCGGCGCGGAGCATCTGCTCGGCGACTTTGGCGTAGGTCTGCTCGGCTTCGACGCCGTAGCCGAAGGTGGGACTGGCACCCAGGGTGATGACCGTGAACGCGCCGGCCGGTTCGCTTGGGGCCAGGCGGAAACCGTCGGCATCGGTGCGTACGGTGGCGCCGGCAAAGGTCGCGTCCAGAAGCGGGCGTTGCTGCCAGAAACGGATCGGGTGTTTTTCCAGCAGGTCGACGATGCTTTCCAACCGCGCCAGATTTGGCGTTGGTTGGCCGCCGCCGAAGATAATCGCCGTGAAAAGACAAGCGATCAGCAGCAAAAAGCAGAGCCAACCATAAGGGAAACGCGGTTTCATGGTTGCACTTTTGGCGGCCGACAGGTCTGTGCGCGGTTCCGGTGAAGGCGCAACGGCTCGCTTCCTTTCTCGGCGTTACTTATTGAACATTGATGAGCTTAAAACATTTTTTCAGTTCGCTGCAGTTCGTTGCCTGGTCGATGCATTCCCCAAAAGCTTTCGGTAAGCGAGATTCTTTGCAATGGCTCATACAGTGTTCTGTGCAGGATTCCAGCGTTTCTTCCTCGTTGATTTCACACTCGACGATGCGATTGCAATTTTGGCACAGCTTTTTGCAGTCGCTTTTCGCCACGGCATCAGCCGAAGACAAAACGGGCATTCCGTCATCTTTGGCATCCGGCTGGGGAGGAGGCGTCTCTTGTGCGTTAGTAGCCGGGACAGCATCCGGATTTGGCGGGCCTGCGGTGCCGGGCGGAGGAGGAGGCACATCACCCTGGCCGTTGGGGGCCATCGGTCCGGGCGGCGGTCCTTGCGTGTTTCCTGCAGGAGGTTGATTGGAATTACTGCAGGCGTAGAGCAAAAATACGGATAGGATCAATACCGTAACGACGGAAAAACGTTTCATTCTCTTTCCTCCTTGCCCGAATATTAAACCAGCACCCTGAGGCCGGTCAACGGAATTATCGCACTTTGGCAGCGTTCGAACCTAGGGCAGCGCATCCATCAGACCGGGGATGTTCTGCCCGCCGACCGGCACCGTGATGCTGGATCCTTCGAAATCAGTGCCGAAAGGTTCGGTGCGTCCACCGAGAACCTGTGCCAGAAAAGCCTCGGCGACGGCGAAAAACGACATCCGGTTTTCCGGCCGGTGAAAACCGTGCCCTTCATCCGGATACAGCACGTAGGTGACCGGAATCTGCTTGGCCGTCATTGCCTGGACGATCTGATCCGACTCACGTTGTTTGACGCGCGGATCATTGGCGCCTTGGCCGATCAACAACGGTTTGGTGATGTTGTCGACGTAGGTCAGCGGCGAGCGCGAACGCAGCAATTTACGACCTTCCGGTGTGCGGTGATCGCCGACGCGATTGGTGAAGACGTTGATCATCGGTTGCCAGTAGGGCGGTACCGATTCAAGCAACGTAATCAGGTTTGACGGACCGACGATGTCGACGCCGCAGGCAAAGACATCCGGCGTCATCGTCACACCGACCAATGTCGCGTAGCCGCCGTAGCTGCCGCCGAAGATGGCTACGCTGTCCGGCTGGGCGATGCCTTGTTTGATTGCCCATTGCACCGAGTCGATCAAATCGTCGTGCATCTTCGCGCCCCACTGTTTGTTGCCGGCGTTGAGAAACGCTTTGCCGAAGCCGGTCGAGCCGCGGAAATTGACGTCGAGCACGGCATAGCCGCGGTTGGTCAGCCATTGGTGAATCGGGTTATAGCCCCACGTAACCCGAGACCACGGCCCACCGTGCACGTGCAGCACCGTCGGCAGCGGCTGATCGGGAACGCCATCACCGTCGCTGTCAGCGCCGATCGGCAACGAAACATAGTTGACCAGGTTGAGCCCGTCGCGCGACTGAATCGTCGCCGGGTGCATCGTGGTCATCGGCAGGTTTTCCATTTCCTTGCGGTTGGTGAACAGGAATGTCGCCTTTTTGGCGTCGCGGTCATACAGATAATAGCGCACCGGTCCGCGATCCATCACGTAGGCGACCATCCAGTGCTTGTCATCGAGCGTGCGGCCGACCACTTCGGCGTCGCCGTCGGCCACCGTGCGCAGATAGTCCAGATCGGGTTTAACCGCGTCGTCGAGAATCTGCCACTGCTTGCGCTCGTAGGTAAAAGCGACGGCTTCGACCTTTTTCTTGGTGGGATGTACCAGCGCGCCGGATAGGTCGGCTTTGTCATTTTCGGCGATGAGAGTCATTTCGCCGGTTTCGAGGTCGAGACGAACCAAGGCAGCGGTGTTACGGTTACGGCTGTCGAGCAGATACAGTTTGGTGCCGGTTTTATCGAAGCCGACCGGGGCGGTGGTCAGCGAATCTTCCAGGCCGATTTTCATGAAAGATTCCCACGAGCCGTCGGTCTTGGGTTTGAGCAGTTCGGAGCCGCCGTCGGGCGTCATGCGCATGGCGAAGCGCACGTTGTAATCGTCGTCGATGCTGAAACTGAGAAAGCCGGTGTTGAGCGTCACCAGATTGCGGTCGCCGGTGACGATGTTGACCCGGTAAACGTCGTGCAAATGCGGATCGCGATCATTGAGCCCGACCATGATCTCCTGCGGGAATTTTTGACTGACGGCGTAGATGCGGGCTTTCACGTCTTCCAGCGGCGTCAGGTCGCGGGCGTCGCCGGTTTGCAGATCGACGACGTAGACGCGCCAGTTTTCATCGCCGTCTTTGTCTTGCACGTACAGGATGTGGCGGTTGGTATGCGCCCAGAAATAGCCGCGGATGCCGCGCCCGCGGTCTTCGGTCACCGGCTTTGCCGCGGCGAGGTTATCGACCGGAGCCACCCAGACATTAAGCACGCCGTCGAGCGGACCCAGCCAACTGATATATTTGCCGTCGGAACTGATTGCCACGCTGGCGCGATCCGGATTGCCGAATAATACTTCGCGCGGAATCAGCGGAATATCGGGATCGATCGTACTTCCCGGTGTCGCGGTAGCCGGCGTCAGAGTCGGCGCAACGACTTTTTTGTCGGCGCAACCGGCGCATGCGAACAGGGCGACGATCAACAATACGGGCAAGTAAAAACGAAAGAATCTGGCCGTGATCATCAGAAACTCCTTTACGGTGCGGGCACTGTGCGGGTAAAAGCAACATAAATACAATAACCGGAGATGTCCAGGCGACGAGCGCCGGTTTATGACGGAGCCAAACATTGCCGCGGGAAATCATGCACGTGGATATGGATGCTTTTTTCGCCGCTGTCGAGCAGCGCGACAATCCCGAGTTGCGCGGCAAGCCGGTGATCATCGGCGCCATGCCCGGCGGGCGCGGCGTGGTTTCCACCTGCAGTTACGAAGCGCGCAAGTTCGGTTTGCATTCGGCGATGCCGATCGGCCAGGCGCATAAACGTTGTCCGCAGGGAATCTACCTGCGGCCGGACATGAAAAAATACGCCGCTGTTTCCCAGCAGGTGATGGATATTCTGGCGAGTATTTCACCGGTGGTGGAGCCGCTGGGCATCGACGAGGCGTTTTTGGACATCACCGGCCTCGACCGGTTGATCGGCACGGCCGAGCAGGTCGGCTACGAAACGAAGCGACGGATCCAGCAGCAGTTGCAGTTGACCGCCTCGGTCGGCATCGGCCCCAATCGGCTGATCGCCAAGATCGCTTCCGACTTTCGCAAGCCCGACGGTCTGACGTTGGTGCCGCCGGACGGTGTGCAGGCGTTTTTGGATCCGCTGCCGGTGTCGAGCTTGCGCGGTGTCGGCCCGCGGATGGTCAAAGCCCTGGAAAAATTAGGGATCAAGCGCGTGGCGCAATTGCGCGCCTGGCCCAAGGCTCAGCTTTATAAACGTTTCGGGGAAACGGGCGGCGAGCACCTGTACCGGCAGGCGCGGGGCATTGCGTCGGATATCGTCGGCGAGCGCGAAATGCGCAAGTCGGTGTCGAAAGAAGTGACTTTCGGTGAAGACGTCACCGAAGCCGAAGTCTTGCGCGAAACGCTGCTGGCGTTGGCGGGCGAGGTCGGTCGCATCGCACGCAAGGAAAACCTGTGCGGCAAAACGGTGACGTTGAAGATCCGCCTCGCCGGTTTCGAAACGCACACCAAGCAATGCAAGGTGGAGCAGGGCACCAACAGCGACCGGCGGATTTTCCAATGCGCGTGGTCGTTGTATCACGAGAGCGGCCACGCCGGGCGCCCGGTGCGGTTGATCGGCGTCGGCATCTCCGACTGGGAGCGCGACAGCGAGCGACAATTGGACATGTTCGTCGACGAAAATAAAGAACGCGATTTGTTTGCCGCGGTCGATCAAATCACCGACCGTTTCGGCAAAGGCGCGATCCGCATGGGCGGCAGCGGTAATGTCGAAAAAAAAGACGAGGGCGACAATTAGGCGGACGTGTTTCCGTCGGGCAGTTCGGCCAACATCGCATCCAGAAAATCCGACAACGTTTCAGCCAGATCGGGATGCGTGCCGACGGCGATGGTCAACGAACCGTCGTAGCCCGATACACCGGAGAGAAAGTTGGGCGGGAAACCCGGCGGCGGCAGCAGGAATGCCCGCAACGGTTTGGCTTCGCCGAAGGTGACGTCTTCGACTTTAATCGGTCCCATGTTGGTGATCGAATGGGCCAGGTTGCCGACGCGCATGCCGCGTTCGAGAATGCTGTCAAAGATTTTCAGCACAGTTTCGAACTTCAGGCGATCGGTGGTCGGCGTCAGGCCGACGTAGTTGTTCAAGCCGATGTAAAAAGCTTTCTGCCGCTTGGTGTGACGCACGACCATATCCAGCGTGGCGGCGAAATCGTCGCCCGGTTCCGGCCCGAAGCGGGTGAATTCCAAACCGCTGAGATTGCAAATCGCCTCGCCCCGTTCGCCAGGGAGGTAGCGGCGCAGGTCGATGGTCGTGGCCAGGCGCAACGCATGTTTGCCGTCCCAGCCCCGCTGTTTGACCAGCGCATGCAGATGGGCTGCGAGGATCATGTCGTTGAGCGTCGCCTCGCGGGCGCGGCCGTATTCGGCCAGCGGCGCGATACGCTCGGGCGACAGGTAGCGCACCAGGTATTGCACCGGCGTCCGTTCGGTTTCCGGCAACGGCAGCGACAAGGTCATCTTGGGAATGTAATTGCGCCAGTTCTCGCGCAGGTAACGGAGGTAGAGACGCGGGTAGGCGTACCAAGGCACACGATTCATAATCTGCTTGATACTGCGCGAACCGCTGACGTTCGGTTCGGGTTTGTAATCGGGGTTCTCATTGAGACGGTTGTAGATCGAGGTTACCAGCCGCGCGATCTCTTTGGTGCCGCCGGCGTCGGCGGCTTCGTGGGCGACCTTGAGCAGCAGATGATCGCCGTCCGACTCGCGCAGCAACATCGCTTTGATCTGCGGCCCGGCCTTGCTGTCGATTACCTCGTCGCGAAAACGATCGTACTCGGTTCGGTCTTCGGTAAAGAAAAACAGTTTAAATTCATCGGGGTTCACCGGCACCCAGTACGGCTTGACCGGATCGTAAACCGAGCGATGGGCGAGAATCGGTTCGGCATCGAGCGCCAGACGCAAGGCACGGGACAGGCGGTCGGCATCGAGGTGCTCGGCGTAGTCAAGTTCGAGTTGGATGATCAGATGGCAGACCCGGCCGAGGGCGAGGACGCTGCAGTCGCCGGTTTCAAAAACGATTCGGTCGGGTTGCGGTTGCATGAAGGTCAAGGTGCCTGCTTGGGGGGAAATTTGCAAGTCGTTTCTGCTTGCGGTTGCGGGTGGAGTTGATATAGTAACCACAGGCGGAACACTTCACGATAAGGATTTTTCACCATGAGACAGAAATGCCTTTTCGTGCTTTTACTGATGATTGCCGTGTTTTTGGTGAGTTGCGGCGGTGATGACGACGACAACGACGACAACGACGACAACACGACGCCGGATGACGACGACAACGACGACAACACGACGCCGGATGACGACGACAACGACGACGACGATATCACTCCCGATGACGACACCCAACCCGACGACGACACGATAATCGACGACGATACGTTTATCGACGACGATACGTTTGTCGACGACGATACGTTTGTCGACGACGACACGTTCGTCGATGACGATACGTTCGTCGATGACGATACGGGCGACGACGACACCGCGCCGGAAACTCTGACGGTGCTGACGGTCAACTTGCAGAACCCGTTTTTCAACATGCTTTTCCTTGACGAACGGACGCAAATCGTTGCCGACTTGATCCTCGAACATCAGCCGGATTTCGTTGCGCTTCAGGAAGCGGCGGAGATGCTGCTGGTGGAAAATCGCGCCGAGGTGCTGGCCGAACTGACCGGCTACAACTGGGTGTGGAAAAAGACGCACGAGATCCCGCTGATCTTCACCGAGGGCATCGGCATCCTCAGTCCGTACACGATCATTTGGGAAGACAGCG